>Ga0209355_1000882_pt1 | contig 17572 bp, 26 predicted proteins | sample LauGreSBDMM110SN_3_FD_187563 | JGI IMG/M metagenome (GOLD analysis project Ga0209355, IMG submission 187563) | Freshwater lake microbial communities from Lake Michigan, USA - Sp13.BD.MM110.SN (SPAdes) (version 2) | ecosystem: Environmental > Aquatic > Freshwater > Lake | place: Lake Michigan...
GTCGCGCTCCTGCAACAGAACGTCCAGTGCTCCACCAAAGATGTCCTTCACAATCGGTGCATTGTCACGGCGCTTGAGCACGATACCCATCGACACACGCTTTGCCTTTACCGGATTCGGATCCTCCTCATACTTCATTCCTACGTAGCGCTTGCGACAGAAGAGGATGAATGGATAGAATGTCTTCTCGTAGGCGATCTTGTAGGGCTTTCGCATCTGTCGACTGATGCTAGTTCCGCAGTCGATACCCATTCGGATGGACTCGGCAACGTCCTTGGTGGGGAACTTAACGAAGATAGAATCTGTGTCCCCGTAGACAACATCTCCACCGAACTCACCTTCGGCGACAGTTCGGGCGAATTGGAGAGCTCGGCGCCCAGCAGCGGTTGTGCAAGCTGCGACGTACATGTTTCGGATGGGAGAGGTCCGAGCCCCTGCCTGTCCATAAATGGAGTTTGCAACCACCTTGTAAGCAAGCTGAGCGCCGTTAAACACAGATCGCTGAGCTTCATCATACTGTAGATCCTCCATCTTCTGTTTGAACTCCTTTCGCTTCTTCAACATGATTTCCAGAGTCTTGGGTAAGACCCCGACTGTCATTGGGTTGTCGTTCGGCTGCACAAAGGTACACACTGTCTTGCCTCCAATCTCCTTGTTGTCGTACTCAATCTCCTCAAAGACGTAGCCCTTTGCTTCTAAGTCGGTCAACCACTCCTTGATCTTTGCCATCTCCTCCTTTCCGTGACTGGTCAGGAACCCCTCGTCATTATACGTCTTGACATAGACCAAGGTATCCGGTGACAGATTGTAAGCAATCATGTTCGTCGGATAGAGCGAGTTGAAATCTAGAACGGAGACGGGTTGATCCAGGTACATGCCGATCTTCGGCGGAAGCACAATGGCACCCTCATATGCAATTCCGTCGCCACTGATTGCCTCCTGAGTCCGGATGATCTGATCGCGCTGAGATGCGTAATACACGACTGCCGAGAAGATCTTGATTCCCTGGCCACGTGTCAAGACATACTGCATCGGTACCTTGCAGACATCCGCCATTCCGCGGGCATTGACAATCGTGTCCAGCTTGCCCATCAGCGTAGCCACCAGGTCGCAATCCTGAATACAGTAGTGGGCCACCCGCGCCCGCCCTTCGGGTCCTCCCCGTCGGTGAAGCTCGAACATCTCCGTCGGAGACACATCATCCTTTGAGAAGGTCCACTCGAGGTGCTTCATCTGGTCTGCCGTGAACTCGGCAAACAGGTCGCGGTCACACCGAATCCGAAACCCTTTTGACGTCACATCCCAGACCTCAAACTTCTCTCCGTCGTACACCGGATCGTTTGTGTTTCCAACCATCTCAAACCGCACGTAGTTTCCGATGCGCAGACCTCTCGTGCTCTTGGTAGACACAAATGCATCTGCGTAGGAGATGACCTTGTCCCGCAGGAACGTAAAGGCTACATTGTCCAGCTTGAAGTTGTCCAGAGAATGCTCCCGGCGCATGTTCAGTAGAAGGTCAATCCCCAGGCGCCCGCGCAACGTCATGTAGCGCAGATCAAACTTGCCGGCTGCCAGCTCAGTCTTCTTTGTCTCAAACTTCTTGTCGCCCCACTGATCCGTCTTCTTGCGAGCCAGCTCAAACTCATCTAAGATCCCCAGCCTGGTCACACGCCCCTCAATGTAGGCATCGTCAAAGCCGAAGATGTTGTATCCACACATGATATCCGGATTCCGTTCCCTGATCTCCTCGGCAAACTGGAGGAGCATGTCTGCCTCGTTTGCACAGGACACAAACTCGATAGACGGATCCCCCGACTCAGCAACCTCGCCCAGCACAAAGACCGTCCGAGCCGTTGGCGTCATCATGTCTGTCGATCGCCGATACGAGACGCCAATTTGGATGATCGGATCCTTGGACGACACCGGAAACTGATTGGAGTCGCCTGCCGGACACATCTCCAAATCATACGAAGCCACGAGGAGTGGGATGGTTACATCGCACGCCTCCACATCCGTGTACTTGCACGTGTGAAACTCATCGACATAATACGTCGGCTCCCCTTCGTCATCGACTGGGATGTCGATCTCCTTTGCAGCGGTAAACTTCATCGGCGATGCCGGTCCCAGGTGCTTCTCGTGAAAGAAGCGAAGGAACGGCGGGAGATTGCTCTCATACTGGATTCCCTGGCAGACCGACTTGGCAGCCCTGAACGAGGCAAGGGTCTCGCACTCCACCTTCCACACATTTGCAAACTTCATATCGGCAAAGCCCGCCATCGTATCGTACTTCTTCACTTGGGTGATCACCGGCACCGGGTTCTCAGTGAAGTTCTTGCTCAGCTTGAAGGCGTACTCCTCCTGTCCCTTTTTCGGTCCAAACTTCTGCACCCACTTCTTGTTCGATGCCTCGTAGACCTTGCCCACGTCGGGCTTTGTGCTCACGAAGAAGTAGGGGCGGAAACCTGTCAGGCGCACACAGGCTACCTTCTTGTTCTCTAGGCGTCCAAACACATCAATCACATACAGTCCCTTTACGTCGTGCTCATACCAGTCAATCGGTTGGAGGATCATTTTTGTCAGGCTATTGTCCTTAGTCCTGATGAAACTGTTTCCGTTTTTTCTGTATCACAAGGTAAGAGATGTTTTCAACAAACTCCGTAGATTGGTTCAATGCGCCCACACGTATTCGCTCAGACGAGTATGACCAAGCGGCAAAGACGGTTGGCAACACAAGTACACTGACCCGCCAGACGACGGGAATGGACGCCGCGTGCTCCGACACACTGAATCCGGCTTCGGCCATGGCAGACCAGCCCGGTATGATTGCTCGTGGCGGATTTGGTCAGCCCGGCGGCGGTTGTGCTGTGGATACAAACACGGATCTGCGATGGGGCATCCCTGGAGCTTGGCGTCAAAAGGGCAAGCACGAACTCTGGGCGCGCCCGTTTGCCACGACACCTGATATGGGCGGCGGAGACCCCTCTGCGGTGAACGATGAGTCGCAACTCATCCACTCGGCATCGGTTCGTAATCGTAAGGAGGCGAACACTGTGATGGATTCGACCATCCCGAACTTCTATCAGCCTCTGATCGACATCAAACAGTCAGAGTATTCAAACCCCGACAACTGGATTTACAACTGGACGCGCGGAGGAGATGCCACGCGCCTGGTTCAGACAAAACGTGTTGATGTCTCCTAATAATGAGACTCGTCTTCTTTGCAGGAAGAATGCCCGACCTGTGCGGCGCATTTCTTCACGATATTGACCTCGCAATTGAACTTGAAAAGCGGGGACATGAAGTTGTCTTTATGTCTCTTGAAGTGCCCAAGGAGGGCGTGAACGGTGGCGAGTACCGTGGCTTCAAATACATGCACTTCTCAGCCGGAGGCAAGTATTTGGATTCGAGTGAAGGATGGATCTGCCCTCATTCGCCTGCACTACCTCATGTTCGTAAACTGAACAATCGTGGATACGATCGCCCAATCATTGCTACATGTCACTTCGATGGAAGCTACACGTCCATCGTGAAAAACAATCCAGGTCGCAAGATTCAGTGGGTTGAGATGCTCATGTTTATCAATGCGACTATGGAACCAAGCTACAAAAAGAATGTTGTTCCATGGCCACCCAATATTATGCGAACTGCGGTTGTCCGTCCCTTGATGCACGAACATAAGATCAGAATCAACGAGCCGTTTCGTGGCGATTGCATTACACTGGTAAATGCGAATCAGAACAAGGGCGTTACTCAGTTTATTGATCTTGCAAAGCGTATGCCCGATCGGAAGTTTTTAGGAGTCCTTCCTTATTATGGAGAACTCAGGGTGCCTCCATCTCCAGGTAATATTGAGTGGGTTCCATTCGATGATGACATTCGGACTATTCTCAAACGAACTCGGATTCTTGTGATGCCGAGTTACTATGAGAGTTTTGGGCGAATTGGTGTTGAAGCAATGTACAATGGTATTCCAGTTTTGTATTCTACGCCCACATCCAATACAAAGTACCCAGGTGGAAGCACAGAAGGTATGGAAGAATGGATCACGCCTGCCGGGATCTCGTGTGATCGTGAGAAAGTAGACGAGTGGATGAATGCGATTGTGTCTCTTGACAATGAAGAGGACTATGTCGCGCGGTCTGACCTGGTCCGAGCACACATCCAATCACTGAATCTGTTTACGGAGGGGTCTCGGATTGCGGGACTGGTTGAGCAGTTTGTTCGAGAACACCCTGTGAAGATTCAGACTCCTCGGCAACAGATGGAAGCACAACTACAGACGCCTCAGCAGACAGCGACGCGGATTGTTCAGCCTGTGGGTCAGGTAGGGTTTTCGAATGGGCGACTGAGAATAAAGCGCTAACTCTGTCCTGTAACCAACGACCCTTCTTACACAGAGCATCCTGTTCTGGGTCCAGACCATTATCAATCGTGGGCTTTGAAGGAATATACTTTGCTCCTGATGTCACCGGATTTGCAGGAATCAAGGATTCGATTGCATCAAGAACAGTCTCGTGAGCAAGCAACGACTTCTCTGCTTCCTCGCGAGTGCAACCCGTCATCTGTTGAACCATTGTTGCGTCGTCCATCTTTTTCTTGTTTAGTTGTAATACCTGAAGATGCGTTTCATTGAAGATCTCTGTCCACCGGCACTGCTATATGCAGTTTTCCTTGCGATTAATCTTGGATTTGATGCCGCTCTTGGCATGTGGGCTACTTTCGTAATCAAGCTGGTCATGGGTCTTGCGGTTGTGGTTGTTCTGGACATGTTCTGCGGAATCGGACTGAGTGTCGTCTCCTGGTTCTTGGTTGCTGCACCCTTCATCATCACTGCTCTTGCTACAGCTGTTTCTATGGGTACGGATTTTGATGTTATCGTGCTTGGTCAGTTTCCCAAGGAGGATTTCCTTGTCGGCAAGGACAAAATGGAACTGGTCCCGGCAGATTCAAATGAGATCAAGTAAGCCAAAAATGTCGATCTTTTGTATTCTTCGTCTCTACAACAGTGTGTGCAAGTTTATCAGCTGGATCTTTGGAGCGCCGATCCATCACAAGAAGATCTCGTACTACATTCTCTCAGACGAGTATGATCAGGATGAGGTTGATGAGATGACGCGGGTCCCCGAGGATGGGGTCTTTATTGAGGAGTGGGAGAAGGATGGAGTGAAGAAGTGCAATCTCTTCTACGACACCGACGAGATTGTTCGCGGAGTCTACGATCCATTCGACTACGAGCCGTATGTTCCGTGGATCTGGATTGGGGATAAGAACACCGAAGTTGATCTTACCACCGCAATGGAGAAGTACATGGTTGTCGGGAACGTCATCGCCCTGGACCTGATTCTCCATCTCATCCAGGTTCACAACGACACACAGATTGTGTACATCGACGCTCGCACGTTTGAGGAGGTAAAGTTTCCGAACAAGGGAGTAAGCATCCGTAAGCGGAATGTCAATGACAACGAGTCGAGTGCCCTTACCAGCTAAGCCATTTGAAACTGCAGAACGGTATATCCAACTCAAGAAGAAGTACGCGCCGACGTCCTGGTATGTGATGATGAGTCTTATAAGTGACATGATTCTCATGCCAATCATAACAATCTTTTTCATCTTTTTGTGTCAGGCGGACTTAATGACCGTTGGAATGACGGCTTTGAAATCGTATCAGGTATGGAAGGAGTATACCGAATACACCAGCCTGCGATTTGATGTGCAAACTATGTTTTTACATTGCCAGACAGTTGGCGGACCGTTTATCGTGACAAACAATCCAGCTTATATGCCGTATGTATTTGCAGATGCTGTTCAGCGAGTGCCCGTCGGGATGGCAAAGGCACCGCTCGGCGGGAGGTTAGACGGGTAGGGAGACTGGTTCGCCATACCACGCTCTCCGGAACCCGTAAATCCGTATCCAACACCTGCAACGGACCCGCCGCCCCGCATCGAGCGACGACGTCCGCGGTGCTTACGACGAGTACGGCGACCACCCTTGTGCTTATTCAACTTTGTTGTAATCTGCCAGTCGCCCTCGGCACGGCAATAACCCATCATGACACCTGCATCATTCCTGATCGATTTTACAAATACATACGGCTCCGGGCATTGACTCTTCGTCACCATGTCGGGATCAAGCGGCGCTGTGGCATAGCTGTCCCACTTAGGATCCGCACCTCCACGGCGACGGCGACGGCGACCACCCTCTACTTCACCTCTCGGCGGGACCGCGACCATATTCGGAGGCGGCTTAGTTCCACTACAGTGTCCGAGGGGATCGCCGTTCGCGTTCTTGGGATCTTTAATTTCTTCTTCACCAATGCCAAGACGATCATTGCCGGCATCTGTAAGCGTGTATCCATATAGAGCGACACTCCACGTGCGACCTTCCGCTACACACTGTTGTTCCGGAAAAAGCTTGCTCCCGTCATCGTTAACGATGTCTCCCACGACCGGAACATCGTTAAGATCAGCGGCACCTCCACGGCGACGAGACCGACGGCGACGGCGACCACCTGTCGGCTTGTACGGGGCTCCATTCGGAACCGATGTCATGTTCGGAACATACTCAAGAGCACCAACCGAGATCGGCGATCCAACACCATACCCATTTCCTCCACGCATCTTGCGGGAACGACGACGACCACCCGTGGGTTGAGATTGACAACTCATTTACTCTCTGCTCGACATATTATAAAAATGCTACCAGTGAACTTTAGTGGACCAGTCTACCGACTAGCAAATAACTGGATGCGATTTATTGATGTAACCGAATACTCCACTAGACCGATTAAGTACTTAGAAATCGGAGCATTTTACGGAGCAAACTTGATATCAGTTGCCAATTCATACGCATCTCACCCAAACAGCGAGCTCCATGCAGTCGACCCTTGGGAGGATTACAACGAGTACCCGGAATACAAGGGAGAACAGCCAAGCATTCACGCTACATTTCTTTCCAATATTATGAAATCTGGTTCACAGAACAAGATAGTCGTGCATCGGGGGTATTCTAATCTCGAAGTACCAAAGTTTGAAGATGCATACTTTGACATTATCTATATCGACGGCAACCACAACCCCGAGTACGTACTGGAAGATGCTGTCTTGTGTTTCAGGAAGCTGAAGCCAAATGGAATGTTGATTTTTGATGACTATGGGTGGGGTGGTCCTGACCTAACGCAGAAGGGCATTGATGCATTCCTGTCCGCCTATAGTAAACGTATATCCTTGATTAAAATCGATCCTTCATCTCAGGTCTTTATTAGAAAACTTAGATAGGCAAAAAAGTTCCAATGCTCCCTGGAACTCCATCATACTGTTCGAATCCACGAATGTGGGTGCCAACAGGAGCATCGGCAATGGTTGTCAATGCAACCAAGTCGGGGTGATGAAACAACTCGAGAAGCTCGGCGATCCTTGTCTGTCGTTGAGCAAATGTCAGCTTTTCGTGAATACGAATTCCGTTCAAGACCAAGACATCATATACAACATAAATCTTGGGCGCCAATCGAACGACTCGAAGAATGGTATCAGAACAGAGTCTCTCATCCATGACCAAGGCCAGATGTTCAGGGCGTTCTCCCTTTGAATCTGTAAAGTATGCATAGGCATTGCCCTCTTGAGAGTGTGTCAAGTAAATCCATCCAGGATTTCCACTATACTGAGGCACCTGACATGGGTCCGAGATTGGGGACCCCTTCCTTACTAGAGGAGACAGCCGATAAGAGACTTTCATACGTTGGTACATTTGTAGGGAGAGTCACCGTTTCCCTCTCCTTCGCTGGCTCGCTGAAAGCGGGCGCCGATGTGCGTGCCGGTCCGGGATCGCGTGTATCGACAGGGGGAGGGAGCGTTGTCGTAACCAAAGGAATCTCCGGAGCTACCGGTGGTGCTTCTGCGACTGGTTCAGCAAAGCGAACAACCGGAACGGGTACAGGTTTCGGTTGGGGAGGATACATTTGCCGAACTACATAGAAGACGGCTATGTGGATGAGAGCGAGCATCAGGAGAGTAGATGCTCCTACGGAGAGGATGTTCCAGACGTCCATTTACATATTCAAGACCTTTTCTAAGCATAGAACAAACCGCAATGCCCGAGACCACGCAAGCAGTGACTACAGAGGAGGTGAAGCCCGTCGTTGTTCCGGAGCCCGTGTCTGCAGTCGCCACCGCTGTGGCGTCGGTGGTCCCGGATGCACTCAAGTCTGATGTGGAGAAGATCGTCAAGGATGTTCTGAAGGCTGCCATCAAGGAGCTTCTGGATGAGCTCAAGAAGTCCCCACTTGCCAAGCTGGACAAGGACGGCGATGGCGTGATCTCTGTCGCCGAGGTTAAGGAGGTGGTTAAGGAGCAGGCTCAGAAGCTGGGTTGCGCGCCGTCCTGCACGATCTCCTGAAAGAACCACACAACACCACCCACCTCTTCCTTCCAGACTCGAGGGGATGTCGAGTACAAAGTAATCGTTACGGCTTCGGTGTGATATACCCTTGAAAAGACCTCAGGCTCGTGGGGTCGACTAAAAAAAGAGCAAGACCCATCTGGGTTGAACTGCATTGCCTCCAGGGTCTTCTCGTATTCATTATACCTCCCAAACCCAGTGTAAAAATACTTGGTTTCGTAGGTTGTTCCTTTAACGCTCGCGAACTTCTCTGGAAGTCCTTCAATGATGGCGATCTTCATTATTACACTGACACGGTGTTTGCGAAAACGATAGCACGAAGGACCTCCTCGTTGACGGTAGCCTCCGTCATCTTCTTGACGGCATCGCCGATTGCCCCGTGAATCACCTCCCACTTCTCAATGTCATTGAGGAACTTGGTCTCCCGCACGCGACCATCGGGGAAGGACTCGACCAACTCGGACTCCGCCGCGCCGGACAGCGCCATGTACACTCGAAGCTGAATCTCATCGTACATTGGAATGTCTTTCCACCAGCGAGTACGCGCCTTAGAGTCCACGATGCGATTGTGCTCCTCAACGTAGCCGTCGGTACGTCCGATCAGCTTGAAGGTGCTGTATGTCTTCTTGAAGGTCATTGTGTTGCGGTCCTTGACCTTAACATTGTTGTCTGTCTCGTAGGTGTCGAGAATCTTGTTCTCCTTGTTGAGTCCACGCTGCTTCTGGACAGCACCGCGAACCTCAGTTGCCAGCATCTGACGAACCTCGCTCGACAGCTCAGAGTGACGGAGATTTAGAACCAGACCCGCCTGGGTCTCGACGTCAGCAAGGGTCTCGCTAATGTCAGTCTTGGACTCACATGCACGAATGCCCGCATTCACAACATCGCGAATCGGCGAACTACGAAGAACCGCATCCTTCAACTTGGAAATAGCAATGCGTCGCTCACGAACCTCGAGGTCTGCAATACGGTTCTTGGTGGGAATGTGGCGAGAAAGCAGGTCATACATCGTCTCATGGGGTGACTGATAGGCGTGAAGACCAATCAGTCCAGCAACCTTAGAAGCAGAGATCTCAGGAAGAAAAGTTGTCATTTTTTGCTCTACCTCCGTTTTCCTCTCCAAATGAACATCCGTTTTACCTGCGCCGATGGGCATGCGCATCTTCGAATCCATCCGCAACACACCTACAACACATCACAGAAGCAAGAACTCCAAGCGTCATCCCGTATACAATCACTCCCACGTTGATCAGAATTAGAGCAATCATTTTCACCACAGAGTCTGTTGATCTACCGCAGATCAAATCCGTTTTAGACGGCGAGTCAACGAGGGTTTCAAAAAAATTTATCCGTTACAGGTAATGGAGAATCCTGCGCCTGCACCTGGAACTAGCGGTGATATTATGCAAAGGGGTACTGCAGATGAAGCACACTTTCAAGTTGAAAGCAAGACAGAACTTGTGAATCGAGCCAGGGTGGAGTTCAATAAAGTCAGAGAGATTAAGAGATTCTTGAATGATTTGATTCGTTCACCTGCTTTACAAATCAATGATGGGAATGATTTTCGTGGACGACCGAGAATGATGTCAGCAAACGCGGATATCATCGATACTGCAAGGGGCTTGGACCAAAGACTGTCTGCGACTACGTATGATGCGCTACTGTTTAATATGGAATTCAACTTACAACGAGCTGTCGATGCAACGAACCCCACGCGTGCAAAAATGACAGGAATCATCGGAACCCAGTACGGATTACCGGGTGCGACGACAAGCACGGTGACGTCATTCGGACAACCAAAAACGTTTAACGCACCGGGTGGTCCAACGGCGTTAATTGCAGATTTTGCAGGACTGAAGCGTGGAACAATTGGCCGTGGTCGGAGGCGACGCACTCGCAGGCGTTCAGCTCACTGAATCCGCATCTTCACTTACAGATCAAATCCGTTTTAGACGGCGAGTGTGTTTTCTTGTTTTCTGGCGCGTGCGTCTCCTACCCGAGAACTGCTTGTAATAGTTCGGATCTCTCATCACACCGGGTACTCCCGCTTGTTCTCTGACAAGGTCTGCTTGCTGGGCCGCATTCTTACCACCCGGTCCTTCTGCTGGTATACCCGAAACAAACTGAGCAATGCTTGATTCAACACCAGTCGGTAACCCTTTATACATGCCGACAAGTCTAGCGTTTCTGACATTGCGACCCTTTTCTTTCTTCTCCTCCGGAGTCATGTACCTCTGAAACATCGTATCTGGCGGATAGTTGTTGGCTATCAATGGTTCTATCCCTATCCCTGGCGCTAAGTCTTCTAGGTGTAGTGGTCTAATCTGGAGTGCGCGCTTTGATAAACGTTTTTTTACAGTAAAAAGAAATCCTATACCACGGTTACCATTGTCATCAATACGATCAGATAGGGGTGAATACACAGACCCTACTTGAAGCGCTTGTATTGGTACAGGAGGACCATCAGGAGTATTGTCTACCATTTATAATACCTTTGATACTTTTACTTAGACGAAGCTCTTCTGCATACGGACAATCGCATCAATCCATCCGGGCATGCCCTGTAAGACGGTTGAGACAGCAATTGTGTTTCCGGATACCACAGTTGCATCGAATGTTGTCCCTTCACAGACAATCACCAAGGCTGCAATCAGGAGATGCTGTTTCGTCTTGGCATCGGATGGACTCCAACGCAGACAGTACATCTTATACAGAACATCAATGACAGGGCGCGCGGGGGCTTGAGCTTGCTTGCGAATGGCATCCCAAAAGATCCAGACCGGATGGATCCCATGGGCCTCAGAGACAAACTCGTCGAATCGATTGGCAAAAACGAGAGGCTGCTTGGTCTGTTTTTTGTGCTCCCGGCAATACGCAAATACCCACGCCATCCAATACAAGGCCCGCGTGGCATCACGAACATCCGCTCGCAGGCTGTATACGAACTCGTTAAGTGGAACAGCCACCGGAAGGGGATCGGCGGGGCGGAGAGTGAGACGCCCGAACAGTTGTGACGGAGCTTTGAGGTGTTCCTGGATGGTCTGTGGATCAAAATCATGGACAGGTTTGATTGTTGGAAGCGATGGCAACTTGTTTTTGCGACAGCTTGACAAGGTTGCCGCAACTTCGCAGATGATTGATCGTACATCTGGATTGTTACGAATCGATGTCATGGTTCCAACCGTAAAGACCTGTTCGATCGGTGCATACCGCTCGTAGGCTCCAGCCAGGTAGATGAACACATTTGGGTTCGCTCGGTTGATATGGAGCGCGGCTGCATCAAAGAGCGTTGCCCACAAGCTATGGACCAGTCCAGAGCAAAGTAGCTCCAACGCCCAATAACAGGCATAATCTGCGTGACCGAGTTGCACGTTTTGAAGGAGAACCTTCACGACGTGTGAGCGTGGATGTCCGCAGAATGTAGTCTTTTGAAAATCAGCAACTGTGCGAGGATCAGACACCTCCATTATGTTGTTCACGTAGTCGATCTGAGGAGGGTGAACGCATCAATACAGCCAACCTCTCGGACCCCTTGTATTTGCATTTCTAAGCATTGCTTGGGCTCGTATAAATCGTGCCTTTGCCTCGACTTCTTCAATCGTAGGCGGGGGACCACTTTTCGTCATGAATCGGCGACCTAGAATAACAATGGCAATAAGTGTTACCAGGGCAATAACCCAGTTGAGGAACGTATCTACCCATGAAGATGTAGCGGCAATCGTCTGAGATTGTTTTACCTTGTTCTTGTTGATCTGATTCTTGATATCATCGATCTGTTTTTGGAAGGTCGAGACGGAGAACACAAGATCATCTTTTACGGTTAAGATCTTGTCGCGAACACCATCCACAACCTCGATTGTAGACTGCTGTTGGTTCTTCTTTGCTTGAATGTCATTGTACCGAGCAACATATCCATTGACAATCGGTTGTGCTTCGACATTGGCGATCCGAGCCTTCTCTTGTTCTACCCAAGCTGGAGCGTTTGAACCGTTGACCAGCGTGTAGTATGCGGTACGCGCCGTTTGGTATGCATCGGGTGCCGTGTCCCGAGCATTCTCGGCGGTTTGGAGAGCGGTAAACAACTGGTCCTGTGCGGTCGTTCTTCCGAGGATCGAGTTTGCAAGAGCATGATCTCGAGTGAAGTCATTGTATGCGTTCTTAAAATCGTCACTCCAATTTATGTAGCTTGTTCCACGAATCGCCCCCGTCGGTCCCATTCCCCCCAGGGGAGCCACAGATGTAAGCCCAAACTTTACAATATTTTCTCCAGATGGACTCTCAACGACACAAGATGACACGCCCTCAACGACTTTAAGCTTATACAGTGTGGGGCACTTCACCACGCATGCACCCTGTGACATTACAAACTCAATCGGGCAACCCATTATCTAGTGCTTAGATAGATTCCAGCTGAGGCGCCCACGCAAAGCGTCAAGAAAACAAGATACGATGCATACTCCGATGGAACCATCAAGTACTCAACGAGCGCGAGCAAGATTGTGAACAGAACTGTCTGAATCACTGACATATCCAAGGGCTTCAAGATCTTACGCTTCAGTTCATTGATTGGGTTGGGCTGAACGGGAGGACGTGGATTCTGAATACTATCGGTTACTGCCTTGATTCGATTGCCAGCATCCGACACGGCTGAATAGCCGGCGTACTGACCTTTGATCGTTTCATACCCCGGGGTGCTCATTGTTTAACGGTTAGGAACAAAACTCTTGAATGCCCCGAGCATCGGCATAATCACTCGGGCATCGCGAGACGCTTGCATGTCTCTCCATCCGAGGGGGTTAGGGATAGCACTCTGGTTCTGAGCCTGGTAGGGAAGCAGGGTGGACGACATCCGGACAAACCGAGTAAACTCAGATGCATCACCGACCATTGCGCGACGAACGGGAGGATTGACTTGACCAAAGGGAGATGTGGGCATTTTGTTTTAGGAACAGGAATATAATGAGTACTCAACTTCCAGTGCCTCTCCAAAGCGCCTTGAACACGTACAAGACACACTACGCTGCCTTCAAGGCGACTGGGAACACCGCCGATAAAACCGCATATGAATCTGCTCTAGCCAGTATCAATACTATCCTTGAAAGCGAATCAAGGACAACGGCTGCAAACGATGAGTACTTACGGAAATTCGTAAGTAAATATGAGACCGAAAATCAAGAGATCGATACACTGAGCAAAACATCACGGGAGATTCAAAAGGAGGGACCGGAAATACAAAACAAGCTGGCACAATCGAATCAGCTATACCAACGTCAGATTGCAACTGTCAATGATACAGGACTCTACATAAAGGCTGGCATTGTGGTCGCGCTGGTTGTCATTGTGGGTATTGTGGGTGCGCTCTGACCTTTTCGCACTAGAATGAAAAAGAAGATCACAAATACAATCCCTAGCGCAGCTGCATACCAAAAAAGGGTTGAGTTGAAGATAGTCTGTTCGTGAGTTTGTAGCTTGTGCAGAGCCGCATATTGATCCTTCTGCTGTTGTAGAATCGTCCGCTCATTTTGAACACCGACCAACTTTCTGATAAGCGCATCTCGGTAGGACTCAAGTCTGGCCGCATTTCCTCTCATTGTCGTTACTTGACTGAGCATCTCCTGTAACAGTGCCGCCATTTCGCCGTTAAGGGTTGTGATGCGAGCAGAGTTGGTGGGGTTGTTTGCAGCAACAAGAGTATCGTAGACTCTCTTTTTTTCTTCGTATTCCCTTTCTAGAGCTTGCATTATTACTGAGCGACATTTACATCCTCAACCACATACCGATAGTATGCACTGCGCCCCGCCGTATCTGAATGACGAGTGACCTCTACAACATCACCTGGGATTGCACCGATCCACTTGACCATCGCATCCTGAGAATCTAGCCACGGCAACTGGTTCTCCGGCTCTGAGATCTTGAACTTATTGAACACCGCCGTCCGCTCCTCCTCTGACAGAATACGATGCGGCATCGCCATGCGATGGGTGGTGATGTCAAACTGAAGCTGTGAGATATGGAAGAATGTAAGTCGCTGATCTGCATGCGCCTTTACAAACCTCAGAACATTCTCAGAGGGCGGACTGTTCGCAATAATCACAACACCATTTGTATATCCATTCTGCTCGGCGAAGGCTAGCATGTATCCGATATCATTTGCAAGCAACTTCTCCTTCTGACTAAAACACACCAGGATCGACCCAATCGTGTACAGAGTGACTTTCTCCATCTTCTTCTCGTCAGTCGTCACCTCCCGCACCTCCGTGTCGAGGTTGCGACGTTTAAACATAGTACTGAGAGTCTTAAGTGCTGTCTCCTCCATTGTGATGACCCTGTCTTATTAAGAAAGGCATCCGTTTTTTTCGGGAGCTTTGAACAATGAAGCAGTGGGTCTGGTTCGTACTTGCTCTTATAGTTGTTGCTTTTGTGATGAAGGTACTTCCGGGAATAGATAAGTTCTACGGTGGTCCCCCGGAGTCTAAGATGACCGATACCAGTCAGCAGAAGCGTGCAATGGCGCATGAGGATTCCTCGTACGCCCAGCAGACAAACCACTTCAAGCAGAGCAATGATGTAGGTGAAGCTCTTGGAATGGAGACGCCATGGCAGGTCAACCAGTTTAAGAGCCGTCTGTGAGAAGAACCAATGAAAACAAAAATCCCAAGAGCGCTTCGCGAACAGGTATGGTTAGTTCACGTGGGACCTAAGTTTCAATACAAGTGCAAGGTCTCGTGGTGTACGAATACCATGAACGTGTTTGATTTTCAATGTGGGCACAACATCCCTGAGTCGAGGGGCGGGGCAACCGATGTAAACAATCTTCTCCCCATTTGCTCTCGATGTAATCTTAGCATGGGCAGTCAGTTCACAATCGACGAATGGACTAAGCGGTTTTCACTCCCACCAACTAGATGGTATAAATGGACGTGTCCAAGGTTCTTATGTTGGTGATCTACAATCCGTCACCACTCTACGATGCACAGCGAGATTTCTGGAGACACTACATGAACTCGTCTCCGCACATCTCGTGCTATTTTATTGAGTCTTGCAATGTCCCCGAGATCACGCTGGACGGCGATACACTTCGCATACCCGGTATCGAGTCGTATGAAGGAATCATCAAGAAGACATTGGATGCATTTGAGTACTTTCTGGGACGTGATTCATACAACTTTGTTATTCGCACAAACATTTCATCCATTTGGAACTATGGTTCACTGCTTACATATCTACAGACTCTTCCGACTACGAACGTATATGCCGGAATACCCGGGGGTGCTCGCGGACAGATGTCGTGGATCTCTGGATCCGGTATAGTGATGACTCACGATGTCTGCAAGAAGCTAGTGGATGCTCGTGATCTCGCCCTTAGCTTTGGCATCATCGATGATGTGGATATTGGGTATACGTTTGAGCGCATCGGTGTTCCCATTACTCTTGGACATCAACACGATGTATACAATGATCTCGATGTGATTCCAATGGGTCACTACCACTACCATGTGAGACTTCTTCCTCAACCTGCAGATGTCATTGAACGGACTCTTGCGTGCATGAGCCGGATACTGAACGCATCCTATCTCCGAACAGTTTACCAAGCAAAGTATACGCACAACAATGGACTCACAATCCTTACACGTCAAGCGTAGGGATCTTTGGTGGCGGTAGATCCGGCTTCGTCCCGTTCGCGCGATGGCGCTCCACGTCATCCCAAAATGCGCGCAGTTCTGAAATGTGATCGGACAGCCAGTTCGGGTCCTTCGGAACAAAGTCTTTCTTGATATCCGTCAGGACCCAGTACACATATTGATAGTCCTCGGTTAAGGTGCTCTGCCATTGGTGAAGCTCGACGTCATCTTCCTTGTAGTTGACCTTACCGTCGGAATCCACTGCAAAGACGCCCTTCTTATCCTGGCTCGCATCCCAGACCGTAAAGTTCACCTGCTTAAAGCGAAATTCTACGTATTCACACTCGTCAATCCCCGTACACTCCATTTGCATCTGCATTTGGTGTATGTAATAACTCGGGATTTCGTCTTTACGAAGACGGCTCATTGGACACTTAAACTCAACCAGACGACCGTAGCGCCTCGGGTCCGCATCTGCATACCTTGGAATAATCAGACCGTCTGGAGACGCTCCGAGGAACTTGTGTACAGGATGCTGACAGCAACCCACATCAATGATATCGCAGTCGGTCGTATCTTCGTAGATCTTCTTTGCAACTGGCTCAAATCGGGTGCCCCAAATCAACGCAGGGATTGCATTCGAGATGTTCGTATCTGCCCGGGCCGGTGGCTCGAGCTTCTTCAAGAGCAGCTCCAAGCGAGATGCAGGTGTCTGCCAAACCTTGGAGACTTCAGATGCAGTCACCATAGTTCCACGTTGGGAGTGCCAAGCATCTGTTCGTTGACTTTGCTTTCCGTAGAGCCGAACCGTTCGCTCAAATGCTCGATCACGCATCCACAGAAGACCAACCTTGCTCGTCATTAACTTTTGAGTCACTCGCATGACCTCCTGTCGGAGGAGGCGGCGCGAAATCTCCGGCGCAAGGGATTTGCACAGAGCCACAAAACGGCGTAGACGAGCGTTGAGATGGGTATACGGACGATCTTCCAGAAGGTACGAGGTCAATCCCTCCTCCATTACTGTTCTCTACCTTGCTGTCCGAAAGTTCATTTTGAAGGGCGAGGAGACGTGCCTCAAAATCTCCAGCACCCATTACACCAAGTTCAGATGAACGACTGAACATATCCTCATACATCTTCTTGAATTCAGCATCATACTCCTCAATCTTATTGAGGGGAAATCCGTCATCTTTCATCGTCGGCAGAACATCATCCTTCTCAAAGACGGGATCGGGAAGCGGGGGCTGATCTTGAATCATCTCCTGTGCGGATGCATACTCCTTGTACTCCTGCGTCTCTCCAGGCAGAATGAACTTACCTTCGAAGCCAAACCCAACGGATGTCGCGACACTGATGTTCTCGTCACGGGGCTCACGGGGTTCAAGAAGCTTGGCAACCTCTTCCTCAGACCCAATGATTGTCGTCGGAGCATCAACTGAAGCCATTTGTCTTTATCTTACGAACCCACTTTAAGCGAGAATACCGCAGTAAGATTACAAATGGAGGTCATTCAAAATCGCGATCATTGGGTCCTGCACCGTCTGGAGGGATTTTA
>Ga0209355_1000883_pt1 | contig 17566 bp, 40 predicted proteins | sample LauGreSBDMM110SN_3_FD_187563 | JGI IMG/M metagenome (GOLD analysis project Ga0209355, IMG submission 187563) | Freshwater lake microbial communities from Lake Michigan, USA - Sp13.BD.MM110.SN (SPAdes) (version 2) | ecosystem: Environmental > Aquatic > Freshwater > Lake | place: Lake Michigan...
GGGACTGGGGCCCAATATGCAATGGGCGCTTTACATGCCTTAACCCATAAAGCAAAAGATTTAAATATCAATACCGCTAAGCAGTATGTGCTGAAAGCCCTGGCGGCGGCGGCAAAGTTTGACCCCTATACAGGGGCTCCGTATCACACCTATGTACAAGAAGGAGACAAGGTAGCAGAGGCTACTAAGTCTCAAGTCAAGCGCAGAAGTAGTAAAAAAATTGGTAAATAAAAATATGCCCAAAAGAAAACCCCAACCGATTGTTGTGAGAGGAATACACATCAACGAGTGGGTTGGGCGTGCTGCTTGTAAGGGTAAGACTTACCTAATGTTTCCCAAAGAACATAAGGACATTACATACATTGCAAAGGCTCGGGCGATGTGTAAGGGATGTCCAGTAAAGGCACATTGTTTAGAGTACGCATTGGAGTTTCCACCTGCGGATATGCATGGTGTTTGGGCTGGATTAACATCAAGACAACTTGCAGCAGAGCAAAGAAAAAGAAAAGTTAAACCTTCAAGGCCTACTTTGGCCCAAATGTGGAACGACTAATTACCTAACACAAAGGTAAATTGGGAACTTATCATCCTTCAAATGTTCTCTCAAGATTAAAACTGTTTCTTCATAATCAAGCCCACCAATACCAGTTCCGATTGCAGGGATAGCAATTGAATCAAGACCACGTTTCTTAGCCATTTCAATAGCCCAATCCAAGGCTTCTGTTATGAATTCGATGCGTGCATCGGCGCCAGGGTTTATCTGAGTGACAAGGTGATAGATGGTCGGGTTGTTTTCTTTTACCGCCTCAAGAGCCATACCTCCATCAATGATGGTGTGAGGATGGGTTTTATTGATTTCACAAAGTTCAAGGTATCCAGCACATTGTTCAGGATATTTGCTTGCAATAACACCAGCAAAGCCACCCATGACCCCTATTGTGTTGACTCCATGAGCGATTGCACTTGATAAGCCTTCTTTGATAAAGGCAAAGATATCCATTTCTGATTTGATAACTAGCATTAGCCAATCCTAACATTGCAAGTATCGCAAAACTCCATGCCAGATAAAGCAATCGGCACCATTTTACATTTGGGTTTACCACATGGCATCAGAAGGGTTTCTCCACTTAGATAGGCTTTAAGCAAATCCTCTGGGGAGTTTCTGGCGAACTGAGACGAGCCTGGCAAAGGGATTCCTTGCTTTGAACGAAGGAATGTCCAGACGGCATAAAGAATCAATTGGTTTACTGGGATGTTCTGCTCTTCGGCCGCATCGATTATCTGGTTCTTCTGAGCGCCAGATAGACGAATGCTTAGGTTGTAATCCCTATCTGGGTAATCAACCCGCTTGGCAGGCGCGCCCATTTTAATTGTTACGTTCTATAAGGGAGATTAAATATTCAGTAAGAGTCATATCATAAGCCTGAGAGTCTGTAATAAGTTTTGATTTAATATGACTTGGCAGTATTAGGGTCAATGAACACTTGTCGGTTGTTGGAGCCTTAGGGGGTCGTCCGACATTTTTACGCATACTGACACATTAACCGTAATTCTGTCCTATGGGTAGAAAGGGGTAAGAATAAGGGAATAAAAATATGAATACAAAGATTGGGCAATTTAACTAGCCCTATCGTGGTTTAATCAGGGCATTGAGTACTTGATGATTCCAAGATTGGTTAGCAAATTTATCGCTCTTACTCCTGTTGATGACCACCTCAACTATGCGACCCGTAGCCTTATGGCACGCAGTAGCCTTTTGAACATAAGGACTGGAATAGGCTTCAATAAAGACAAACCAACCAGCCGCAGCCCAACACTGTTCGGGTGATGAATACGGTTCATGAGTTTCGTAGTAATCCAACATCAATTACTCCTTTGGGGTCAGTTTACTGCTTAGGTTAATAAAAAGGCAAAAAGTGTTGCGCTCGTGCGTCTTTTTTCTAAATCCCATAATTTTGTAGTTGAAATTGGCGCAATTTGGAGTCATATACGGCTTCAAACTGTTTGCGGTCATACTGTGCATTTAGATTGCCTGCGCCTTTACCCAGAGCCCTCATAGTCTCTACAAGAACTTGGTGGGGAGAATGGTCACTAGAAGCCCCGTTATTCATGCTCGCCATTATCCCAACATAATTGGCCCATGCTTCTTGGGCATTCGGTGGAGGGGTAATTTTATTTAGGTAATTTAATACCCCTATTCTAATTTCCCAAACTTTTGGTAGGTATAAAGATTGCATACATATATTTGGTAAAACTTTTTCGCAAGTAGGTAGGTCAAACTCTTGGAGGAATGGCTTCCATGCACGGCATACGTCTGTTAAATCTTTAGGGACCAGGATGCGGTCATAGGACGCATACACCAGTTTGACAAAAGATTGAAGTTCTTCGTTAGTCATCCGCCACCATCCATGTATCCTGCAAAGCGCTCTATGTGCTCGTTGTCCCTGAAGATTAATTCTATTGAGTTATACACCTTACCTTGCTTATTGCGCCCCATGTGATAGTGACTGTTAGAGCATCCGTCTATTGCCTGCTTACAGTAGTCCATGCCATAATCGTGAATGGCAATCGCCAATAATTGCCGCCGCGTATCGTTCATTAAAGGTTTTCGAGCAGACTCTGACTTAAGTACAAATATCCAATGGTCAAACAATTCAACAACTTCTTCTAGAGTTATGAGAGACAGTTTCTTCCTTCTGTCTCTTGCTTGGTTCTCTCGCTCTTCCTTGGTGAACTTGTTGCTCATAAACCGCCAGTGTACATATAGACCAATCGCTTTCCACCACCGTATTGGTTTGAGGTAACTTATTACGTTCCAAACCAGAATCAACAACTCGGAATCTTTACAACAATTGGGGGGTTTAGAAGTTTTGAAGGGGGTCTGGGGGAAACTTTGCCAAACTTTTAAATTTGGACAGTGCTCTGCCGCCCCAGCAATTTGGGTCAAATTCGTATTTCGGATGGTTCCTTCGGCCTGAAGTATAAGAACCCCGTTTCCCTTTGAATCAAAGAAGTCGGGGCTCTGCGGTGGACACTGTAGCAGAGGATTTGGCTGCGGCCGCATATTTGGTAGAAAAGTTTAAAATTTCTTTAGAGTTCTCTGGCCGCGCAGCGAATTAATGTATTCTTTCATTAGGCGCACGACATTTTCCCCTTTCTGTCGTGTGCTTTATAATGGGTTGAGAGTTCTCGCGAAGTGTGTGTTCTTCGGTGGTTGGTTCTTCGCGAGACTCTCCCTTTACTTAGAAGTTCTGCGGCTCCATTTTTTCAATCTTTTGAAAGATGTCTGGGATGAATTTCATCAACCAATCGTTTAGCGCGTAATTTTTCTCATCATCTGTAGAATATTTTTCGTTGATTTCTTCTGACTTTATATAAATAAGTTCTGTAGAAAAAGCAACGTAGTACTTATTATGCTCAAGGGTGGGGAATATCTCTGGGCCAACTCCATCCTCCAACGCTGATGCTGGTACGTGTACGCATATCACATATTTGCCGCTGTCCCTGTCCTGTGCACCACCAATCACAGATGAGCCATCTTCGTTTAACTCTGCCTGAATATCTCTCATAAATTCAGCAGAAGGCTTAACGGTTGGCTCTTTGTCTTTTTTGTTTTTAGGCATGGCCACAACTATACCTCTCTGGTATTCCTTTCCACCACCGTGATGCCTTTGAAGATAAAAAAAATAAAACGGGGCTTTTCAAAAACTTTTTAAAATCTTTTGCTATTGTCTCAGCCATGGACAACAACACACGCTTCGAACTTGCTATCAAAAGTCTGAATATTTTCACATCCCGCGAAGGGCACTGTCGAGTTCCCGCCGTCTTTATTGAGCACGTTGATGGACGTGAAGTCCCGCTGGGTGCCTGGGTAGGTTATATGCGTCAGAGATACAAGCGAGGCGAGTTGAGCCCTGAACGCATTGCTCGTCTGGAGCAGGTCACGGATTGGCAATGGGGACCGCTGAGCCCTGGACCATCTACTAACCAAAGTAGAAACTCTGAGATTATTCAACTTCACCGCAGCGGAAAATCGTTGCGCGCAATCGCAGATGTTTTTGAACTTTCTCGCCAACGTGTTCATCAAATAGTTCAGAATCGAGAAAACTAAAATGCAGTACGACAATTTCCCGCCTCCTCCAGTTGACTTAAACGAGCAGGGCAAAGCACTCAAAGCAGGCGTGTTCATGTTCTGTATTACATGTGTCATTTATTCCCTGGCTTTATATCTGTTCTTGTGGATAGGTTCTCAGTTGGAGATTGTTGATTTAGATTTGAATTGGCAAAAGATTTCATTGTTTGTTTGGGTCCTCCAGGTTACAAGAATTTGGGACAGAACATTCATGCGCGCTCCTCGTTAATTAATAGTCTTCCACCACCGTGAAGTGTTTTAACCGCGGAAGATAATTTTATTTTTAAAAAAATAACAGATAATTTAAAATATGCGTGCACAGTCACAACAACCACGGAGGACTGTGCACGACGATTTGTTAATTGGATTCCGACCTTGCGGTTTGAATCTTTTGAATCTTTTGAACTCCGCCAACTTTTCGGATGAGTTGACTAAAGTAGACAGGCCAATTTCTTGTGACCTCTTGTCGCATGTGAAGTTTCTTTAGAGCGTTGACCGCCTCTTCAACATCTTCAACAACCAAGACTTTACTGTCTATTGATTCCTTGATACAAGACATCGTAAGCCTGTCGTTGAGTCCGCCAGTCGGTGTACACACTCCGCCATCAGTAACCCAAATTAGCGGAGTCCTGTGATTCTTTCGTTGACCAACAGCCCACTTGAGTGCGGGATAGTCAACACCATTGCCAGCGCCAACTTCGGGGAGACCCTTTTCGTTAGCAACTGTCTTACCGTCTTTGGCGACGATGTGAATGTTCGGCAATTTACCCCGACCTCTGTCCATGTCGGAATAGATAGCGACAAGGGCTCCAGGTGCTGATTCAAGAATCTGAATAATATTTGCATGAGTCAATTGCATTGAGCCACTACCGTCAACTAAAACAATTCCACCTTGCGCACGTTTGACTCTGTCAAAGATACGTCGTTGAGGGTCTGTATATAGTCTGTGAATACGTCTTGGGTTCCGTCCTAAATTACTTGAGATACGTTTACGTCCCAAATTCCCTTGAACGGTTTTTGTCAGCGGAACTTTGCCCCAAATTAGTTTGCCCCAATCCTCGTTATCGCCTTTTGAACTCAAAGGACTCAAACGAGTGATGTCTTCAACTTCTTCTTCAGGAGTACTTGATTCAGACTGTGGTCCAACCGATGACACAACGTCACCTTCTTCGTCAGCCTCACCTTCTGTGTCCTTCTTCGCAGTTTTGGCTTCGATAGGTTTTGGTTCGTTCTTACATAAGCGGTCGAGGTACTCAGCCATACGTTCAGTCCATTGAAAGCCACGTGGAGCCAAGCCTGATTCGTTCTCAACCCTCGTTGAGTAAACACCATTACTTGCCCTACTAGTATCTTTTTTAATTTCTTTCAAAAACCTTTTTTGGATTGTAGCCAAAGAGTCAGCCCACAATTTGTTATGCCGACGAACACCAACCAAGAAGCGTTTAGCGCCACCCGTGCCTGCGGTCGCCACTGCAAAGATTACAGCGCTATCCCATTGGTTATGAATGGCGACATACTCACCGTCAGCATCTTCATTACCGTCAAGAAGTTCAGCGACATCAAAGCCCTGTAGTTTCAACCCGTAATTAACTCTCAACTCTTCAACAGCGACCATTGATTGGTGCGATGCGATGCCACGTTTAATCCATTTCTCGTAATCATCTGCAGGAGAAATTTTAGTATGCATTAATTCATGCGCACGAATAAGTCTCTCAAGTTTCGAATTACCAGTTGGGGCGACAATACGTCGCTCAACGTTATTAGAGTGAGCCACCCCTCGCTTGGGAGCGCATTCTTCTACGGTCCAGCGCCCTACAGGACGGTCATTACGACTGATGAAATGCGGCTCAGGAAATTTTGTTTCTCGATTTTTTGGTTTAGTCATCAGGTTGATGACCCAACAGCATTGATTTTCATCGCATCAAGAATTCCTTCGGCACGACGTCCAAAGATGTACTTGGATGCTTTCTCGTCCCCGAGTGTTGCTCGCAATTTATCAAATTCCATAAATGTGCGCAACGAAATACGTTGGTCCCCAGCATCCGCAAGAGCGATAGCCACGGCACGTAAATCATGAGATAGACGCTTGAGTGCATCGGGATGTGGTTGATTGATTCTGATTGCGATTGGGAATCGGTCTTTGAGTGCCTCAGGCAACTCGTTGACGTCTTCAATATTGGTTGTCATGACCGCACTGAACCCCTCTTTAGGAGTGTGAGTTTCGCCAGTGTCGGGGTTCTGCCAACTTGCCGACTCTTCCGAATCAAGCATCGCAAGGAGTGTTGCGAACACGTCGCCACCAGCCTTGTCAATCTCGTCTACGACTAATCGAGCGCCTTGGGTACCGTCGCCATGCCACGCCTTTAAAGCGGAGCCAGCAACCCACATGAACTTACCGTCGTGAGAGGGCATGAATGCACCCGTTACGTCAAGGTTAGTCATGTCTTCGGTGCAGATTAATCGGTGAGCGCCTCGTGAGACGTCGCCATGCTTAATGCCTGCATAGGTCTTACCAGTTCCAGGGGGTCCGAAAAGGATTACCCTAGTTACTCCTGCATTTAAGCAATCCTCAAGGGTCTGCCAGCAATCAGGTAATTTTTCAGTGTTTACTAATTTGTTTTTAGTTGTTGTTGTCATAAGTAAAACGTTACCCGTAATAAGAAACAATCACAACTTTTCGTTTTGACGGTCTTCTTTAGGGTTGCGTGCTTCCCAAGCCCCACGCTTGATACCACGAAAGAATCCATTGGTTTTCAGCCAAGCAAGAAGTGGAGGACGTGAGAGTCCCGAAATTTCCATCAGTTCGTCAGTTGTGTATTCTTTGAATACATTTTCAACAGCAAGTTTTTCTAACTTACCATATTTATCTGCACGTTTCTCTACTGGCTTTGATGCTTCTTCTACAATCTTGGTGTCTTTGTATTCCAGTACTTCAGTAGCGACGTAGTTTTGCACAGAGTCCTTGACCATGTAATACTTGAGTAGTTTTATGGGGTTAGTAGTTGTATCCCATGCAGTCAACAGGGTGTATAAGGCTCTATCAACTTCGCAGATAAAATCCACGACAGTATTGGGCACATTATGTGAGTCGCACTGATGTTCTTTTTTAGCGTCAGCCCATAGGGTGGCGATTATCTCGGTTCGTTTAGATTCAGTTAAAGTAAGCATCAGAACGACAATATCTCCGAGTTCTCCCACCCACCTGTTTCGGCGTAGGTCTTAGTATCAGGTTCGGATTCTTCAACATCCCACACAACATCTAAGTCGCTGGTGCGTACTTCACATATGGACGCATTAAGTTCGTCTCGGTTGAACCTGTTGTACTTTTGCTCAGCCTCTTCTTTAGAGGTGGCTTCAACAAGGAAACTGTAGTCAATGGTTTTTGATGCTTTCACAATATATTTTGTCATATATTTAAAGTTATCCGTAATAAGGGTTAGAAACAACCTTCGCCCGTTGGTGGTGCGTGTGCTAGTATTTAAGGTATGCCACAAAATATGACACCCCATGAATTCGGGGCCACAGTAGCCAAACAATATATTTCTGAACCAATCGTTAAAGGCATCCCAGAAGACGCCGTTGAACCAGAAGTTAAATTAGAGCCAATCCGTGAAGAAAAGGCTGTCCGTTTAACGATTACTCCAGAAGTAATCGCCGAAGCAGCAGCCTCAACTTCCAAGATTGATGATGAGGATGTAGTCCCCTACAAACTTTAACTATTCCTTATCTGAAGGAATGTTTTGCTTTGCTAGGAATTCTTGAACCATCTCCAACGTAATCTCTGCAGTAGTTTTCTCTGTAGATTTATGAGTGCTCACTTCAACGGCAGGCTTTGCTTTTAAAGCAGGGTCGTTGTTGATTTTAATATTTTTGCGCTCAACCCAGACTTCACCAGTCCCGCTTGTTGGGATAACCAACAAATCAAGATGTCCGAACCGCTTACGCGCTTTAATAATTTTTACGTTAATTTCCAACTTATTAACAATAATTTTTGCATCAAGACCTTCGTATGCCTCGTAGTCAATCGTGCCCACTGGTGTGCGTGCATAAGTGACAGTACTTAACGTACCTTCTATGTCTGCTGTGTTTACTAGTTTCATATCACCTTTCATTATGTATGTTACTAATGTCTTCCACCACCGTAGGGGGTTGCGTGCGCACACACAACATGACAGCCGTCACTTTTTATTCGCTCAAACAAAACGGGGCTGCATGTGGCGCTGTGACAGTGTCCTATGTTGCTATTAACTGTTATTACGGATAAGGTGGCACGTATGACAAATCAACTAGAAATTGGACAAAAAGTAATTTTTAAAACTGAATGCGGGCTGAAGTGTGGCACCATCGTTGACACGGTCGGCTGGAACCGAATATTCAATCAAGAGGACTTACTTTACTCCGTATGTGAAGATGGTACTGAGCCAAAAGACGGCATTTACTATCGGACGGCTTCAGCCCTTATTACGGGTAAGGTATAAATCATGACCAACAAACTTAAAAACGTGAAAATCGGAGACTGGATAATTGCTTCTACGGCAGACAGTATCTATGAGGGCGAAGTCCTTGAGATAACCGATACGCAAATAACCATGACTTACTTTAACGCCGTCAAAGATGACACTCGTGAAGTAGAACTCCCACTTGTCAAAATTCAACTAGTAGAGGAAGGTGTCTAATGGGTCTTGACCAATATCTGTACGCAAAGAAGTACACATCTGACAGCCCGTACTTTAATAAGTCAGGGATGTTTGGGCAACTCAAAGAAACGCTAGGTACTGATGTTGCTTTTCTTACCAAACAAACTCCGAGTATCTCCGTTGAGATAAAGGTGGGCTACTGGCGCAAGTCAAATCAAATCCACCAATACTTCGTAGATAACTGCCAAGACGGTAGAGATGACTGTCGTGAGTATTACGTTGATAGAGAGAAACTGACTGAACTACTAGACCTGTGTAAACAAGTGCTTGCCGACCACTCAAAGGCTGATGAATTGTTGCCTAGTCAATCAGGCTTCTTCTTTGGTAGCACCGAATATGACGAGTGGTATTTTTCTGGACTAACCGACACAGTAGAAATACTAGAGAACGCTCTCAAAATGGATGATGACTGGGAATTTTATTACCAGTCGTCTTGGTGATGTCATGATTAAAGAAACAGAACTTAAATACACAGTGAATACACTTGTAGAACTTTCACGGAAACTATGGGGCGACAACTCCACAGAGTTTCTAGCAGGCGCACTACAAAGCGTCATCACAGAAAAACAGATGAAAGCCTTGATAGACAGCCTAGAAGAACAACTTGCGGTAATGCCATGAACACAAATCAATTTTCCGAAAAACAAAGAAAAATACTTGACGAAATTCGGTTTGAGGCGCATATCGGGCAGTTACCAAGCGCCGATAGTGATGAACGTAGAAAAATCTTGCGCCATATAGAAAAGTTGGCTAAGTCGGGGCTGTCGTAATGACACGACAACAAGTTTGTAACAAGTGTGACCTTGTAATGGTTGATGAATGGAATCTTGCGCCTATCGGTGCTAATGAAGACAACACTCAACGCATCTACGAGGACGACGTCTATCTCTGTGATGGTTGCTACGACCATTGGTGTACGAAGCACAACATTCAACCACTTGAGGGCGAATAATGGGTGCTGACCTAATCCTTGCGACTGTGGAAATCCGAGAAACCGAACCTGAGTGTCAGGCACGGTTGGCTCGCATGACTTTCACCGAAGCCGACATGACCCGCCTTGAATTTTGTGGCTCGTGGCTCATGGGTGAAGAGTGGGATGAAACCATGCCCGACAAGATACGAGAACTACTCAAAGACGCAATTAACACCGTCTACAACGCCAACGGCAGAGACGTATCAAGTCTCGTCATAGACGGGAACCGCTCTTTCGTAATTACTGGTGGCACTTCATGGGGTGATGAACCAAGCGCCGAATGGGATGACTTTAATTTGTTCCATGAGTTCTTGTGTTACCCGTATTGGGAGACACCCAACAGTGACGAAGTTAAGAAGTGGCTGGCTTCATGAAATCTAAAAGGGGAGTAGAATAGAGTATGGACAACAACCAAAAAATCGCTGAACTCATAGATAAAGCGCTAACACAAATATCAGGGCGGGACTTAGTCTCTACTAGTGAGATGACCGACCTACTTTTGGACATACGCCTGTTCTTGATAGTGAACCAAGAGTCTTCCGCCACCGTATAGGGTTGAATACGTGCGTGCGCGCGCGGGGAAATTAATCACAGAAAATTTTAAAAGCCCCGATGGGTCCGCTGCCGCACGTGTTGACGTCGTCCCTTATTACGGATAACGTTCCACTCATGACAACAACAAAACAAAAACTAATCATGAATGGCTCATGCTTATGCTCGGATGATGATGGCAACTCAACAATTGAGTGCTATGGATGCTGGGATGATGCCTTGGCGGACTTTGACAACGACGTCTTAGAATTATTCAATGCGTCCCCGAACAATGAGTTTGCCGTTACTGGCTTGCCGTTATGGAATCGAGACCTGTCGGGTATCGTTAAGGTGGAGACTGGCGAAGAGTTATTGCGAGCAATCACCGTAAATGGCAGTTGGACGCTTAGGTACTCTATTGATGGCAATGTACTTCATTGCGTACTCTCTCACCACGACGTACCCTGCGGTAGGTCATTCACGGTTACCCCAGTAGATGTAGAGGAGCCTGAGTGCCTATGAGTTGCGATTATCCACTATTACGGGTAAAGTCAAATTTATGACTAACAAAAAATATATAGGGGCATTTACCCTAATGTCTTGGAATAGCGAACCTGAGACAAACCTAGGTCGCTACTTTAGTTTCGGCGAACAAATAACCGATAAAGACGGAGACGTGGTCTCTGATAGTTACGGCGTGTCAGACGGCGACATATTTTTCTATTGTGATGAAGCCGAATTTTTTGACATAGCCGAAAATGGCTCACCTGAATTTACAATTAAGGAATACCAACTAGTAGAGAGTTTCGTAAAGCATATGACCGAGGATAGAACTCAATGAGTATCTACGACAAACTACCTGATGACGTAAAGTACCTAGTAACAAAACCAGCGACGGAGACGGGGCTCAAAGATTACACATTTGAGTTACTAAGTCAGACCGAGCACAGCAGAGGCATTTGCTGGGTTGGTGTATTGCTACACAAAGGTACGAAGATGGCTACGGTAGAAAACCAAGGTGATGGTGGTGCTAATCGCTACCAGTACGGGACTCCCGAGGCACGGAAAAAGATTGAACAACTTGCCAAGCGTGTTTACCCTAAGTCTTACGAACCGATTGACAGTCTTATTAGTTTCTTAGATGTTGCGAGTATCGCTAATAACGGGTAAGGTAGAACTTATGACAAAACCAAACAAGCATCACACCTATCTAATCGCTTACGACACAGAGAATGAGTGCTGGTTTCACGATGTTGAAACCGAGAGCGCATTTTTAGACCAAGGCACAATTTACAACAAAGAGACTGGTCAGTGGGAACACGCCTACAAAGGCGAGGGTGAATACGACCCAATGGAAGGCGTACTCAATGACACAGTTATCAAGATGATGACATTAGGCGACTGGTTGATAAAGCCAAATGAGTGAGGAATAATGCCAACCACAAAAGACAGAAATGAGTACTACAAATCACGGCGCAGAGAACTAAAGGGGTTCAACAAGCCCCGTGTTTGTGCTGAACAAAATTGTACAACTGTTCTTAGCCGTTTTAATTACAACCTCTGTTGCCACCTTCATAACTTTAGTTATGTTCGGCGTAATAAATTACACCTTAGGCTTGAGGAACTAGAAGCCTTCTAGGTTGTCATTACTCCTTATTACGGGTAAAGTTCTCTATATGGGAATGGATGTCTACGGCGCAAACGCCACTAACGAAACAGGGAGTTATTTTCGCAACAATGTTTGGTGGTGGCGACCCCTATGGGATTACTGCTACGAGAACTATGAGGTTGCTCGTAAAGTAGAACACGGACACTCCAATGATGGTGATGGTCTTGATGCGACTGACAGCAAAGTGCTGGGGCAATTATTGCTCAACGATATTGCTGACGGGACTGTGGGTAATTACGAGCGTCAATACAACGCTGAACTTGCTGAACTAGACCGTGAGTATTGTAAATACTGTAATGGCACAGGTATTCGCAAAGATGAAGTCGGCAACGATATGGGTTATGCCACAGAGGAATTATCCCCCGAGGTAGCAATGCTTACGGGTCGCACACACGGCAGTTGTAATGCGTGTAGTGGCGTTGGTACTACAGAGAACTTCGCTTTGAGTTATCCGTTTAGCACAGAAAATGTCAAGGCGTTCGCTGAGTTTCTTATGGAGTGTGGTGGCTTCTCAATATGTTGAGGTTGCCATTATTCCTTATTACGGATAGCGTAGTAACTATGAACAAAACAACAACCACAACAAAAGGAAACCACAATGTCTAAATCATTGTCAGTAAAGGTTAAAACCACTACGCTCATCAAAGCGTTAGAGGAAGCGTTAGACAAGCGTGAAAAGCGTTGGGCTAACCAAGCAAAAGAAACGGCTCGCCACAAAAAAGAAGTAGAGGCATTTAATGCGTCTATTCTCAAACTTGTCAAGGCAGGCAAAGGCACAATCCACGACATAACAGAAAACAAGTGGGCAACCCGAAACGACAAGAACTCAACAACTATTAGTTTCTCGGCTGAGATAAAACTACCTAAATCAGTTATGCCAGTAGAGCCTAAAGAAATTGACGAAATGAGAGAACACACCTACAAGATGGAAACTGATGACATCTCGCAGGCACTCCGTATTCTAAAAATGACAGACCAAGAGTATGTCAATGCCAGCACTTACAAGTCGGTGGCTGAATACCTCTAAGAAATCCTAGGTCGGTTGGGGTAACTCTCAACCGACCACAAGGTTGCTATCCACCACCGTAAGGGTTAGAATTAAAACAGTTTAGTGGGAGTCCCGAACAAAATTTTGTTTGGTTTGCGAAACGGGACTCTCATTATTAAGCATCTACCGAAGTTGTGTCTAACTCTTATTACGGATAACGTAGTAGTTATGGCAACAACAACAATGCAAGATTACTGGCACGATGTCAAAGAGGCAGTTGAATACGCAAAATCTATCTCTTTTGACGGCTGTCATAAAATTTATTTAGCGATGGACGACACTCAAGCCGAGTGGTTTAAAGCAAACTACAACGGCGAGGGGTGCGACGACCGAACTTTTGTAGGGACGTCAGAACAAATGTTTGAACTTCTACAAAACTGGTATGAGAACTCGTGCTCTCTTAAATTCATTGAATCGGTAACCACCAACGAGGATGACCCCAACAAAGGTTTCAAGAACCTCATCCCCCAAGGTGCTCGTGATGAGGAAGACGAAGACGAAGATGAAGATGAAGACGATGAGTCGTAATTACTTCTTATTACGGATAAGGTGGAACTTATGACAAACCAAACAGAAATTCAACCAGTATGGGCTAGGAGTATGGGAATGTACTCAATGAAAGCAGGTTGGGAGTTAGCCCAAGCACTTTACGCTTTTATTAAGTCTCACCCACCCTATGTACAATTCTATACAGGTGAGTACCTATCCGAGAACAGCGCATATGAAACCTTCGTAAAATTTGCAACCAACATGAATTCGGAGTTTGCGTTCAAAGGTAAAATGGGCGAACTCCGAGACACTGAGCCAAGAGATATTGTTTTGGGTATCCTAGAGGATTGGTACGGAATTAAAAAATTCCTCAAGCAAGTAGAGCAACACACACAACCAAGCGAATAGGAAAAAATGACAGCCTTAACACGAGAAATGATTAGCGAAGCCTTTATTGAAATGGATGAAGCCGAGGTGCTCTTAATGGATGGCTTTGATGAAGCCTTTATTGGACACTCACAGCGCATCAACGAGCCCCGTCTTGCCGTTTATTCATGGGAACTGATGATGAAGGTCTGTATGGAGCGAGACAGCATGACCGAAGAGGAAGCCGACGAATATATCAGTTACAACTGCATCGGGGCTTGGGTCGGAGAGCGAACACCAATTATTGTAATGCCGATTACGCAGTAGGTACAAGTTGCCGTTAATCCTTATTACGGATAGAGTGAAACTTATGACAAACACACAAGTAATTGCCGAACAATACCTTGAGGCACGAAAGGCTTACAAGGAAGCCGAAACAAAACTTGCTGAAGCGAAGGCTCTCGTAGAGCAGGCGTTCACGCAAGAGCAGACAAATCGTGTTGAAACACCAAACGGAGTAGTCAGCGTAGTTATGGTCAATAACCGTATCTTTGATATTGTTACTCTCAAAAATCTAGTCTCTCAAGAAGTCTTTGATAAAGTTACCGAAGTCAAGGTGGACACAAAGGCGTTCACGAAGGCAGAGACAAGTGGCGACTTGACAAATGATGTCGTAACCCAAGTGGTCAAACTTAAGTCTCACAGCCGAATTGAAGTCGGGGAGTTGGTCGGTTAGTAAATGGGAAAACTCCCCAACCTGTTCACCTGCGATAGATGTGGGTATTCAATAGACCCTAAAGGAACAACAACTTTACGGTTTGTGTCAGGTTGGGTGAAATCCCAGTCCCGCTCTTTAACCTTACTGGAAACCGAACACTACATTTATCGCCACGAAGGCTGTGTTGAAACTACCGAAAGGCGAACGCAAGACCCACTGTTCTGAGTTGTTGCTATCTCTTATTACGGGTAAAGTAAAACTCATGACAACACAACTAGAAAAATTAGCAGAACAACTTGGCAATAAATATCTACCACAAGACGCTGGGGATATAAGTCCAACAAATAGCAAATGCTGGATTGCCCCAGTTGCTGATGGCGACATCAAGACTGATTACATTTACTCAGACACCGACATCTATGACCTACTTGAAAGCGACGACGCAGTCCGTGTTGCTCGTGAAGCAGGGCTTAATGATGGGCTCGCTATATTCACCTGTGGGTGGGGCGCACCAATCAACGGTCATGACCCTGAGAATGAAGTGCCAGCGTCTAAACACCCACTTCGCAGACGAGTAGCGTTGCTGATATTCGCAACACCTACGGGTGAATTCGTTAGTGCCATGCGTGTTGGTAATGACGAACTCTTGACGAACTCTGACGGTGAAGGGGCTCTACACGAAGCAGTAATGGAACTTTGGATGTCTTGCTAGGTGATTAGGGATAACCCCTATCCACCACCGTAAGCACTTGCTGTAAGAGTTTAAAAGCGGGGCTTTTGTGAAGGTAACCCAAATTAAAAACAAACAGTAGCCCCGTTGATTTATCTACAGGGTTGGCATTGTTTCTTATTACGGATAGAGTGGTAACTATGACAACACAGACAGAACCAAAATACCCAGACATCACGGTACAACTAACAGGCAACGATGGTAATGCGTTCGCAATAATGGGCGCAGTTCGTAAGGCTCTACGCCGAGCAGGCGTGTCGGCTGAGGAAATTGCCGAGTATGTCAAACAATCCACAGCAGGCGACTACGACAATCTTTTGAGGGTCGCTATGAGTTGGGTAAATTGTGATTAAGAAAGAACCCGCTCTTTTTGGTTTTGGTTGGCGAGCAGAGTGCCACACTTGCGACAATCGTGGCGAATATGTTTATCACACAGTTATTCAACTCGTTGAGGATATGAGCAGGCGCAGCGGGGCGCCTATGGGCGTGTGGGTATTTGAGGACAGAGGACAAAAACTCAAACCAATTCCATATTGCCACAATTGTAAAAAGAAGTTTTTGGCGGAGTTGGACTTACCCCTTATTACGGGTAGCGTGTAACTTATGTCAACTTCCATAGCAATTCATAATGTAACAAAAATTGAGAAAAAACTAGAAAACTACCATAATGGTAAGGCCTTTAAATTCACTACTCTCACAGTAACTGCCACACAAGAAAACGGCGAAAAGTTTGAGATAACCCTATTTCTTTCTAGAGATATAGAACCACAACTCCCACAAGGGGCAAAGCCACAGACAGAGCAGTTGCTTAAAACTCTTATTACGGGTAAGGTGTAACTTATGGGATACACACACTATGTAAAACGACCAGTCAAAAACGCAGGCTCTGCCTATATGTTCGGCAGGTTATCGCTTGACGCTAAGACACTCTGCGACTACGCAAACGCCAACGGTATTCGTATTCGTAATGGCGAAGGCTTAGGTGAACCTGAGTTTACTGAAGGCAGTTTCTCCATTAACGGCGACACAGAAGCGTTCAGCGAAGATGGTCGGGACTTAGCACACGAGACTTTCTATTGGGCAGGTATACCTAACCAATCTGAATGGCGCATAGATGACGATGAGAACTTCTCTTTCTGTAAAACTGCCTACAAACCTTATGACGCTGTAATCACGGCGATACTCATTAGGGCTAAAGTTATCTATGGCTCTTGTGTTCGCATCTCGTCTGACGGCGATTGGGATAGCAACCCTAATTTTCCTGACGGATACGGCTCGTGGGCTAAGGGTCGTGAACTCTATGAGACCGTATTCGGCGAAGTTGCCGAGTGCCCATTTGAGAAGGCAAGCGTATGAGCGAGGCTCTAGACAATCCAAATGAGTTAATGGTTGGCATTGAGGATTATGTCGGCGAGAAATTAGACTGGGGTCAAAATAGTCAGGGTATTATTTTACCTATTGAGAGTTTGCGAATTATCTACACCTACTTAAGCAATGCTAAGTAATCGCTCTAGAGGCTGGCTTGGCTTTGCGTTTATTCTCGGGGCTATAGTCTTCGCAGGTGGGCTTGAGGGTGATGCTTCTTCACCTATTCCATCACCTTTTGGATTTTTGATTTTTTTTGGTATAGGGGCATATCTAATTCTGACCTCTATCCCGTACGACGACTGACGGTTGGTGTCGTGCCTTATTACGGGTAGCATAATAAATATGAAACAAAACGAAAAAGAGTTCGTAGATTATTGGTCTATCGTGACTAATCAACTAGACGGCTCACCGTCTATGGGCGACCTACTAGAACTCACGCACGAAACACAAGTGGCGTTATTCCAATGGTGTGGCTGCGAGGACAATGAGGGTAATGAGAACCCATATGAGGATTGCCCACCACACGGAGAACCACGGTTCATATGAGCGAAACAAAAAGTTGTTACGACTGTAATAACGACACAACCACAGATGGCTACACTGACCCAATAGACGGGGCTTACTTTTGTATGGATTGCCAAACGCAACGAAACGTAACAAAACTTGCTGAATTGGTTATGGAAAAATGGGGCGCAGAAAATGGCGTGAAGTATTTGACGGGCGTGATAAGCACGCTAGTTACAGATGCTCAAATACGAGTGTTAATAACAGCAGTAGAAAAATCCAGCAGGTTTATTTAACCCTTTCCGCCACCGTAGCCCCTTGCCGTATGTGTGTGGGGATTT
>Ga0209355_1000889_pt1 | contig 17497 bp, 15 predicted proteins | sample LauGreSBDMM110SN_3_FD_187563 | JGI IMG/M metagenome (GOLD analysis project Ga0209355, IMG submission 187563) | Freshwater lake microbial communities from Lake Michigan, USA - Sp13.BD.MM110.SN (SPAdes) (version 2) | ecosystem: Environmental > Aquatic > Freshwater > Lake | place: Lake Michigan...
CAACACGACGAGGAAAAAGGCGACATCAAACCAACGGCCAGATGACGCGCCTTCGTTGAGGTCGGCGACCAAGACGCACAAACGAATGAAGCTTGCAGTTCCGAGGAATGCGGCGGGACGGCGAATGGCTGAGAAAAGTGCGGGCGAACTGATTCCTCAATGTTAGACAGTGACGTAGCCATGCTCGGGGAGTTGATCAGGCTGTTCGTGACTATTTTGCGGCCTATTTTCCGACCCGAGTAATGACCAAAAAAGGGCTGGATAGGTGGTACTTTCGTGATGTCGTGGATACCTTTCGCCGCCTTTTTCAAGTGTTCCCTCAGCAGCGACTGAGAGTGGTTATATCGCTATTTATCGCAGTGGCGGCTCTGCTGTATTGGTGGTGGCCCGGAATCGTCGGGGCGGGGGACCCGGCATCAGAGCCATCGGTGCTCGTCATCGGAAATGGCGACCTGAAGGAAGCACAAACAGTGGTGAGTCGTCGCCTTGTTGAAGAGGGTCTCACCGTCGCTTGGGTTGACGCCCCAGAATCATGGTGCGAATTGGTCGCGGTTCTGGACCAAACCGAGATTCAACCAACTCTTGGGATCGTGGTCTCTTTAGATGCTCCGATGTCGTTTGAGTCGTGCGACGTGTCACCAGAACTCGCTGCGCAGAAAGTGAAGGATTCGCTTGAAGGTTCGCGCGTTGCTCACTCGGTTGTTGTGACCGGTCTCGCCCAGCCGGCAGATCCCGTTGTGATTGCCTTGATTGAACTTGGGCAAGTCGTGGTTGACCCTTCGGATCTGTTGGCGGGTGTTGATGAACGCGTTGATTGCTTGTGGTGGGATGACTGCGTTCCCGACGAGAACGGTATTGGCTATGTGATTGTGCGAGATTCCGATGGATTGACATTGGCTGGGCAACAACGAGTCGCTCGCATGATTGTCGCGAAGGTTTTGTGATGGCCGACTTGACGGTGCCTGAGATGGCATCGGCCATGTTGAGTCGCGGTGTCAGGCGAATTCATGTCTTGGCGTGGCGCGACTTTGATGATGCCGAAGCTGGCGGATCTGAAGATCACGCCCATGAGTTCATGACCCGTTGGCAACAAGCCGGGCTATCTGTGTTGCATCGAACGTCGCATGCATCGGGTCAACCCGCGACGGCGACCAGAAGTGGTTACGAAGTTATTCGCCAAGGAGGCCGTATGTCGGTTTTCCCGCGAACGATGCTCGGCGAAGTCTTCGGGCGCATGGGCAAGTATGACGCACTTGTCGAAATCTGGAATGGCGTTCCGTGGATGTCGCCACTGTGGTGTCGGCGTCCACGTATTTTGATCCTGCATCATGTGCACGGTCCGATGTGGAATCAGATGTTCTCTCCGCCGCTTGCCGCGATTGGTCGAGGACTAGAAACGAAGTTTGCTCCACCGTTTTATCGACGAACTCCAACTGTGACGACATCTGACGACACTCGAGAAGAATTGATTCATTTGGGTTGGAAGCCCGAATTGGTGACGACCGGGCCAGTTGGGGTCGACGATTTCTTTTCAGCAGGCGGAACAAAGACGACGCACCCTTCCATTGTGGCTGTTGGACGGCAGGCTCCGGTCAAGAGATTTGTTGACCTCATGGAGCAAGTGCAAATGACTCGACAATTCGTTCCTGGAGCCACTTTAACCTTGGTCGGAGATGGTCCAGACCGAACAAAAATTACCGAATGGATTGATCGCAATAACGCCCATGAGTGGGTGACGCTTCTTGGTCGAGTGACCAGAGAAGAACTCCGTGATCACTATCGTCGAGCTTGGGTGATCGCGAGCGCGTCGTTGGCAGAAGGTTGGGGATTGGCTCTCACCGAAGCAGCGGGTTGCGGTACTCCCGCTGTTGCGACTGATATCAGCGGTCATCGTTGTTCAGTGCTCGATGGACAGACCGGGCTATTGGCGCCGTTAGAGAATCTTGGCCGTGTACTCACGGACGTGTTACTCGATGATTCGCTTCGTGCGACATTGTCTCTGCAAGCAGAATCGCGGGCTCGGACGTTGACCTGGGATGCTCTGGCTGCAGGGGTATTGCATCCCTTGTACCAACAAGTCCTGAATCGGCCAATAGTGAGAAACACAACATGAAGTATTTGCTGAAGAAACTGCTGGCCGCGCCCCGTCGTTCAATGTGGCTTTTCGTGGTTGTCGTTTCGTTGTTGGCGGTGACACCGATCATTGTTGCTGTCATTGCGATGTTGAGTGGCGACGCCTGGTTTCCTGCCGGCGATATGGCTCAAGCCGAATTGCACATGCGTGGCTTTTTGAGTAACCCTCCTTTGGTCGGAGCCGCTGGTCGGATCGTGAGCGATTCTGGGTTGCAAGGTTCGCATCCAGGACCAGGCTTGTGGGTCGCGATGCTGCCTGTTTATCTGTTGGGTGGACGAAGCAGCCATGCTCTCTTGGCTGCGGCAGCCAGTGTGCATATTGTGTCTGTCATCATCGCGGTGCGGCTAGCAGTGCATCGAGGCGGGCGACTTTTGGCCATGTTGACTGCATTGGCTGCGCTAGTGGTGATACGGGCGTCCGGCTCCGATTTCATGATTGAACCATGGAATCCATGGCTAGCGATTTTGCCCTTCATGATTTTCATTTTCTTGGTGGGAGAACTTGTTGCTCCCATGGGAAGTGCAAGACAAAAACAGTTAGCGCTCGTCGGTGCGATCGTTGTCGGTAGCTATTGCATTCAATGTCACGCGGGTTATGCGGTGCTCGTTGTAGGAGCATTAGCCGCTGCAGTCGTCGTTTGGGTTCGTGATGAATATCGTTCACAAGACTTGACTGGTCATCAACCATGGAGCAGAGTCCGACAGGGCTTGATCTTTGGATTGACCGCATTGTTGGTGGTCTGGTTGCCCGTTGTGATTGACCAACTTCGACGCAAGCCAGGCAACGTCTCAATATTGTTGGAACATTTTGTCAGCCCATCTGAGCCAGCTATGGGAGTTACCCAAGCGGCGAAGATTATTGCCACACAATTCAACCTTTTCGGGCTGTGGTTGTCGGGGCCAGGTGCAGATGCTCCGGCTGAAGGTGGGGCACGCTATATCGGGTGTTTGCTGATGGTTTCTTTATGGTTCTGGGCTACCTGGAAAGTGAGGAAAGCTGATCAATCTGCGATGTTCCGATGGCAGATGATGATGGCGGGCTTCGTTCTTCTCGGATCGTTCTCAATCCTGCGGATCTTCGGACCTTATTACGAATACACCGTTCGGTGGTTTTGGATTCTCTCGGTTGTGACTGCAACGACTTCAGTCTTCTTTCTTGTGCGGACGTACAGACTTCTTGAGAGGGTGCGCATTTCTCGCGTGTCGTTTCAAGCGATCGGCACAGGTGCATGGCTCATCTTGGTGGGTGTGGTCATCGTGAGTGCTGTACAAACTGCTGATCGAGTCAAGCTTCCGGGCAAGACCGAATCACGAATATTGGCTGACCTGATTCCTGAAGTAGTTCAGAATCTGGATCAGGACGCGCGTTACTTGCTGAAGATGTATGACCCGTACACCTTGGATGCAACTGGGTTTGGGTCGGTTCTCGAACTTGAACGACAGGGTTTTGATGTCGGAGTCGATTTCTTTCGAGCGGCGGCAGCTCTTCCGCATCGAGTACGCGATGAGAACGACGTCGACACAATTCTTTGGGTGGTCGTTGGTCCGGCCATCAAGCGTGCTGACGCCGATCCTGCTTTGACAAAACTCGGCGAAGCGAACCCGCGGTCTGAAGACGAAGAAGTGTTGGCTCAAAGTTTGCTGATTGATGTAGCCGCGATGTTGACGGCTGCGGGGCGCGATGATCTGGTGGCTGCTCTCGAGGTGCCTGGGGCTTCATTGATATTCGCTGAACCCCCGCTTCCCGATGAGATTGCAACGGTGGTTCGTACATTCATTTCATTGGGTCAACCAGTGGCGATGTACTCGGTGGCACCTGGCGTACCTGTGACATCACTAGAGTAGGAACCTGTGCTCGTTGCTGTTGTGTTGCCCACTTATAACGAAAGCGAGAACATCGCTCGTTTGTTGACGCAATTGCGCAATGTCTTGCCGGATGCCCGTTTGTTCGTCGTTGATGACAACAGCCCCGACGGAACTGGCGATATTGCAGAACGATGCGCTCGTGAAATGGGCGGGATCGAAGTATTGCATCGTCCCGGTAAACAGGGTCTGGGAAGCGCTTATCGGCAAGGCTTCACTCATGTGATTGCTCAAGGAGTTGATGTCGTAGTTTCGATGGACGTGGACTTCTCGCATGATCCATTAGCGATTCCGGCAATGCTCGCCGCGATTGAGTCTGGATCAGACGCGGTGATCGGATCTCGATATGTGAGCGGCGGTGGCACCAAGAATTGGCCACTACATCGCCGTCTGCTTTCTCGTTGGGGCAATCTGTATACGGGTGCAGTGTTGGGAGTCAAAGTTCGCGACTGTACATCGGGATTCCGCGCCTATCGATCGTCAGCGCTGGCTGCGATTGCTCCCGAAACCACCAAGGCCGAGGGTTACGCATTTCTCTCAGAGCTAGTAGTTCGACTTTCGCGTCGCGGACTCAAGATCAGCGAAGTCCCCATTTTGTTTATTGACCGTGAAAATGGAACTTCAAAGATGTCTGGTCGCATCATTATTGAGTCAATGTTGCTCGTGACACGATGGGGAATTTCACATCGTTTGAATCAGGTCGTGAAATTGGTACAAAAAAAGTTTCGCGAACGAAAGAACTAGCGCTTCAATAGCGGTCCGAGTTTGTCGCCAACTTTTGAGTACCGCACAATGCAATAGACAGCGCGAACACCATCGCGCCAGCCAATTTTCTTACCTTCGTCGTACGTGCGACCCGAATATGAAATTCCGACTTCGTAAATGCGCACACGGGATTTGGCTAGCTTGGCTGTGATTTCTGGTTCAAATCCAAAACGATCTTCTTCGATGGTGATTGATTGAATCACTTCGCGCCGAAAACACTTGTAACAGGTTTCCATGTCGGTGAGATTGAGGTCGGTAAACATGTTTGACATCAGCGTCAAGAATTTATTGCCGAGACTGTGCCAGAAGTACAGGACTCGGTGAGGGCGACCACTTAAGAATCGTGATCCAAAGACAACGTCGGCACGATCGTCGAGAAGTGGTTCAAGAACAAGTGGGTACTCAGATGGATCGTATTCGAGGTCGGCATCTTGAACGATCACGAATTCGGATGTGGCGTGCTGAAAGCCCGTGCGTAAAGCTGCGCCCTTGCCCTGATTTACATCGTGAAGAACAACGCGCACCTTCGCATTGTCAATGCTCGCCAAAATCTCACGGGACCGATCTTTGGAACCATCATCAACGACAATGATCTCCGCGACCCATTTTGAATCAAGGACCAAATTGACGAGTGATTGAATCGTTGCTTCTTCGTTGTAGCAAGGGATGACCACACTGAGGCATGGACGAACTTTGGTGCTCACAATTCTGAAACGCTAGCGGTTGAGACGACGGGTTTGTCAGATTTGGAACGCGTAGCACTCCAAGAATCGATGGTTATGAGTACCAGTCCCAGCAAAATGGGCTGGTGAGAACGCCGGAATACTGATGGCCATCCAAAGCTCGGAACTGCTCCGGTGCGGATTTGCTGGGCGATCAGGAACAACATGCCGAGGGTAACGAGTGCCAGCCCGGCCTTATGGATTGACCGCGATCGCAAGGTTGCGGCGGTGACGAGTCCAGCAAAGAGTCCGTACAACGGGGAGATCACTAATGCGCCGACAATGGCGGCACTCGTGATCACCGTGATTGCTGAATAAATCAAAACTGGTTGAGTCATTGTTTCAGGGTCGGCACGTAAAGTTCGCCGGCGCAATAGGGGGAAGGCGAGAACTACGAGGGCACAAAGCAATCCGAACAATGTCACGCCGATACCGATCCACATGCGCTTTTGTGGTGTCCAATTTGTTTCAAACTTGGTGTTGTCTGGGGTCGCAGGGAGATTCCAGAGCAAGCGTCCACCCGCACTAGCAACGGGGTCGGCGAGAGTTTGATCTGCCAAAGATCCTTCCCAGCCGATATTCCAACCGTCGTTCAATTCAAGCCAGCATCCGCTGGTACACGAATTGATGGAAGTTGTTCGGTTGGTGCGTGTGTCACTCGTTGGGTCGTTGGGGTGGTGATTGAAAGCGAAGCATCTTTGGCACGTGTTGAGCGCAGTACTAACTGGTTAATGGTGAATGGTGAATCTGCTGGGGTTTGAATATTACGCAGACCGCGTCCAGAGGTGAATTCTTCACAAGATTCAATGGTGACAGCAGAGCCTTGAACCTGCGTTACCTTTGTCAAAATCTTCAGGTAGTCAATAGTGAGTAGGTCATCTCGGCACGTTGAACTGACTGCAGCGTCGCTAGTAGCAGTAGCTTGAGCGCTGATTGTGAAACTGGCTGGGTTGGTGACGAAAAAGTTTCTGTTGATTGAGAGCTCAGGATCTTGTCGTCGCGGATCGTACGGGTCGGCGCGTAATCGAGTAAAGACAAATGAAACAGGTGTGGTCGGTTTGACGAGCATCGTTGCATCGCTTGGCACGGTGATTTCTTCGGAGCGTTGGAAGGCAGGCGGTAATACTTCGGCCCAACCCACGGGGAGCTGATTGTCGCCCTCGGTCACTCCGTCAATTCTGATTCGGAACGACTGCGCAGGTTGATCAAGTTCAATACGAGTCATTGAAGTACTCGGATCAATCGCGTGAGTGGTCCAGGGCAATCCTTCGACGCTGACTGAGATTGCGGTGATCTGGCGTTGCTCAAAAGATAATTGCGCCGGCACAAGTTCGAGATGTTCAACCTTGGGGCGACCAGTGTTGCTGGTGTACGTCAATATCTGGCCAATTGGATCAACGCCCCAACCCACCAACCATGAGGTATTGATATTTCCGTCGTTGGCATTGCTTGGTCGGTACTCGGGCAAGTATGACAACAAGGCACCGTATGCGGTGGCTGACATGACGGATCCTGAATAGTTCTCGGAGATGGAGTATGCCTCCAAGCGATCTATCGCCAATGGGAAAACGGGCAGGCGATTATCAAAGGCATCAAATGAGTCGACGACGGGGCCTACTCCTTCGGTTGCACCCCATACTTCTTGTGAACCGCGCCATTGGTGCGCACGCTTGCGATTGCTGTCAGTCACAATGACTTCAGGCGCATTAAGTACGGCATCTTGCAAAGATATTTCGTCCAACGCTGCCGAAGCAAGAATTGAACTCTTTCCGTCAATGAGTCCTGCCGCTGCTAGGTCAACCATTCCGGATCCATCAGCTGAAACGACAATGGGGTTTTGGGTAATTCGCGCGCCCGCTACTGAATCGCTCACGGCATAAAGCGAAATTTCTGGCAATGCCGTCGCTGGATAATCGAGTAGATCGTTCGTTTCATAATCTTCAACGAAGTTGATTGATGGCTCGCCGAATGTGGCAATGACTTCAAGGTCAGGCGCAGCGTCAATCAGCGAGGCGGCACGTTCGGGTCGGTTGACGCCGAAACGTTCGTATTGATACGAGTTCACAACCATGATCGTGTCGGCACCGAGTAGTCGTGCGATAGGAGCAATACTGTTGGGGTCGGCTGTGCCATTTTGAAACGAGTCGTCAAGCGCGTACAGCAGATCCATAAATGGGGCACTACCTAATGGCAGCCAATCTCGAGTGATTAATGGCTTCTTAGTGATACCGGGAAGAATTGGGTCGACGGGGTAGCCCCAGCGATAAGCCGCCGATTCGATACCAGGAAGAATCAACACCGACCCGGTGTGTCCTTCATCAAACCGTGTGTCCAGGAGGGCGGCAGCTTGTGTCCACGCGGTGGGTAGATTTTCTGGACGCGAGATCGCTGGGTCGATGTAACGTCCGCCAAAGAGTGCGGGAACATTGAGACATATCAGAAGAACAGCAACGGGCAATGCGAGTGATGACACACGGGGTGAGCGCAGCGATAGAAACTTCTTTGATTGCTCAACAGTTAATGCAACTCCGATGGCGAGCGCGAGTGCAATGAGGGGAACTGCCCGTGACGATGAGCGCAGGGCCAAACTTAAGGCGCTCTTGGGATGATCGGTAAAGTATGACCATAGTGGTGACGGAGCATCGGACGGATATGCGCCGACCGACAGAACTATTCCGATGAACAACATCAAACTGAGTGGGCGTTTGAGTTTCTGACTACTGAGTAAACCGACTAATCCGGCGATGACCAAAGCAACGCCAACGATGATGACCAAAAGATTGTTTTGGTAGGGGGTAGAGGCTGATGTCAGTGCAGTGATCTCGTTGCGATCATAAAACAGCCAGTAACCTAGACCGCGAAGTGCTTCGGTGGCAGTTGATGTGGCCGAGGTTGATTGAAGGGCTTCGCTATACGAAAGAACAGAAGCGCCGTATTTTCCTTGAACTGTTAAACCAGCAGCCCACCAGGCGCTCATGACTCCTGAGATCACAGCAAGAAGCCCTGTGATGGATAACGCTCGTTTGAGGGAAATCTTTCGACTACTCCAAGCATCAACTAACCAGATGACTGGCGCTGGAGCAATCATGAGTAACGCCGTGGCATTGAGTCCACCCGAGGACATGATGACGAAACCAAAGATGGCGAAGTACTTGAACTTGGGCTCACGGATGATCTTGAGTGTGAGGCCGATGATCCAAGGTAAAAGTGCCCATGGCAGTAAAAGGGCCGAAGTGCGCGAGATGTACGGCAAAACATAGGGAGACAGTTGATATGCGATACCGGCGATGAAGTACGACGTCGTCGGGAGGTCGAGTAACTTCGCGAGCCAACGTGCACCGAGGCCAGCAACGACGAGTAGTGAACCGAGCCACAGACGATGGGCGATCCAGTCGGGGACATTGAGCCACTCAAAAAAGGCGAACCATGGACCGGTCGGCCACAAGTAACCCACATTTTGGTGAGGCACCCATCCGCCTAGTTGGCTGGTATCCCATGTCCAGGCGGCGTCACTGAGCAGTCGGCCAGGATTGAGGTACAAATACAACTTGGTATCGGCAGGAAGTTTGCTGGGGGCCGAAAGAAGCAGCGGGATGTAGGCGATGAGGGCGATGATGCACACGTCGTAGCGACGACGTAGCCAATCAATCACGGAATTGCCCCGTAGACGCCGTAGAGAGCCGTCAAGGCAGTGAGACCGCACATGAAGAACCCAACAAGGTACGGCCACCATTCCTTGCGCTTGGGATGTTCAAGCCACACTGCTGCCGCGATAAAAAGTGGAAACGCGGTAAACAAGAACCTTGGACGTGCTGTCACGGTGGCGGGCAACAACATCAAGGCGACAATGATGATGCTGTAGGCAAGTGCGGGGAGTGGAATGTGATGTCTCTTCCAGACCAACCACAAAAGAAATAGCGTTAAAACAAATGACGCTGCCGTAATGAGGTCGGTTGGTGAAGTGAGTGGTTGGGTGAAAGCTTCAAGAGTTCTGCGGATTGCAGTCAGACCGAAACTCGCGCCTTCTTTCCAGGCCTCGCCTTGAACTCTGAACCAGACTCCTGATTCATCGGCATGGTTATTGATCCACAACTGGTAACCGATGAAACCGATGGGCGACAAAAGTGGGGCGATGAAGGGTCGAAGCGATTTTGTCTGTCGCCAGGCTAAGAAAGCCGCAACCGCGCATGCTGCAATGATTGCGATGCCATTTGGTCGAGTTGCTGTGGCGAACATTGCAACAATGCCAGCAAGCAACCATTTTTCTTTCTGGAGCAAGAGCAAACATGCCGCTGCAAGAAAAATCAGCAGTGCCTCGCTGTAAGCGAATGACAAAACGAAACTTCCGGGGAACAGAGCACACAGAAGCATCGCCCGTTTGGCGACGGCGATTCCGAACCATGAGCGAGCGAGTAAACCAACTAGAACAATAAAGCCCGCGCCTAATGAGAAGTTCAAGAAGAGTGCGGCAAGGGTGTCACCGCCGGGAAGAACTGCGTCGACGATTCGAACAAGGTGGGGATATGTAGGGAAGAAAGCAAGGCGCGATTGCGTGTCGTCGTATGTGATGTTCGGTGGAACATGTGTGGGGTAGCCGTACCGAACAATGCGCATGTACCAGATGCCGTCCCAAGACGTCAGGACATCGAGAATCATTGATCCAGCTGATTTCGGTAGCGACCCAGCCCGCGCGTGCGGATCTACTTTGCCGAGGAAACCCCACACCAAACGTTCTTTGATTTTATTTTCATCTGCTCGTAGTTCGGCCGCGACAATGGCAGCCCCGACCATGATCGCCAACCGTGAGAACAGATAGGCCAAAGCAGCATGTTTGAGGGCCGACCGCCACAGACTCGAACTGTCTTGGTCGGGGATCGGGAGTGTGGGGTTGCTCGCAGTGTCAGGCATAGGAGTGTCCACCAAAGTGCACATGTTGACGCTAACACGGTGCACCGCGGCTCTCAGGACTAGTGGTGTCGGCGCGCAAGTCGGCAGAATGTCTCTATGAGCCCCACCCAGTCGCCAACACCGGTCATCGTCCTCGAACGACCAATTCCAGGAGTCGTCGTGATTCGGCTGAATCGCCCCGAGCGACTGAATGCCATGACGACGGAGCTCGTCGAAGGTCTTCATCAGTTGCTTGATCACATTGCGATCGACTCAGAATGCCGCGTAGTGATTTTGACTGGAGCAGGTCGGGGTTTTTGTGCAGGCCTAGATCTCACTGGATACGGAGAGGCCCCGCACACCGAAAATTTGGGTTCGGTGCAGCGGTCGTTTGCTGTGCAAAAGCACATCGCAGGGTTGATGTCGCATATGCGGTCAATTCCGCAACCAATTATTGCTGCAGTCAACGGAGCGGCTGCTGGTGGTGGATTGGCTTTGGTGCTCGGAAGCGATATTCGAATTGGCTCTGAATCATCAAAATTCAACGTTGCCTTTATCCGTGTGGGTTTCTCTGCTTGTGATATCGGAACATCGTGGCTATTGCCGCGCATCGTTGGTGTTGCGAGAGCTCAAGAGATGATGTTGACCGGCCGAGTCATCGATTCTGCAGAGGCGTATCGCATTGGTTTGCTTGTTGATCGCGTTGCCGACGACGACTTGGAGAAAGTTGCGATCGCGAAGGCCGAACAAATCATGCTCAACACGCCATTCGGTGTTGCATTGACCAAAGAAGCAATGTGGGCAGCACTTGAAATTCCGGCGATGCAAACGGCAATTGATTTAGAAAATCGCCAGCAAATTATGGCGAGTCGAACTGAAGATGCCCGCGAAGCCATGCTGGCCTTTATGGAAAAACGTCCACCAAATTTTCAGAACAAGTAAAACAAAAGTTTTAGCTATTGCGAACGGTTACTGGTGCCTCGCCGCCGAAGAGCGGATGGTGACAGGCCACAAAGTGGCCAGGCTCAATTTCGCGCAAGGTCGGTTCTTCACTGCGGCAACGATCTGATGCATTGGGGCAACGCGTATTAAAGCGACATCCAGCTGGTGGTGAAACTGGTGATGGCGGTTCGCCTTCAACGCTGACTTTCTTGACCGCGACCGTTGGATCGGGGACAGGAATTGATGACAGCAACACGTCGGTGTACGGGTGAGCCGGATTTCGATAAAGATCTTCACTGCTCGACACTTCGCAAATCTTCCCGAGGTACATCACGGCGATGCGATCGCTGATGTTCTTGACAACAGCCAAGTCGTGAGCAATGAAAATGAGGGTCAGACCAAATTCTTTTTTGAGATCTTCCAACAGGTTGACCACTTGCGCTTGAACACTGACGTCGAGGGCCGACACCGGTTCGTCACAAATGATCATTTGCGGATTCAACACCAATGATCGAGCGATGGAGATGCGCTGACACTGACCACCTGAGAATTGGTGTGGCTTGCTTTCGGCAGCGCGTTCGGGATCGATGCCGACGTGTTCAAGAATCTTGTCAACTGTTGCTAGTTGCTCGGCCTTGGTTCCGCGATTCCAAATTGACAGTGGTTCGAGCACGATGTCACGCACGTTGCGTCGCGGGTTCAGAGAAGAGATCGGATCTTGGAAGATCATTTGGATTTTGGTCCGAGCCTCGCGCATTGCTTCGCCCGACAATGCAGTGAGGTTGGTGCCGTCGAAGACAATTGAACCCGATGTCGGGCTCGGGAGCTGCATAATGGCTCGACCAGTGGTGCTTTTGCCACAACCGGACTCGCCGACAATGCCGAGGGTTTCGCCTTTGAGAACGTCAAAAGAAATTCCGCTGACTGCGTTTACTTTGAGGCCGGTACGACCCACCGGGAATTCAACAACGAGATCTTCGACGCGCAAGAGAACGTCATCGGTGTTGCGCAGATGTGCTTTGCCTGTGCCAGCCATCAGCTCATGTCTCCTGTTGAAACAAATTCACCCTTACGAGTGAGTTCGACTTTACGCTCGAGGTATTCGGGTGATCCGACTGGATAAAAACAGCGGTACGTGTGATCTGGTGTTGATGCCTGCTGAAGTTCTGGTTCTTCATTAAGACAAAGTTCGCGCACGTAAGCGCAACGGGGGGCGAATCGGCAACCCTTGGGTGGGTGAACGATGTCTGGAGGACGACCGGGGATAGTTGCCAATCGTGAATGAGAAGGCTGATCAAGACGCGGGATACTGCGCAACAGTGCCTCGGTGTACGGCATTTTGGTGTCGGCGAACAAGGTTTTGGTCGGAGCCTTTTCGACGATCTTGCCGCCGTACATCACGGCGATTTCATCGGTGTATCCCGCAACAACACCGAGGTTGTGGGTCACGAGCAATAGAGACATATTGCGATCGCGTTTTTGCTCGCTGATCAATTCAAGAATTTGTGCTTGCACGGTCACGTCAAGAGCAGTTGTGGGCTCGTCGGCGAACAACATGTTGGGGCCACAAGCCAAAGCAATAGCAATCATCACGCGCTGACGCATGCCGCCTGATAGTTCGTGAGGGTATTGATTCAAACGACGAGTCGGCTCAGGGATTCGGACATCGCGAAAGAGTTTTTCGGCGATTGTCATCGCCTCAGAAGCCGACATACCAAGATGCAAGGGCTCAGGGATTCGGACATCGCGAAAGAGTTTTTCGGCGATTGTCATCGCCTCAGAAGCCGACATACCAAGATGCAAGCGAAGCGACTCGGTGATTTGTTTGCCCACTTTCATCACCGGGTTCAATGAGGTCATGGGATCTTGAAAGATCATGGCCATTTCGCGACCCCAAATAGCGCGCATTTCTTTGGAAGAACGATTGCCGATTTCTTGACCTTGATAGCGCACAGAACCTTCGCGAATCACTCCATTGCGGGGGAGAAGACCCATGATTGAACGAGACAATACGGTCTTGCCTGATCCTGATTCTCCAACGACCCCAAGTGATTGCCCGCGACGAATCTGAATAGATACTCCGTCAACAGCTCGGGCGATACCGCGAGGAGTTTTGAAATGTGTTTTGATTTCAACTGTTTCAACAAGCGGTTCTGCTTCGGATCGGACGACGTCAGGCGGGTTCATAGCGTGGTTTCCTTCACATCGAAGTAGTTGCGCACGCGGTCGCCGGCAAAGTTCAGGGACAACACGGTTAAGAACAACATCAAGATGGGGAAGAAGGCGATCCACGGGGCTTCTTCGAGAGTCTTGGAGGATTCTGATCCAAGTTGAATCAAGCCGCCCCACGTAATTCCCTTTTCAACCGAGAGACCAAGGAAGGACAATCCGCCTTCGGCGACCACTGCGACTGCCATACCAAGCAAGGCCAACGATGACATGGGGATAGCGACGTTGGGAAGAATTTCTTTGATGATGATGCGTCGATTGGTTGCGCCGATCTGACGTGCGGCCAGAACAAACTCGCGGTCGGCGAACTGCAAAGTGGCGGCTCGCGCCAGACGGCCCACTGGAGCGATACTTAAAAGCCCGAGTACTAGCGAGATCGTGAGCAGACTTCGCTCAATGAGCGATGTGAGCAAGATTGCTAACACGAGAGATGGAAACGACAGCAAAACGATAAAAACGAATGAACTGATGCGATCAATCCACCCTTTGTAGTAGCCCGAGATCACGCCAACCGTGCCACCGACTAAAAATCCGGCGGTGATCGCCGCGAAACCCACAGTGAGAGAAATCCGTGCTCCATGCAGAGTGCGAGCGAAGACATCGCGTGCATCTTTGTCGCTACCGAACCAATGTTTCCACGATGGAGAATAGGGTGGACGGCCGTTGGCCGGATCAAGAAAGTTCTGGGTGGGGCTCTTGAGCGGCAATAGCGGTGTGAACAAGGCAATTAACGCCATCAGCCCCAGCCACGTGACGCAGAGCCAAAAGCCAATGCCGAGTTTCTTTTTAACGATCGTCCCATCTGAGTTAATTTCAGCTGAGGAAATTGGCTGTGTGCTCATCGACGGACTCTCGGATCAATCAGGGTGTAAGCGAAATCAACGAGCAAGTTGATGATGACGAAAGACGATGCGACGATCATCACAATTGCCAAGACGACAGGGAAGTCATTTCGAAGCACTGATTCAACAAGAGTTGAACCGATGCCGGGGATTCGGAAGACGGTTTCGGAAACAATTGATCCACCGATCAACGCTCCGGTGTTGAGTCCGACCACGGTAATGAATGAGAACAATGAAGGGCGAAGAGCATGGACGAAAAGAATTCGCCACTTCGACAATCCCTTAGTGCGAGCTAAAAGAATGAAGTCTTGTTGCAAAGTCGTGATGAGGTCGGTGCGAAGTAGTCGTTGGTAAACGGCGGCGACCGGCAAACCAATCGTGAGTGCCGGCAGCACCATTTGAAAAATCCGACTCCTGAGTGGATCGTCAGCCGTATAGGTCAAAGGCATCCAGCCAAGTTTGATACTGAAAACAAATTTCAAGATGACGGCGATAGCGAAGTTGGGCATGGCTACCAAGAAAAATGCATTAATCGTCGAAATGCGGTCACTCACTTTTCCGGCGCGAGAGGCCGTGATGAGCGCCCAAGGAATCGAGACAAAGATGGCAAAAAATTGGGCCATCAAAACCAAAGTAATTGTTCGGGGGAGTCGTTCGCTGATGACACCCGAAACCGGTGGTTGACCAGTCGAACTAAACGTGACACCGAAGTCGCCTTGCACAAAATCGCTGACCCACAGCCCATAACGAACTGGCAGAGATCGATCAAGATTGAACTCGCGCTTGGCGGCGTTAATCATTTCAACGCTTTCGGGGTTATTGACGTCCCCAGCGACTGGACCAAGAATATTGAACAAAGGGTCGCCCAAGACATTCAACGCCCCAAAGGTGAGCATGCTCACAGCTAAGAGGAGAAGAATGGCTAAGGCGACCCTTTGAACGTAATAACGCATATATCTAAAAGTAGTCCTTAATAGGTCGAATCAGAGAATTAGCTTCTGAGCCAAGTTGATGTGAAGTACATACGGCCGTTGGTTCGGCACACCAATGAATCTCCATCGGGACCAACTCGATCGCAACTGCCCTGAACTTTTTCTGATTGAACGACGGCCCACGAAGAATACGTCATGAAGATGTAGGCATACGAGTCATGCAAGTTCTGGACCAACTGCTGCAAAGATGCGGTACGTGCTTCAGGAGTCGCTGGGTTAGCGATCTCTTTGATCAGTGCGTCGCGTTCTTCGTCGCAATAGCGCGGCCAGTTGAGCGAAATACCACCAATGTTGCGGCATTCGAGCCATACACGGTCGTCACCGGGGTTTTCGGCACCGAATTGACGCCAGCCCACCACGTTGTAGATACCAAGGGCAGCTTCTTGAATGTGGTCAGCCTGTGACTTCTCGTCAAAGGTGACGTTGAACGACTCGCTCCAACCTTCGTTATAGAAGTCGGCAATTCGAGTCGCTAACACTGACGGGCCAGACCACTGGTATTCCATGTTGACTTTGCCATCGGTGCAGAGTGCAGAGCCGTCTTCGGCAGTTGGGTTTTCTCCACAGTATTCAGCAACGAGAACTGCGGCAGCCGCGGGGTCATTGCCATCTTGCTTGACGTCGGGGTTGTAGAACGGGCTCTCTGGCACAAACATCTGATCGGCCATACTGCCTTCACCTGCGTTGAACAAGTCGTAGTAGCCCTGGCGATCGGTTGCCAATGCAAGTGCCTGACGAACACGGATGTCGTCAAACGGGGCCTTGGCGGTGTTGATCATCAAGAAGTACTCTTCGCCGTCTTCGTCAATATCGAGTGTGAGAGTCGGATCGTCACGGTACGTCGGGAACTGGTCGGTGTCGGTGGTGTGAATGACGTCCAAGTCGCCGTTCTGTAACAGTTCAGTACGAGTGCTCGGGTCGGGCACTGGGTAGAACTCAACAGCGTCAAGGTAGACCGGACCGATGATATCGGTACCCCACCAAGCGTCATTGCGGACGAACTTGGTCATCGAGTCTTCGGTACGACTGTCAAACTTGAAAGGTCCAGTACCAACGGGCGCTTGGGCCAGAGTCGCGTCAGCGGCAACTGCATCAAGCCAACTTGGTGAAGCGATGTAGCCCAATTGAGCGGTCAAAGCTGATGGGAAGAACTGACTCGCCTCAAGCGGGTGGAACTCCATTGTTAGATCATCAATCTTCACAACGGCGCCGGTCTCGGGGTAGTACGGGCGTACTGCCAGTCCGACGAGCGGGTCGTTACGAGTGATTTCGAACTGCTTCATGACTGCGTCGGTGGTCAAAGGTTCTCCATCGTGGAAGACCACGCCAGCGCGTAATGTCATCGTCCACACCATGAAGTCAGCCGAAGGTTCAATTGACTCGGCCAAGTACGGAACGACTTTGTCATCGGCAGTGAAGGTGAACAAAGGATCGAAGACCGCTGCGGCCATCGTGAGACCAGAGACAGCTAGGGCTGAAGCAGTCGGGTCAAGACCGTCAACGTCGGCTTCAAGACCAACGCGTAAGGTTCCGCCGGCTACAGGTGCTTCGTCGACCGGCGCATCTGATGTTGCCGGTGCTTCGCTTTCGGTTGGAGCACTGGTTTCGTCGCTTGATGAATCTCCACCGCAAGCTGCGGCAAAGGACAGCAAGCTGACCAAAGTAACCCCGAGAATTCGGCGGGTGCGCCGACTGGACTGACCATATATCTTCAAGTTTCCCCCTTGTTTATGGTGCCTTGTGGCAAATTGGCAGACCCGTAACGCGGTCTCCGATGTGACGATAGTAACGCACTTAGGCCATTTGCACGAATTATCTTTTTTATTTTGTTGCGGGACAATCGGTTCTTCGGTCCGTGGAACGATCACAATGAAGACATGGGTGAACCCGCGACTTTAAGGCTAAATGGCATCGAGGTGCCCCTCGATCGTCGTTTGAACGCTGACCATCCTCATTTTGTGGCGATTATGGCGCTGCATCGCGACGCAATTGGTCGTAAGCGCCCGTCATATCGCGACCCGGTCAGCGGGTATTCGGTCTTTACCGCGAAATTTTTGGCGGATCGTGACTATTGCTGTGCAAGTGGTTGCCGACATTGCCCCTACGAGCAATTACGGTAGGA
>Ga0209355_1000892_pt1 | contig 17447 bp, 18 predicted proteins | sample LauGreSBDMM110SN_3_FD_187563 | JGI IMG/M metagenome (GOLD analysis project Ga0209355, IMG submission 187563) | Freshwater lake microbial communities from Lake Michigan, USA - Sp13.BD.MM110.SN (SPAdes) (version 2) | ecosystem: Environmental > Aquatic > Freshwater > Lake | place: Lake Michigan...
CACCCTCTCCTTGGCTGATGCGCTGGGCGCACCTGATTCCCGCCCAAGCCCACGTACTGGATGTGGCTTGTGGCAGTGGCCGGCACATGCAGTACTTGCAAACCCATGGCTTTCATGTGCTGGGTGTGGACCGAGATGAAAATGCACTGAGTATTGCCAAATCTTATGGCGAGGTTGTATGCGCTGATTTGGAAAACGCCCCTTGGCCGCTTTTGGGACGCCAGTTTGATGCAGTGGTTGTCACGAATTATTTGTGGCGTCCAAGCTTTGCAGATGTACTGGCCTGCCTCAAACCCCACGGCGTTTTGATTTACGAGACCTTCGCGCAAGGCAATGAGACCGTTGGCAAACCCTCCAGAGAAGAGTTCTTGCTAGGGCATGGGGAGCTCTTGCAAATTTGCCAACACATGCGAATCGTGGCCTATGAAGATGTGTTTTTGAATTCACCTGACAGGTATGTCCAACGCATGGTTGCTGTGCTCGCCGGCCAAGACCGCACAACACGCTTTGCAGGCAGCTCTGATACAACAGGGAAAAGCTAGAATGACCACCTTCACCTTATTGTCATACCAGCCTAAATGAAACCCATACGTGCAAGCATCGTGGCCTTGATCACGCCAATGCTCGAAGACGGCAGCATTGATTACCCAGCTTTGCGTCGACTCATAGATTGGCATATCGAACAAGGCACAGACTGCATTGGCGTGGTGGGCACCACCGGCGAGTCGCCTACCGTGTCTGTTCAAGAGCATTGCGAAATCATCCGTGTCTCTGTTGCGCAAGCCAACGGACGAGTACCCATCATGGCGGGATGTGGCGCCAACTCGACCTCAGAAGCCATCGAGTTGGCCCGTTTCGCCAAAGAAGTGGGCGCAGATTGCCAACTGCAAGTGGTCCCCTATTACAACAAGCCCACCCAAGAAGGGCAGTACCAGCACTTTCGCGCCATCGCCGAAGCAGTCGATTTACCCATGATTTTGTATAACGTGCCTGGCCGAACCGTTGCCGATATGCAGCACGACACGGTGATGCGTTTGGCGCAAATTGACGGCATCATTGGCATCAAGGAAGCCACTGGCAACATCGAACGGGCGCAGTGGCTGATTCATGATGCCCCCCAAGGCTTCTCCATTTACTCGGGTGACGACGGCACGGCAGTGGCTTTGATGCTGTGCGGCGGTCATGGCAATGTCAGCGTCACAGCCAACATCGCCCCCAAAATGATGCACGAGTTGTGTCTTGCCGCTATCGCGGGCAATGCGCAAGAAGCCATGGCCCTGCAGCGACAGTTGTTGGTGCTGCATAAAAACATGTTCACCGAATCCAACCCCATTCCCGTTAAATGGGCAGCCCAGCGCATGGGGCTTTGCAGTCCAGCCTTGCGCTTGCCCCTGACCCCCCTGAGCCCACACTTGCAAGCAGCGTTGGAAAACGCGATGCGCAACTGTGGCTTGATTTGATTGCCCCAAAGGACACTCTGTAATGCAACCAACGAAATCTGCTGTTTTTCACCGCTTAGGTCTGATGATGTGGGTCTGTTGCTTGGCCGCTTGTGGTTCAGTCATGGATACCGATAAGGTCAATTACAAAAATCAAACCGAGGCCCCGCCTGCCACCTCACTGGAAGTTCCTCCTGATTTAAGCAAAATCAACCGCAACAAACGCTTTGATGTGCCCGGCGGCACCATCAGCGCAAATGAACTTGGTGGCTTGAAAAATCCAGATTCTGGACCTCTCACCAGCCCCTTGGCCTTGGCTGATATTCAAGTCAAGCGCTCTGGCAACCAAATGTGGCTTGAAATCGCTCGCCCCCCTGAAGATTTGTGGATTGCTGTGCGCGATTTTTGGAAAGAATCAGGCTTCACCATGTTGCGAGACGAACAAGCCATAGGCTTGATGGAAACCGAGTGGGCAGAAAACCGCGCCAAATTGCCACAAGACTTTGTTCGACGCAATTTGGGCAAAGTGCTCGATGGTTTGTATTCCACCGGCGAGCGTGACAAATTCCGTATCCGTTTAGACCGCACCGAGTCCAACCATACCGAGTTGTATGTGGTGCACCGCGGCATGATCGAGGTTTACTCAGACAAACTTTCCAGAAGCACGGTATGGCAACCCAGGGCCAATGACCCCGAGTTAGAAAAAGAGTTTTTGCGTCGACTGATGCTCAGACTGGCCCCCTCAACAACTGACAGCGCCAAGGCTTTTGAAGGCGGCGTCGCTAAGAGTTCTAGCCAACTCACCAGCATAGATGGCAAGCCCGCAGTCAGCTTCAACCAAGGCTTTGATGTGGCTTGGCGTCGCGTGGGTGTACTGCTTGATCGCAATGGCTTCACAGTGGAAGACCGTGACCGCAAGCAAGGTATCTACTTTGTGCGTTATGTGGATATGCCGAATGAGACCGAAGAAGGCTTCTTCAGCAAATTATTCAGTTCATCCAAGAACAGTTTGGGTCCTCAGCAGTACCGTCTGAAAATCATCAGCCCCAACAACGCCTCCTCAACCATTACTATTTTGAACGCCTCTGGCCAACCTGATGCATCTGCCACTGCGCAAAAAATTGCACAGTTGCTGGTCAAAGAACTACAGTAATTAAGTGCTGCGGTTCAAAAATCTGGGCAGTGGCAGCGCGGGTAACGCCACCCTGGTGGAGGCCCGTTGCGGCACCTTGGTGTCTCGCTTATTGATCGATTGCGGCTTGAGCGTGAAAGAGTTGTCGCGGCGCTTGGCCATGGCAGATTTAAGTCTGGAAGATCTCGACGCAGTGTTTATTACGCACGAGCACGCAGACCATATTGGTCACACCCAACAACTGGCCAAACGTTCTGCACTGCAAGTATGGATGAGCAAGGGAACCGCATTGGCCAGCGGTGTTCTCGACTGGGGACTGCCCAGCGAACAACTGCAGTTTGTCAAAGATGGACAAACCCTGAGCCTTGGCAGTTTGCAGTTGCAGCCCTTTACCGTTCCGCATGACGCCAGAGAACCTCTGCAACTTCGTTGCAGTGATGGCGCCACCAGTCTGGGGGTTGTCACCGATTTAGGACACGGCAGCGACCATGTGGTGCAGGCTTTAAAGGATTGCCAAGCCTTGCTGCTTGAATGCAACCATGACAGCGACTTGCTGGCGCAATCGGCTTACCCGATTTTTTTGAAAAAACGCATCGCTGGACCTTTAGGGCATTTGTCCAACCATGAATCAGCCCAACTTGCTAGCGCCTTGTGTCACGACGGCTTAAATCTGCTGGTGGCGGCGCATTTAAGCGAGCGCAATAACCGCCCCGAACTCGCACAAATGGTTTTATCCGCAGCCATCGGTTGTAGCGCTGAAGAAATACCGGTTGCCGACCCCTTGCTAGGCACGCCTTGGTATACGGTGCATTAAGCCTCTTTACAAACCTTCAGGCGTAGCGTTGCCGTAGTTCTCGCTTAAGTAATTTGCCGCTGGGATTTTTAGGTAAGACATCAGTGAAAATAATTCGCTTAGGACATTTAAAGCCAGCCATATGCTGCTGGCAATGCTTGATCACCTCTTCCTCAGCCAAACCAAGGCCTTGCTTGACCACAATCACCGCAGTGACTGCTTCTACCCATTTAGGGTCTGGCAAACCAATCACCGCCACTTCACTGACGGCTGTCAGGCGGTAAATCATTTCCTCCACCTCTCGGCTGGCAACGTTTTCGCCACCTGTTTTGATCATGTCTTTTTTACGATCAACCACGGTGATGAAGCCCTCTGCGTCAATGGTGGCCAAGTCACCACTGTGAAACCATCCCGACTCAAAAGCGGCCCGCGTACGTTCTTCGTCCTTGTAGTAACCCAGCATGAGGTGGGGCGAGCGGTGGACGATTTCGCCCACCTCGCCGCCGGCTTGAACATCGTTCATGTTTTCATCCACCACGCGTGTTTCCACATGGATTACCGCTTTGCCGCAGGAGCCAGGTTTGCGCAATTGATCGTCGGGGCCCAGCAAAGTGGCCAAGGGCGCGATTTCGGTTTGCCCGTACAAATTCCATAAACGCACACCAGGCAAACGCGCAGCCAGTTCACGCAACACCTCCACTGGCATGATGGAGGCGCCGTAATAACCTTTGGCCAAGCAGGACAGTTTGCTCGCGTCCAACAAAGGCGATCGCAGCAAAGCGATCCAAACCGTAGGCGGCGCAAAGAAGCTGGTAACGCCAAAGCGCTCGATCAAGGGCAACAGGTTTTCTGGTGTGGGCTTGGCTGTGATGATATTGGTGCTGCCCATATAAACCGCCGGCCCGAAAAAAACATCCAATTGCGCGCAGTGATACAAGGGCAGCGAATGCAAGGCCAAATCATCTGTATGGATTTCGGCATTGATCACGCAACTCACGTATTGCCACAAAACTGCGTCATGGGTCAGCATAGCCCCTTTGGGACTTGACTCGGTGCCGCTGGTATACACAATTTGCAAAACATCGGAACTTGAAAAAGTTTGCGGCGGCAAAGCGCCCTCAGCGGCAGACAAGGTGTGAAAGTTGTGCATGCCAGGGCTTGGCTGCGTATCACCTTCCGAAGGTATCCAAATAAAATCAGCCACTTGGGTACCTATGGCAGCAGCAGCTTGTGCCAAGGGCGTGAGTTCACTGTCAGTGACCAGCACCCGCGCTTGGGCATGTTGAAGGATATACGCCACCTCATCGGCTTTGAGCATGAAGTTGATGGGGACCAAAACGGCACCCATGCGGGCTAAAGCAAAACGCATGGCGGCAAAGCCATGGGAATTGCGCGCCAACATCGCTACATGGTCGCCCGTTTGGATACCCATAGCGCTTAAACCTACAGCCAAACGGTTCACCAACGCGTCAAATTGGGCATAGCTCCATTGGGTTTGCCCGCAAATGATGGCTGTTTTTTCAGGAAGTCGCTGAGCTGTTCGCCTGAGCACATCTCCCAAAGTTTGGCTTCTTGCGACAGAGATGAGGGGACTGTTAGTGGTGTAAAGAGCGGACATGGAGGAATCTTAGGACAAAAAAAAGCCACCCAAAGGTGGCTTGAGACAGAAGCAAAAAATTACTTCTTTTCGGCTTCAGCAGCAGGGGCGGCAGCAGGGGCGGCAGCAGGCGCTTCAGCAGCAGGCGCAGCAGCAGGCGCAGCAGCAGGGGCTTCAGCAGCAGGTGCAGGAGGTGTTTCTTTTTTACCGCAAGCGACCAAAGCAGCAGCCAATAAAGCTGCCAAGAGTAGTGATTTTTTCATGGGGGTTCCTTAAGAATAGATTCGAGAGATTTCGAGGGGTGCCACATGCCTTGGTTTGAACCACAACATGCAACCAAGCCGACGGGCACAAGCCTGTTCAACTTAGTGAGTTATTATAGGTGAAATCCCGTATGCCTTATGTAATTACATTTACTGACTATTTTTTTACACGCATCACATGCAGCCAACCGGCTTGCAACCAGTTTTGCAAAAGCTCTGAAAGCACAGTGCTGGCTGTTTGAATTTGCTTAGGACTGAGAAATTTTTTATCTGCCAACTGGCGAAAAGTTTTGGCGTCAGCGCCCGCACATCGCCAACTCTCACCGTTGATATAAACGCAGCGATCGTCATAAAGCATTTTGGTTTTTCGATCCAAAACAACGCCTGAGCTTATGTCTTGACTGGGTTGCGCCTGAAACCAAACCTGCGCTTTAGGCTCACTCAAGCACTCTCCCAAAGCAAGCTGACTGGCCTGCTTTTGAAGCAATATTTTTTTCAGCGCTTGATGCGCAAAAACTTGCAGCTGCTGAGGGATTCGCGCTGGATGCAAGGTGGCGGCTTGGTGCGGATCGCGGTACAAATCAGAGGCTTCAGAGGCTTCAAAGGTTTGCAAGTCAGCCATTCGAGGCAACAATTCTTGCGCCAAGGCCTCAGGGCTTTGCGCCTTGAAGCCCATCGAATAAGTCATGCATTCACCCACAGCAACACCTTCATGGGCGCAATGCGGTGGCAAATAAAGCATGTCGCCCGGTTCGAGCAGCCAAGTTTCTTGCGCTTTGAAATGACGCAAGATTTTCAGAGGCGTGTCGTCTCGCAAACTGAGGTCTTTTTGTTGGCTGATGCGCCAGCGACGTTGGCCATAAACTTGCAATAAAAACACATCGTAGCTGTCAAAGTGCGGCCCCACGCCACCTTGGTCGGTGGCATAACTGATCATCACATCGTCCAGCCTGGCATCCGGAATAAACCGGAATTGATCGCGCAAAGCAGCAACGCTATCGTTGTATAAATCGACGCCTTGCACCAACAAAGACCAATGACTTTGTTTCAAACTGGGCAAACTGCGCCGAGTAAATGGTCCTTGGCGCATACGCCAGTGGCCACTTGTGCTGTCTTGAATGACCAAACGCGACTCTGCATCCTCAGATTCAGCCAAAGCAAACAACTGCTGGCGGCTCAACATGGGTTGGATGCCCGCCACGGCTTGGCGAATCAGCAAAGGTTTTTTTTGCCAATAGCGGCGCATGAAAGTGTCTGCGCTTAAGGTACCCAATAAAGGGTGTGGCAAGGGCTTTTTCAAGACGTTTCTCCAAACTGCGACAATTCTGCCCCATGAACATAACACCAGACTGCGTTGTTGCCCTGACCTGGGTGCTGAAAGATGCCCAAGGCCAAATTTTGGATGAACTCGACGATCCCGTGGAGTTTTACCTTGGGGGGCATGATTTACTCGACAAAATCCAATTGGCTTTGCAAGAACACCAAGTCGGCGATCAACTGGATTTGCATTTAGAACCCGAGGAAGCTTTTGGTGACTTCAACGAAGAGTTGATTTTTTTAGAGCCTCGCCACTTGTTTCCTGCTGAACTCGAGGAAGGTATGACCATAGAGGGCCATGCCCTGCCCTCGGCCTGCAGTCCTGACGTGCCCAAAGATGTTATTTACACAGTGACAGATATTTACCCAGAACATGTGGTGATGGATGGCAACCATCCTTTGTCGGGCATGGCTTTGCGAATTTCCCTCACCATCACGGGCGTGCGAGCGCCCACCCAACCAGAGAAAACCCACGGCACCTGCGGCTCGGGGTTTTTTACCTTACCTAGTTTGCCCGGCAACGATACCTTGCACTAAAAAACTTCAACGCTTGCCGGTGGAACCATAACCACCAGCGCCTCTTTCGGTAGCGACATCAAAGTCATCAACCAGATTGAATTGGGCTTGAACCACGGGCACGATGATCAGTTGCGCGATGCGTTCCATGGGTTCGATGGTGAAAGCCACGTCGCTGCGGTTCCATGCGCTGACCATGAGTTGGCCTTGGTAATCGCTGTCAATCAGCCCCACCAAATTACCCAAAACAATGCCGTGTTTGTGCCCTAAACCGGACCTGGGCAAGATCAGCGCGGCGTAGTTGGGGTCTTTTAAGTGGATCGCCATGCCGGTGGGCAGCAATTGCCACGCATTGGCTTGCAAGGTCAGCGCTTGGTCTAAGCATGCGCGTAAATCCAAGCCTGCGCTGCCGGGGGTGGCGTAGCTGGGCAGCATCTCGCGCAAGCGCTGGTCCATCACTTTCACATCCAATTTCATACCTGCCCTTTTGTCTTTGAACTGATACGCAGGGCAATGTCAGCGAGCAACTGTCGCGCCAAGATTAACTTTGCAGCTCTGGGTAACTCTTTTGCCCCCTGCTCATCGATGACCAGCAACGCGTTGTCATCTTGACCAAAAGTGGCTGGGCCTAAATTACCGATCATCAATGGCACGCCTTTGCGCTCACGTTTGGCTTGCGCTTGGGCTTGTAAGTACTGGGTTTCTGCTGCAAAGCCCACGCAGTACAGATCCCCCGCTTGGGAACGCGGGTGGGCAGCCACATCGGCCAAGATATCTGGGTTCTCAACCCACTCAAAGCTTGGTAATCCTTCACTGCCTTTTTTGATCTTTTCAGTTGCAGCCTGCGCGGGACGCCAGTCGGCCACTGCTGCCGTCGCGATAAAAATGTCTGCGCGTTCAACTTGTGCCATCACCGCTGCATGCATTTCCAGCGCCGAACGCACATCTGTACGCGCCACACCATAAGGCGTGGACAGGCTGACGGGGCCGGCCACCAGTTGCACACTTGCGCCGGCTTCATGGGCGGCCCGCGCCAAGGCAAAGCCCATTTTTCCGCTGGACAAATTGGTGATGCCCCGCACCGGATCCATCGCCTCATAAGTAGGACCGGCACTGATGAGAATTTTTTTACCTTGCAAAACCTTGGGTTGAAACAGGGCTGTTAATTCATACAGCAATTCATCGGGTTCGAGCATGCGCCCGTCTCCCACCTCGCCACAAGCCTGATCGCCTTGGCCCACGCCTAAGACGATAGCTCCGTCTTGGCGCAGTTGAGACATATTGCGTTGCGTCGCAGGATGCGCCCACATTTCTTTGTTCATAGCAGGTGCTAGCAGCAAGGGCACGGTGTCTTGTGGCCTGGCCAAGCACATCAAGCTGAGCAAATCATCAGCGCGTCCGTGCAAAAGCTTGGCCATGAAGTCAGCGCTGGCAGGGGCAACCAAAATGGCGTGGGCATTGCGCGTGAGATTGATGTGCGCCATGTTGTTGGGCTCGCGTGAATCCCATTGGGACACATAAACCGTTTGGTTGGACAAGGCTTGCATGGTCACAGGGGTGACGAATTGGGCGGCCGCCTCGGTCATGACCACCTGCACTGTCGCGCCTTGTTTGACCAAAGCACGGCACAACTCTGCGGCTTTGTAGCAAGCAATTCCCCCGCTCAATCCCAGCACGATATGTTTGTTCGACAGATCACTCATGGGGCGCAATGTAGCAGAGCGCCTATAATTTGGCATTACCCCCTCTAGGGAGACTAGGCCCTCCCCTTGCGACATGACCAAATTTGTCTTCGTCACCGGCGGTGTGGTGTCTTCCCTGGGTAAGGGAATCGCCTCAGCCTCCCTCGCTGCGATTCTTGAATCGCGAGGCCTCAAAGTCACTCTAATCAAGCTCGATCCCTACATCAATGTCGACCCCGGCACCATGTCGCCCTTCGAGCACGGAGAAGTTTTTGTCACCGAAGATGGTGCGGAAACCGATTTGGATTTGGGTCACTACGAACGCTTTATCACCACGCGCATGCGGCGCACCAACAATTTCACCACGGGCCAAATCTACAAAAGCGTGCTCGAAAAAGAACGCCGTGGCGATTATTTAGGCATCACCGTTCAAGTCATTCCGCACATCACCAACGAAATTCAAGACTTCATCAAACGCGGCGCAGGTTTGGGCACACCTGATGAAGTTGAAGTGGCAATTGTTGAGATTGGCGGCACGGTCGGTGACATCGAATCCCTGCCCTTTCTTGAGGCTGTGCGCCAAATGAGCTTGCGCATGGGGCCGCACAACGCGGCTTTTGTTCACCTGAGCTATGTGCCTTGGATCGCCGCAGCGGGCGAACTCAAAACCAAGCCTACCCAACACACAGCGCAAAAATTACGCGAAATTGGTATACAAGCCGATGCTTTGGTGTGCCGTGCGGACCGCCCCATCCCGCAAGAAGAGCGCTCCAAAATTTCCCTCTTCTCAAATGTTTCCGAATGGGGTGTGATCTCCATGTGGGATGTAGACACCATTTACAAAGTCCCGCGCATGCTGCACGAGCAAGGTTTGGATGCCTTGATTTGCGAAAAACTGCGCATCAACACAGCGCCTGCATCTTTGAAGCGTTGGGATGATTTGGTGCAAGAGGTTGAGAACCCCCAGTTTGAGTTGCACATCGCCATGGTCGGCAAATATGTCGACCTGTCAGACAGTTACAAATCGCTCAATGAAGCTTTGCGCCATGCGGGCATTCACCACCACGCCAAAGTCAATATCGAGTACATCGATTCGGAAAATCTGGACACTTCCAATATCGCCCAGCTGTCTCGATTTGACGCGATCTTGGTGCCGGGAGGTTTTGGCAAGCGCGGCATCGAAGGCAAAATTTGTGCGGCACGCTTTGCCCGTGAGGGCAAAGTTCCCTATTTGGGTATTTGTCTCGGTATGCAGGTCGCCACCATCGAATATGCACGCCATGTGGCAGGTTTGACAAATGCCAACAGCACCGAATTTGAGCCTGATACACCGCATCCCGTCATCGCCTTGATCACAGAGTGGAAAGACGCTGATGGCAAAGTGCAAACCCGCAACCTCCATTCCGACTTGGGTGGCACCATGCGCCTAGGCGACCAAACCTCGAATGTGGCACCCCACACTTTGGCGCATCAGGTCTATGGCGACCATGTTTGTGAGCGCCATCGCCACCGCTATGAAGCCAATGTGAATTACTTAGACCAACTGCGCCAAGCTGGCTTGGTCATATCCGCTTTGACACAACGCGAACAACTAACTGAAATTGTGGAACTGCCGCAAAACGTTCACCCTTGGTATCTGGGCGTGCAATTTCACCCCGAGTTCAAGTCCACCCCTTGGGACAGTCATCCCTTGTTTATTGCGTTTATCAAAGCGGCATTGAGCTACCAAAGCGAGCGCAAGCGATTGAAAGTGGTGGCATGAAACTCTGCGGTTTTGATGTGGGCCTAGACAGGCCTTTTTTCCTGATTGCTGGCACTTGCTCTATTGAGAGTTTGGAGATGTCTATAGAGGTTGCCGGTCAACTCAAAGACATTTGCATGGCGCTAGGCATTCCGCTCATTTACAAAGGCTCTTTTGACAAAGCCAACCGTTCCTCTGGCAACACACAACGGGGTTTGGGACTCGATGCTGGCCTGAAAATTTTGGGTGAAGTGCGCCGCCAGTTGCACATACCGGTACTGACCGATGTGCATGATGAATCCCAAATCAAAGCGGTGACCAGCGTGGTTGATGTCTTGCAAACCCCCGCTTTTTTATGCCGACAAACCGATTTCATCCGTGCAGTTGCCCAGTCTGGCAAACCCGTCAATATTAAAAAAGGGCAATTTCTCGCGCCTTGGGACATGACCAACGTGATCGACAAAGCCCGCGCTGCTGCAGACGAAGTCGGTCTGCCCAAAGACAACTTCTTGGCCTGCGAACGCGGCGTGAGCTTTGGCTACAACAATTTGGTGGCTGATATGACCAGTTTGGCCGAGATGCGCAAAACCGGTGCGCCCGTGGTGTTTGATGTGACCCACTCGGTGCAAAAACCAGGCGGCCAAGGTACCAGCAGTGGCGGTGCTCGCGAAATGGTGCCGGTGCTGGCGCGGGCTGGCGTGGCCGCAGGCGTGGCGGGTCTGTTCATGGAAACCCATCCCAAGCCTCATGAGGCTTGGTCGGATGGTCCCAATGCCGTGCCCTTGAAACACATGAAAGCTTTGCTTGAGAGCTTGGTCGCCATTGACCAAGCCACCAAGCAAGGCCCGCTTCTTGAGAACCATTTTTCCATTTGATTTTTAACCCTCAGGCTGTGTGAGCCTGCGTCTAGCTCTTTTGAAGAAAGTCAGAACATGAGTGCAATCGTCGACATCGTTGGTCGTGAAATTTTGGATAGCCGTGGCAACCCCACGGTAGAGTGCGATGTGTTGTTGGAGAGCGGCATCATGGGCCGTGCGGCGGTGCCATCAGGCGCCTCCACCGGCAGTCGCGAGGCCATCGAGCTTCGCGATGAGGATCCCACACGCTACGGCGGCAAAGGCGTGCTCAAAGCGGTGGAGCATGTGAACAACCAAATCACCCAAGCAGTGATTGGCTTGGACGCCAGCGAGCAGGCTTTCCTTGATCACACCTTGAATGAACTCGACGGCACAGACAACAAAGCCCGGTTAGGTGCGAATGCCATTTTGGCTGTCTCCATGGCTGTGGCGCGGGCTGCTGCCGAAGAGTCGGGGCTTCCGCTGTACCGCTATTTCGGTGGCATGGGGCGCATGCAAATGCCGGTTCCCATGATGAATGTGATCAATGGGGGGGCGCACGCCAATAACAACCTCGACCTGCAAGAGTTGATGATCATTCCCGTGGGCGCTCCCAATTTTCGCGAAGCCTTGCGCTACGGCGCTGAAGTGTTTCATGCCTTGAAGAAAATCATGAGTGACAAAGGCATGAGCACCGCCGTGGGCGACGAAGGCGGCTTTGCCCCTAATGTGCCAGGTCATGAAGCGGCCATCCAAATGATTTTGGACGCTATCGACAAAGCCGGTTTCACCGCAGGCGAGCAAATTGTGCTGGGCTTGGATTGCGCGGCCAGCGAGTTTTATAAAGACGGTCAATACCACCTAAGCGGCGAGGGCTTGGTGCTTGACGCAGGTCAATGGACGGACAAATTGGCCACTTGGGCAGATAAATACCCCATCATCAGCATTGAAGACGGCATGGCTGAAGGTGACTGGGACGGCTGGAAAGTCTTAAGTGACAGATTGAACAAAAAAGTGCAATTGGTGGGAGACGATTTATTTGTCACCAACACCAAAATTTTGCAAGAAGGCATAGACAAGGGCATTGCCAACTCCATCCTCATCAAGATCAACCAAATTGGCACCTTGAGCGAGACCTTCGCTGCCATCGAAATGGCCAAGCGCGCAGGCTATACCGCCGTCATCAGCCACCGCTCAGGAGAAACCGAAGACTCCACCATTGCCGACATCGCGGTGGGCACCAACGCCGGTCAAATCAAAACCGGCTCACTCAGTCGTTCCGACCGAATGGCCAAATACAACCAGCTATTGCGTATAGAGGAAGATCTCGGTAGCATCGCCACCTATCCTGGCCGTGCAGCTTTTTACAATCTCCGCTCCTGAACCCGTCCACCAGCAGTATTTATGCGTCGTCCCATTCCTGTCATTTTGCTGATCCTGCTTGTGGTTTTTCAACTGCAACTGTGGTTGGGTCGTGGCAGCGTACCCGATGTGTGGCGACTGCGTCAGCAATACCAAACACAAATTGCACAAAACTCCCAAGCCGAACTCAAGCTCGAGCGCATGCGTGCCGAGCTTCGCGACTTGCGCGACGGCATGGAAATGGTGGAAGAGCGTGCCCGTGGCGAAATTGGCATGGTCAAGCCCAACGAAATATTTGTACATATAGCCAAATAAGGCATCAATGCAAATAGTTTTGCTCGGGCTCTCACAGCCCCGAATGCAAGAACTGACAACGGTTTTAGCGCAAGCCTTAGCGCCTGTGCTCACGGGTGTTTCTTTACTTACACCAGACAAATCTGAAGAGTGGAGGCCACCCCCTTTGCCCTATCGCATCATGTTGTTCTCAAGCAAGCATCAAGACAACTGCACAGCATTGTGGCGAAACACGCTGATCTTGCAGGGCTTGGCTTTTCAAGTCATACAGATAAGCGACGCGGCTTGGGTGAAGCAGTGCTTACAGGCGCTGTTGCCGCTTGAGTCAGTCAAGGGTATGGGGTGCCAAGAAGTGCCTGCGCGCTGGCAAGGTATGTGCGAAACCTGCAGCGACCCTGATTGCGAGCGGCGTCTTTTCTCGGGCTTATTGCAAGGCTGAAGGGCCAGGCGGCTGAATATCTGACTGGGCAAATAACTGAGCTGCATCCACCGCGTCATAACGGTATTGCTGACCACAAAAGTCGCATCCCACTTCGATCAAAGCGCGTTCAGCCAAGATACTGTTGGCTTCTTCTTCACCCAAACCACGCAACATATTGCTGACCCTGTCGCGGTTACAAGAACAAGCAAAACGCGGCGCGTCTTCACCCAATTCCGGCTCAAAGCGGCGCAGGGTCTCTTGCCAAAACAATCGGTGCAAGATTTTGTCGCTTGAGAGCGTGAGCAGTTCTTCGCTGGTCAAGCTTTGCGCCAATATGGCAATGCGGTTGTAGTCTTCATTTCGACCAATCTGGTCTTCATCGGCCATGCTCTGTTTGCCGGCCAAATTGGCAGCGCCATGCATGGGCAGGCGTTGAATCAGCAAGCCCGCGGCTGTTTCGTCATTGGCGGCCAAGACCAAGGTGGTGTCGAGTTGCTCGCTTTGCAACATGTAATGCGCCAGCACATCGCTGAAACGCTTGATCGCTTGGCCTTGGTCATCATACAAAGGCACCACACCTTGATAGGGCTGCTGCCCAGGGCGACGCCCTAGAGGGTCGAGGGTGATGGCACAGCGCCCCAGATTACGCTGATTGGCCATGTCGGCCAGACCCATGCCTGCCTGCACCTCGCCAATGGTTTTGGCGGTAGCACGAAACCGCATATCCGATTGAACTTCCACCACCGCCAATTTCAAAGGGCCCTCGCCCATCATTTGCAAGACCAAGGCTCCATTGAATTTGATGTTGGCTTGCATCAGCACCGCCGCAGCGGTCATTTCACCCAGTAAAGCGCGAACCGCTTGGGGGTAAGCACCGGTTTCAGCATTGGCTGCGCGTTTGGCCAGCACGGTTTGCCAACTGTCGGTCAAGCGCACCAAGACACCGCGAACCGGAAGACCTTCAAATAAAAATTTATGCAGTTCGCTCATGCGATTTTTGTCAATCCATTTTTGAAACGCAAAGCGTTTTGTATGTAGTGCTTGGCGCTCATGCGCAAGCCTTCGATTTGTTCGGGGGTGAGTTCGCGCACCACCTTGGCAGGAGTACCCATGATCAGACTGCCATCGGGAAACGCTTTGCCCTCGGTGACCACCGAGCCCGCACCCACCACACAATGGCGACCGATGCGCGCACCATTCAAAACCACTGCGCCAATACCAATCAGACTCTCGTCGCCAATGGTGCAACCGTGCAGCATGACTTGGTGGCCCACAGTCACATGTTTACCCACCACCACTGGCAAGCCAATGTCAGCGTGGATAACCGCCAAATCCTGCACATTGCTGCCTTCACCTATGTGGATGGTCTCGGTGTCGCCGCGCAAAACCGCGCCAAACCAAACACTGGTGTGGGCCGCCAAGGTGACGGCACCCATGACTTGCGCAGTGTCTGCCACCCAAGCTGTGGGGTCGATCTGGGGGGAGTGGTCGTCAAGTCGATAAATGGCCATGGTGTAGTTGTTCGCTTAAGGTTTCTACAATTGTAGAGATGGAACTAAGAGAAGCCGCTTACAGCGCATTGTGCGAAACCCAGGCCGCTGACAAAGTGCAGGCGGTTCAACTGCTTTGGGCCCAGCGTGAAACACTGGCTTTGGATACCCAAGCCCTGATGCAAGACGCCAGCCACAAGGCGCCAGGTCGACCCGACAAACCGCTGCTGCAAAACCCGCAACACGTGCCACAGCGTTCGGTGCACACCGACAAAGGTTTAGCAGCTTTGGTGCACTCGGTGTGCCATATCGAATTCAATGCCATCAACTTGGCGCTGGACGCGGTTTGGCGCTTCGCTGGTTTGCCTGAGGCTTATTACCAAGATTGGCTCAGCGTGGCCTATGAAGAGTCCACCCATTTTGTGCTGCTGCAAAACTTGTTAGACCGAATGGGGTATGCCTATGGCGACTTCGCCGCCCACGACGGTTTGTGGTCTATGTGCGAAAAAACCGCCGGCGATGTGCTTGCCCGCATGGCCTTGGTACCGCGCACCTTGGAGGCGCGAGGCTTGGATGCCACGCCGCTGATACAAGCCAAATTGTTGTTGTCCTCTTCCCCCCACGCCAAAGCTTTTCAGTCGGTGCTGGACACCATTTTGCGCGACGAAGTAGGCCATGTGGCAATAGGCAACCACTGGTTCAGGCATCTGTGTGATGCGCATGGCCTTGACCCTTTAAGCCACTACCCTTTGTTGGTCCAGCATCATGCCGCACCGCGCTTAAAGCCCCCCTTCAACACCTCAGCGCGCTTGGCAGCAGGTTTCACCCAAGAGGAAATTGACTGGCTGATGGCGCAACGCTTAACAATGCCTCTAGCCTCACACACTTAGCCCCTTGGGTGATGTTGCGCATGCAGCGCTTTGAGCCGCTCCTTGGCCACGTGGGTGTAAATGGTGGTGGTGGAAATGTCTGAATGCCCCAAGAGCATTTGCACCGCACGCAAATCTGCGCCATGGTTAAGTAAATGGGTGGCAAAAGCGTGGCGCAAAGTGTGCGGCGACAGGGGCACATGAATATCCGCCAAGAGCGCGTATTTTTTGATGAGCTTCCAAAACATCACCCGCGACATGGCCGCGCCACGCTGGGTGACGAACACCGCAGGCGCGTTGTGCTTGCCCAGCAGCGCAGGGCGTGATTGGTGGAGGTATTTCTCCAAGCTGTCTGCGGCTTCTTCACCAAAAGGCACCAGACGTTCTTTGTTGCCTTTGCCGGTAATGCGCAGCACGCCTTCGCGTAAATTGAGCGAGAGCATGGGCAGGTCGACCAACTCGCTGACGCGCAAACCACTGGCGTAGAGCAACTCCAACATGGCACGGTCGCGCAAGCCCAAATCGGTCTCTGTATCGGGGGCCGCCAGCAATGCCTCGACCTGCGTCTCGCTCAAGGTTTGGGGGAAACGCGTGGCTTGTCGTGCAGTGAGCAATTTCAGTGTGGGGTCTAGGCTTAAGTGTTTTTCACGCAAAGCCCATCGGTAAAACCGCCGCAACACGGTCAAGCGCCGGTTGGCTGTGCTGGCGCGGGTGTGCGCGTGTTGATCGGCAAAATAAGCTTGCACATCATGTTCGCCAGCGACTTCCAGTTGCAAAGAATGCGTCTCTAACCACTGAGCAAAAGCTTGTATGTCGCGCCTGTAGGCTGACAAGGTGTTGCTCGACAAGCCGTCTTCCAGCCACAGGGCACCTACAAAAATTTCCACCAAGGGGTGGGACTTAGTCGAGGTGGAGCTTTTGGGCATGGACGACCTTTTTGTACACCTCGAACTCGACCTTTAATTGCTGTGCAAATTGCTCGGGGGTATTGCCAATCACCTTGGACCCCGTGGCTTCGATGCGCTTAATCACCGCCGGGTCTTGTAGCACTTTCAGCACTGCAGCATTAAGCTTTTGCACCAACGCCTTGGGCATGGCCTTGGGGCCGTAAATGCCGTAAAAAGCGGGACGGTTGACAGGCTCCAAGCCCAGTTCTTTGAAAGTGGGAACACCTGGCAAATCGGCCAGTCGCTCGGGGGCGGCCACCGCCATGGCCAGCAACCGTTTGTCCTTGATGTGCGGCAAAGCCGAGGGCAGGTTGTCAAAAATAATCATCACCTGCCCACCCACCGTGTCGCGTAGAGCTGGACCACCGCCGCTATAGGGAATGTGCACGATAAAGGTTTGCGTCAGATTTTTGAACAACTCCATTTGCAAATGACCGATGCCGCCCGTGCCCGAAGACGCGTAGTCGTAGTGCCCAGGTTTGCGCCTTAACTCGGCCAGCAATCCAGCAAAATCTTTGGCGGGAAATGCGGGGTTGACCGCCAGCACATTGGGTGTGGCGGCCATGTTGATGATGGGCGAAAAATCCTTCAACGGCTCATAGGGAACTTTGGGGTTGATAGCGGGATTGGTCGAGGTACTTGATGCTGTAGCCAAGCCCAAGGTATAGCCGTCCGCTGTGGCGCGCGCCAGTTCTGCTGCGCCGATGACGCCACCACCGCCTGCTTTGTTGTCCACCACCACCGCTTG
>Ga0209355_1000899_pt1 | contig 17364 bp, 35 predicted proteins | sample LauGreSBDMM110SN_3_FD_187563 | JGI IMG/M metagenome (GOLD analysis project Ga0209355, IMG submission 187563) | Freshwater lake microbial communities from Lake Michigan, USA - Sp13.BD.MM110.SN (SPAdes) (version 2) | ecosystem: Environmental > Aquatic > Freshwater > Lake | place: Lake Michigan...
GACCGCTGTGTTTACCAATTTCACCACCAGGGCAATTTCTAACTAACAATATATATTATATAGTCTGATCACCGGTGTGTCAACATCTTTGTAAAGAAATATATAAAATAATTTGGTACCAGCGTAGGGAATCGAACCCTATCAAGAACGCTAATCTGGCGCTAAAAGGTATATAAGACCTCTCTGACTACCAAGTCTCGCTGGCTTTAAAATGGTGCTACCTCTAGGAATCGAACCTAGTTCAACGGTTCTTCAAACCGCCGCTATGACCACATCAGCTAAAGTAGCATTGATCAAGTATCTGAAGATATATTACAAAATGTCAATTTTGTTATCATCAATTCTTGTAATTGATATTCCTACTCTTGGTCGAATAAGTCCTGTAACATTATGATATTTCCCAACATTTATATAGTGCCATTTATTGGGTAGAACATGTTCTTTATGCAGTATTGTTTGTTTATCTTCGTCGTAAATATTTAGAGAATTCAAATCCCCACCGGGATCGAATTGATAATTTATACATTCGAATCTGCTGTAATCTTTATGAATGTGAATTCCGTTTCTTGTTATTTGGTATCCAGCATAAAAAGGAAAGTTAAAAATACTATTTAAAAATTCTATTAATTTTTTATTTTCAATGCTGTATAATTTGTAAAAGAAATAGTTTGGATATCGAAATATGTTTTCTTGAGATTCTAATTCTTTTAAATCAACTATTCTTAGTTCTTCTGGAATTTCGGGCAGACTATTAATATATTGAAATAGTAACATTTTTACACTTCAGTAGATTTTAATTTTAACTTATAGGTATTTAAAAAAGATTCAAAGTTTTTCTTGTAGGCATGTTGATCTTTTAACAATATAGATTTTCCCGAGTCAACAGTAATACCGCAATTAATTAAATCAAACAGCATCCAGCATGCCAATGTATTAGTTGAACGTAACACAGTGTTCAATAATGAACACATCTGATCTCCGCCACGTTCCGTCATAGTTGGTGAAGACCAGTTATTCTGAGAGTCTAACTCGTAGCCGTACTCTTTATAATTTTTTCCAAACTCGCTAGTTGTATCATCGCCGGATCTATTTGTATATAAATTTAAATTTACAAATCGATGTATTCCCATAGGATTATTCTTACACCATTTTACTGTTTCTAATAAATCTTCTTTAGTTTCATAAGGTAATCCAACAATGAAATTATTCCAGATTGGTATTTCTTTATTCCAAATATCATTATATAATTTTGGAAGATAATCTTTGGCATGTTTACCGCTCCATCCTTTTCCTATGGAACGACTTGCAGCCGGATGGAATGATTCTATACCAAAGAAACAGCTTTTTAATCCGCTTTCCTTAAGTTGAAAAGGAGTATCAGGATATCTCCACAATAAATCTGCTCTTAGATAGCCAGTCCATGCAATATCTATTCCTGTTCGTTTTGGTAACATCGATAAGTTTAGTACCTTATCTTGATCTTCGTTAACAGTATCATCTAAGAAATGGTAGTTGACAGTTTTAAATTGTTCATAATTGTATACTAATTCTTCTTCTACCAAGTGCATGCATCGCTGATACGTATGCTTTGGTTTTCCTAAATTATGATGTCCGCAAAATTTACATTGAAATATGCAACCTCTACCTAATTCAATGGGTAATACTTCGCCGTCTACAATACAATCTCGTTGATCGAATCGATGTGCCAATTGTGTGATATCAAATGTAGAAGAGCCTATGTTATGGCCTTTTATTAATTCTACCAATTTAGACTCGGCTTCTCCTGTTATTACTATATCCGCAATGTTTTTTATTTCATGGGGTAAATTTTGCCCCCCACCAAATATAAATTTAATAGACGTATTATATTTTCGTATATGATCGATTGCATCTTTTATATTTTTTGGAATAACTCCGGGTGGCCAGAATGTTGTAGATATTCCTATATATTTTGTTTTGTCAGTAATAAATGTTTCTGTTAGATCTAAAAGTTCTTCAGATGTCATCCACTGACAAAAATCTATCACTTGACAGTTTATGTTATGTGTGCGGAGCCAATGGGCTAGTTGATAGGCTCCGATAGATCTCGTAGTCCAATTGGGCCATATACCGGTCCAAAATATTATGTCTGTCATTGATTGCCTGTTGTTCCTATAATATGTATTCTAGGTTCATCAGACCAGTTTACAAAAGTATGAGTTAGTTTTGTATTTGTCCAGTAAATACTGCCGTCAGCTGGCATGTGTTTCATATAGTCATTTTCGGGAAATAAAAATGCACATTTAATATTAGTTACTATTGGAACATGTATTCTAAACAGTGGATCTTTATGAATAGAATAACTTGTATTTGGAAGCATGCACATAATACGCATTCTAAAAACTTTATAATCTATAGAGCTTATGAGATTGTCGAATACTGTATCCTCTAGTTCGGGATGAATTGTATTAAATGATAATTCGTCGACAATTGAAGTCAACCATCCTGCAGATTTATCCCAGCTATTGTCATTTTTTTTGACCTGTAGAGATATCTGATTGAGTTGGAGCCTATCTAACAATTCGATTGTTTTTGATTTTAAATTTTCAAAATCATTAAATGTACCAATTTTTTTAACTATCATCTAAATGTTGTTGATATTGGTTGTTTAATTTTAGTAGAAAATACAAAGTCCGGTAATTGATGATGGACTCTGCGATTTACATTAGAATTTTTAAATCCCACACCCATTAGTAAAATTGGATCTTGCTCTAAGTTTAACAATTTCTTAATTTCGAATTCTTGGAAACACGTACAGCATCCAGTACTGTAACCTAATATACCGGCAGTTAAATTTAAATAACCAGAGGCAATGCCTACTGCCATTTCTGAATCTCTTTGTAATGCTGGAATCTCTGCTGCTGTTTTTTGACCTTTTATAATTAATTCAGTTTCTTCGTTTCTATATATGTCATTAGACAGAGACGGAACAAAGTCATTTCTTTCAAATACTACTACTAAATTTGCTAAAATTTGAGAGTTAGTTTCAGTTTTATATTTTGGATGCCTAGAGTTGTGTCTTGTAAATTCATGTATTTGCTCAATTAAAGCTCTGTCCTGAATAAAGTGCGTTTTATAAAATGCAATGTTTTGTTTACTTGGACACTGTGTAACTGCATGAACTAATAAATCTAAGTCTTCTTGAGGAATGGATTGAGACAAATCCCAATTTCTTTGGCAATGTTGACTTTCAATAATTGCTTTTTCAATTATGGAGTGATCCATTTTTTTTGTTCCTTAAGCATGCATCTATTTATCTTGGCATTTGGGGTGAAGGGGAGAATCGAACTCTCTCTTACTGTTTCACAGACAGCCGTGCAGCCATTACACTACCAACACCATTGACTTTTTTAAGAGCATCCTTGCGCATAAGGAATTGCCGATCAGTACCAGGACGATGAACCACAAGATATGCAACACCATCTATAGTTTCAACCATACGGGTATCGTTACATATTACCTGTTCACCGTTTCTTTCATTTACAAATGTCATTGCTTTCATCACTGTCTCCTTGTATGGCCGGTCCTGCAGGAATCGAACCCACACCGCTTGGTTCGAAGCCAAGCATTCTATCCATTGAACTAAGGACCGTTATTTTGTGGCAGAGGGTAATGGAATCGAACCATTAATAGCGGAATCAAAATCCGCGGTTATACCATTTAACTAACCCCCAACAATTGAATTTGTAAGTTGTTGCGTCCCTCTCATCGCAACCATTTTCCCTTGATATAAAGCCGGCAGGGTCAGGATACGTTACTTGGGATACTGGTCCAGTTTAGTCGCCTCAATGGACCTAGTGGGTGTCGAACCCATAACCTTCTACTGCGTCGGTCCTTCGAAGAAACCTAGACAGCGTGACTTTCTCTTGCTAACACTTACAAAACTTGGTGGTAATAGTTGGACTCGAACCAACGATAGGCTGCGTATGAAGCAACTGCATTAGCCACTATGCTATATTACCATATAGAAACACACTCAAGTCCGCGGCACGGAAGGCACTATACCCGCGATGGTCTATGACCAGGCCTAATGTGTTTTTATATGGTAGGGGTGCTCGGGAACGATCCGAGTTTTACTGGTTAAAAGCCAGTTACTTCACCTTAAAGTTTCACCCCCGTTATCTTATCACTCTTGTCACTAGTCATGACAGATCTCCTTTTAAAAAATTGGTAGCCTATCTTGGGAACGATCCAAGGACTCCCGCCTTATCGAGACGGTGCTCTACCACTGAGCTAATAGGCTGTATTGAATTTGTAAGTAGTTGCGCCCCTCTCATCGCAACCATTTTCCCTTGTAATAAAGTCGACAGGGTCAGGATACGTCACTTGGGATACTAGTCCAGCTTTTTCCCACCACCTGGAGCAGTATTTCACTGCCGGGGACTCGAACCCCATTGCCTTCTACTATTTCGGTCCTTCGAAGAAACCTAGACAGCGTGACTTTCTCTTGCTGACACTTACAAAACTTGGCGGAAGACGGAGGAGTCGAACCCCATCCCATTTCTGAGAACCTGGTTTTCAAGGCCAGTCGCAGGACCAACCCCGCTGCATCATCTTCCATAAATTGGTACCCCGGGCGGGAGTTGAACCCGCATTTAAATTTCTCTTTTTGAGAGAGACGACTTTGCCAATTTGTCTACCGGGGCAAAAAAACTCCAACGTAAGAGCTATGCCTTAGAGGTTGGAGCCATATTGATTGGAGTGGCGGGTGAGATTTGAACTCACGGTTTTACGGATTTGCAATCCGTTGCAATGGGCCTCTCTGCCACCGCCACATGAAATTATTCAGACCAGGCAAACGACAGCCAACCTGTTAAGATATATTTTGTTTCTGTTTGGGAAACAACTCCTCGATGATAGTGTGTCCATCCAGCTGGCCATATCAGAGTCAATCCTTTTTCAGCTTTGGTTGTTACGCCTTGTAGCAAAAATTCAGTTCCGCCGCCATCTTCTATATCATTTAGATAGGTCATGTATGCTAGATGACGACATGTGTATTCTTTAAATCCATTATTTTCACAATGCTCAGCATCATAAAACTTGCCCGGATTGTATCGTTGTATACGAGGCGGAGTCCATCCCCAAGGATGTAAATCCTTGTAAGAAAACGGATAGATCTTTTTATATTCCTCAATCACATGCCACAGCTCTTTACAGTATCTACTTTCAAATGTAGGATTGAATTTTTTCAAATCACAATCACGATACTGCTTGATCCCCGAATTAAAATGCGAAGGATTACGTTCACCTTGTTGCACAATAGAATCACATACTTCTGAATCTATGTACCATCCGGCAATAAAATTATTTTGACTATTAATTGTATGCGGCTTCATGTTCATACTTATACAATATGTATGGTACAGCATAGCGGAGTCGAACCGCTCTTCCCAGGATGAAAACCTGGTGTCCTAACCGATAGACGAATGCTGCAAATTGTTTGGCGTACCCTCACGGCCTCGAACCGCGAACCTCTGGTTTTGGAGACCAGCGCTCTGCCAATTGAGCTAAGGATACATTATTGGCTCCCCGGGGAAGGCTCGAACTTCCGACATCGGCATTAACAGTGCCGCGCAACTACCAACTGTGCTACCGAGGAATAAACTTGGCGGTCTGTGGGGGAATCGAACCCCCGTAAGCGGATAGACAATCCGCAGTAATAACCTCTATACGAACAGACCTAAAATTGTTAAGCAATGCCGCGGAACGTGACACGGCACCGTTCTTGGCCACCATATTGGGCTTCTGCTATACGCACAGCATCTCCTGATGTCTGGGCATTTACCACAGTTTCGAATTGTCGAAGGCTCTCAGTTTGGAAAGCACCGCTGGTACCTCCACTGGTATAAGAACCTACTTCAACATAAACACGATACGATTGCATTTGGTTTCCTTTTTAAGTTTCTCAGTGTTAATAGTATAACACCAATCTAGAAAAAAGTCAACCTACATTTTGGTGGAAGTGGTTGGATTCGAACCAACAATGTTTCTTATGTGGCGGATTTACAGTCCGTTGCCTTCAACCAATTCAGCGCACACTTCCAAAACACACTGTTTCCAATGTGTGTATTAAAGCACTCTAAAATACTTAGGCTGCCTGTTCTTAAAGAATACTTTAATACGATCTAATTTTTCCTCCCACACAAGGGATTCCATCCTAGTCGCCGCCCGTTTACAACTGTTTATCGTGTGTTGCAAGGACCTCGTTTCCCCTACCACGTTGCAGTACTAGCGGGCATTTGGCCTACTTTCTTGCTTGCTAACAGCTCGATGATACTGTGCCGCACGATTCATCTTATTCTGGATCAGCTTTTGAAACTGTTCCTTAGTAAGAGTGTGCTTCACTGTCCACTCTGCTTCTTTAATCTTTTTCTCTATCATCTTTCCTTGCGGAAAACAAAAAACCCCAGGGAGTTTAATCCTGGGGTCCTTGGAGTGGTGTTGTGTATTATTACACTACTGTCCTCCGGGACCCCTGGCAAATCTCTGGTGTGCGATCATAACTTGACAGGCCATTAATCGATAACCAAGAGCAGGCTATTAGGCCTACCTGTTTGGGCATCGTATTAAACTGATGTCTGTTAAATGATTGCATTTTGCTTTCTTTTCCTTTTATAGGCAGCACCTTGCTGTCTATGTTTTAATTATACAGTTATTTAGTTCTCTTGTCAACCTCTATTTGCGTTTTAGGCAAAATAAATTTTGACACCTTCCTAATCAACTGTGTGTATTGTATTGTCTTTTTATTTATATGTCAAGAAAAATATGGTCACAATATGTGGCTTTTTTGCCACATTCACTCAAACTGTGTTTCGCCACTGATTAGAATGTGTTTGCCAATTTCAAAAAGTCCCACACTGCCGGGCAGGTCCATGGCTGCCACGTGTATCTGGCACTCTCCACCATCGTCAATTGAGCAGGCCACAAATTCTTTTATGACACCTTGGTCGATAGCCTGTCTAATAAAGTCAACAACTACCAGCATGGCTTTCTTTTGCTCTTCTTCTTGAATTTGTTCTTTGCGTTTACTGTTAATGCTTACGACTTCCATGTTTGACCTTTTAGATTAAGTGATCGGCAATGCCGAGTTCGATGGCTTCTTGAGCTGTTAGATAAACATCACTGGCTGGCAACAGTTTTGTTTTGATTCTTGATGGTGCTAATCCGGTTGCGTTCTTGAGTATCTCAACCATCTTCTTGTTTAACATCTCATTCTCTTTCATTTCTGCTTTTAAATCGTGAAACTTGGCGTCAGTTCCGCCGGAAAATTGATGACACATGATTCCGGTGTTGGCTGCAATGTGTCTTTCTCCATGATCGCCACTAGTAAAAATTAAAAATGCAGCACTCATAATACTTCCTATGCCCACTGTGCGAACAACATGTTTGCTGTTTCTCATGATGTCTATGAGAGCAAATGCCTGGTAAAGATCCCCGCCCGATGAATTAACATATAAGGTAAGAACTTTTTCTTTGGCATCTAGATTTTCGTAGATCAACCACTTGATACATTCGTTGACGTTTTCTTCGGTAATTTCGCCAGTTAGAAAATGAACCGAATTTTCCAGTAATTTTATGCCAATACGATCACTGGCGTTGAATTCGTCTATTTTTTTCACTGCTGCCCCTTGCGTACTATTACTTATCATATCTAATAATTATACTATCAGTTAATAGCAAATACACCTACAGCCCAGCCAAAAACAGTACAATTCGCCCTATTTTGATCACACAATTTTGCCAAGACCTAGCCAGATCAATTGCTCTAGCTCAGTCTGATAGTCTCGGCCAAGTCTACGTTTTTCGTAGATAGACATCAAGATGTCCTTGCCATCGCCGTAGTCTGTAGCACCAGCTCCACGACTTTCTAATTCTTCAATGAGATCGGCTGTTTCAAACTCGCTCAAATCTACGTCTACTTCAACTTCTGTGTAGATAGTTTTATACATTATACAAAATCCTTAAACATCTGTTTCCTACCGTCTTTACCAATATGGAGATCAAAGATATCTTTAACTGTGGTCAGCATGGCACAGGCCAACATCAGTTGATCATTTCTATCATCGCACATCATGATCTGTCGATCGATGGGCTCCATCAGCTCTATCATTCTTTCTTTTATAGGATCATTCATGTTTTTCCTTGGTAAGTTCGCACATCAACTGAAAGTGATCATAGGCTTTACGAACACTTTCGTGCGTCATTAATTGATCAGCTTCCACTTGCATGGCCTTAACAGCTTCTTCGCAGGCTTCACGGGCACTGGGCCATTGAAGGCAACGAGCTTCTTCTCCAAACTCTTTGACCAAATTGTCCCAAGCTGCAATTTGTTTAGGAGTCATAGGCGCACGTTTTGGGCGCAGATCACTGGCCTTCATTAGGGCTTTGCTGATAGTATCTTCAGCTACTCGCCCCGCTGCGATCATGGCTGCATAGTTTGGATCAATATTAAATCTACGACTTGACCCGCCAGGATACACCTGTACTAGGTGAGTGCCTTTGGTAAAGCTGTCGCAGAACTCGGCAGAGTACGAGCTATGGGCTACATAGCGCCGCCCCTTCTTGACATAGAAAATTGTTTCTTCAGACATTAGTGTACACTTTCTTTGGCGGCAACCTCACATTCAACAACCCAATTGTTGAATTCTGTAAACTTGTTTACTTCAACACCAAGCCCTACAGCTTCATTAACAAAATGTTGTAGGAGTGAATTGTATAATTCGTCTGGCATTGTGTTTTTGTCAAATTTGATTTTCATATTTCGTCCAAGTGTTTGTTTCGTTGTTCCAGTGTCGTCGATCGTAAAAATTAAAATGTATGTTGTAGCCTAACAGGCCTAAAGATAATTCACATCCTGCATGATCTTGTCTAATGGTAAAGTTAAATTCAAACTCAACTATAACACCAGATAGATATTGTTCTATCTCCCAGCATTTATTTTCAGTAAGCTGTCCGTTAACATTACCAAGATAATAGAATCTTGATCGTTTCCACGGATTGTCTACGCTGAAATTTATATGTATCATTCTGGCAGTGGGTTAAATCTAGAAAGAAAACTTTCTTGATAACAACTGTATTCTCGAGTTTCGTTTTCCGATAAACGGTCATTGATATAATGAATCCACGTATGCTCTTCTATTTGTACAATCTGTATGACTCTAAATACCTTACCGTTGCCGTCGTCCCATTTACTACCTTGTTTAATCATATCAAGTTCCTTTCCAATTTTCTTTGACATCTTCGGGCAATTGCGCTGTCATGTGCAACATGAATCTATAGGCTTCCCAGGCTTTTTTAACTGCATCAAGATCACTGCCATTGGTGGGAAATAAATCTGCCCATACAGCACCCTCGGGAATTCTAAATGCCCGTATGCCTTGCAGTCGAGGTTGGAATACCTTGCCTTCATTGAACAGTCTCATACCTATCTCCATGCACTTATCTTCATCTAGACCTTCTAGGTAATCTCGTCTATGCATGTAGTCTTCTATGACAAATTTTGCACCTTCGGCATCTTTGACCGAGGTACCAGAGATGATCCAAGCCACATCATCGTAGCCAACCTCACCATTAACGATGTCTCGTATACATCGTCCAAAACTGAAACCTATTTTCATTTTTGTGTTCTCTGTAGTTCTTGCAGAAGTTCGTTCATCATTTTGAATTGCGATTGTATCTGTTTCTTCAATTCTTCGGGACTCTGGGTGGGCAAACACTCTGCTGAATACTGTGCTGATTTTGACATCATGGCACGTTGTTGTAGGCAAGCAGTGAGATCGGTGTAAGACACCAACGGTGTTATAGCACCCAAGTTAGTAATTAGTACCAATTGATACCACATGTCAACTCCTAGTAATTAATCATGTTACTATTATAGCAGACTATTGATATCTAGTCAACCCCAACACAACATAAAGAGCACAGCATCTTTAGAATCTTCAAAAAGAAATTCCGCCCCATTTCGTTCAAACTGATCTTGACAATTATCCGATAACCAATTGGTAATATCTATTGCATGATTGTTGTCCGTTAGTCGACTAATTTTGAATCGCGTCCATCCAACGCCTTCAAACAGCCCCCAAAGAACTTCTCGGTCTATTTCGCGAGCCATTTCTTTACCTGCTTTGTCGAGAACTTCTTCTAAGTTCATGCCCATTTCATTGCAAACATAGTTGCATCCTGTTCATTTTGGAAATACCAAGCACGGCCGGTTGGGTGTGCAAGATCACGGAACTTGTTTTGACAATTCTCCAAACACCATGTGAGTTTTTCGGCAAAATCATCATCTCGTAACATTATAGCATGATAGGTGTCTAACAGTGACATAAGTCTTTCATCTACCTTGAGATGTTCTTCTGCTCGTTGAGCTCTTAGAATGGTAGTGGTTGGATCCGGAGGAAATATCATGTACTGTGTCTCAACAACCATTCTGTTAGTCTAGCACCCTGCAGCTTGGCGCGAACCTGATATTTATAACCACGATCAAAATGATCTACCATTCTATGCCACACCGGAGTTTCAACTGCATGCTCCATTATCCATTTGCCTTGTTCGCTCTGCTGCCATTGCCAAAGTGGTTCTGCAGCATATAGGTCTGGATCGTCAACGTCGCCCATTGTGAATGTATGGACAACGACTTCTTTAATTTCTTCTACACCATCATCTATTATCATATACTGATATATAGTCTTAGTAGGCCGGCCGCCAAGAAAAATATATTCACTGCCCCACTGATCAGTTTGCCAATTGATTTTCATTTTAGACATTACCTCTGCCCCCAAATTTCAGCATGAACATCATGGCATCGTAGTCATCTTCAAATTGAAAATACAATGCATGGTAGTGTTCTTCTCGCCACAATCCTCGACAGTTGTTTATGCACCATACAGCCATTTCTTCAACTTGTGCATGAGTTATTTGATCGAAGTTTACTCTGTAGGGGAACACCGCCCTAACCCTAGTGCTGAGAACTTGGTCAATTGTACCTAGTCTAGTCTTGGCCATTACCATATTTCAACAAGAACATTGTGCGTTTTTGATCATCGTAAAAATCTAATCGAACAGTATGTTGTGATTTTTTACCTTCGTACCATCCTAACTCTATCACCGGCCACCATTCGCCACCTTGTGGAGGTCTAACATAGTCAGTATCCTTTACGTATTCTCTATGATCACGAAGTGTAAAACCTAGGACATCTTTCATCTTTGCTCGTGAAAGATACACAGAGGGTTTTTCACGTTGCTTAATACGCTCAAACACACTATGCCACTGAGCAGGAGTCATAACAACGGGTTTACTCATTTAACCACTTTTGAATAATAGAGTTGGCTTCTTTTGGATCTCGAGAATTCCAAAGACGGTGTTCTTCGTTGTGTCCGTGATCCCCATCATTGAGATAGATTTTGCCAATCTCCGGAAAATAATTCAAGAACGCCTGTCCAAGTCGATAGTCGGGATTACGCATGAATTCCATAATCCAATGCTGTTCAAATTCTCTATATCGTTCTTTTGAAATCACATCCACATCAACTGGAACATCGTTGCCTCAACATCGTCTTTAATGTAAACAGTCCACATGGGATCGCCGCTGTTAAAACGATGGCACATGTCTGCGGTGGGGCAGATACGAGTCATCCATTCTTCGAATGCTCGATCATCCTTGGGATACACCCAACAGTACCAGCCACGGGGAGGCGGATCTAAAATCAATTCTTTAATAGGATGCCCGGCATTAGGAGGAGTTTTCCCGTCCTCAAATTTCCAATAATGCACACTGACTTTCACGACCAGGTCCTGTGTTTTTCAGCCACCCATTCGTTACCATCATATTCTGCAATTTCCCATTCAACATCGCCCGGTACTTCGACAATTTTTAGATTGGCGTGGTCTCCGTTTGCTGCCATACCTAGGTCTTTCACAATCTTTACAAGATAGGGATCGTCTCTAGGAATTTCTCGCACGTACCATTTTGGATCAGTTATACCTGCCATCTGTTTGTATGCGGTTTCAGCACGGCCGCTGAGTCCAAATCCGCCATAGCAGGTATTGATAACGATAAATTGAATTCCACGTAGGGCTTTGATTAATTCTTCGTTGCTCATGTTAATCTCCAAAGTGCTTGATCAGTAGATTAAGGGCATTGATGGTCACAGTATTGCCCGTGACGTCTTCTGGATGTAACCACACACCGTCTAGATTGTCTTCTGTACGGGGATTTTTACGCCAGGCTGCTAACTCTTTGGTAAGATAGCTACGGTACTCTTTCAAGTTTAGCAGGGTGATGCGATCTGCTGTTTCACCGTCTAGGGTAATAGGTCCAATACGTTTGCTCATGATCCTTCCTTTTCTAATTCTTCAACTAACAAGTGAGCAAATTTTTGACAAAATATATTAAACCAAAGAGTATTTAATACTTCATCTGGTGCGCCGGCAGCGACTGCAATGGCCTTCAATTCTTCGTTCATTATGTTACTCCAAAATGATCTTTAATACGATCTCTAATCCTGTGCATAGCATCAATCTCAATATAACTTATATCAGTTTTTAATGCAACTTCGGCACATTCCCGCACAATCAACTCGGCGAACTTTTGTTCGAACTCTGCTGGATTAGTATAAGACCAACTATCACCTAATCGCTTTTTTCTAGCATGTTCAGCAAGTTGTCGAATTCGTTCGTTCATAGTTTTTCTCCGCAATGTGGACACAGTTTGGTTGTAGCATTACGCATTTCTTTCAGTGTCTTGTTGAGCTTTCTAGCATCAGCAGTAATCTTGCGTATGGCTTTACGGTCTCTGTCGTGTTTGGTCTTGCTCAATTCTTCTTTAAGGTGTAGCTTCATTTTGTTAAGCCTACCCTCAAAGATTTCAATAAAGCCGGGTATGCCTGTTTCTGATGCCATATTAAACTTCCAATACAATGTTGGGATTCCAGCCTGTATCTTCAGTGTAGCCATCGCCTTCGTAGCCTCTGGGATTACAAACTATTCGAGTACTACCGATTGTGTAATCAAACGGATGATGAGTATGTCCGTGAGTCCAAAGTTTAATCTGTGGATGATCTAGTATGAACTCACTTAGATCGCTGTGATAGCCACCGTTCATGATGTAGTCATGTGCATACTGAGGATGACAGCTCATATGGCTGGGAGTATGATGTCCTACCACCACAAACTTCTGCTCCTGAGGATAACCATCCATCACCGTCCTAAAGTATTGCAGTGTCTTGCGATGACGATCTGCAATGTCAGCAGGCTTGAGAGATCTATAACCTGCATCATCATTGCGAATAATTCTAAAATCATTCATCATGTCTGCAAGTGCATGAAGTGTAAATGGATCATGCTTGTTACAGTCAGTCCAAAGTGTAGCACCCATAAACACAATGTCTGATACTTCACCAGTTTCGTGATTTCTATCTTGAATAATTTTAGTGTCATTTTCTAAGAAATAGACATTGGGATACTTGGCGCACTCTTCACGCAGGTGATCAAGGCTGGCATAGAACTTACCGTGGTAGAACTCATGATTGCCCGCAACATAAATCACATGCGGAAATTGGAAACTGCAACGCTTTAGGAAATCACGGAATCGCTGAGCCTTGAGCTGTCTACTGCCCAACATTTCTAACATGGCCGCAGTTCTAACATTTTCGTCCTGATGGTCGTGGAGATCTTGGGCAACCATAATGTCGCCGCTCAAAATTAGTAGATCGTAATCAGCATCGTTAGGGATCATAACGTCTGAAAACTCTAAATGCAGATCTGAAACCAATTTAACTCTCATGGTAATCTCCTATAATATACATATATTATAGCATCAGATTACCCATCTGTCAACAGGTCAACTACTCATTTAATTGGGGGGACGTCTGGATGTTAATTACTTAATTGCCACTCTAACCATATCAAGAACGTGGTAACTAGCAATGTCAATATTAAAACAATTTGTGGTAGTCTCATAATTTGTATAATTTAAAAAAGTAAGTAATTAAGGCGCCAGCGGTAAAAGACCAACACAGTACATCAATTTGTCTTTGACGGTGGCGAGCCATAGCAGATAATTCGGCTTGATGTTCTTTTTCCATTGTTGTTCCTATTAGTTAGTAAAAGTATTTACTTATAAAAATAAGAATATTAAACTGTGATGTTATTATTCTAACATGTAAAAAAATTAACATGTTGTTTTTGCAACACCTAGTAATTATCACACATAAAAATCTATAGTGCTTACTTTGAATATTTCCATAAGCACATGATTTTCGTGTGCTCTTTTCAAATACAAATCATACAAGTATTCTCTTAACTGTATTTTTTCAGTTAGTTGTTTGTTATACTCATCCCACTTTTCTTCATTCTTTCTTGCATGCACATCGGCCAGTATGCCATCTACATTGGCATAACTTGGTGGCACTATTGGAAACCATACAACAGCATCCATTATGTTTTTTCCTTGCGTTCTTTGGCCTCAGCCCTAGAAAAATAATAAAGTAGTTTGCCACGTAATTCTGCTGAGTCGGCAGCGCCACCCCATTCAGCAAGACGATTCCAAATTAACACAAGTTGTTTACTGTCACACCTGTCTCCATTGGTTGTTAACCATGATGATAACTGTTGGTGTCGTAATCCAGGGTCGTGTATTGAATATGCAATTTTATAAAAATTAGATACCAAGCAGGTGTTAGTATCGGTAGCAACTGCTCCGCCTATGCAATCATCACAGGGTTGACCTAGACTAGATGCACTGAGAAATGATAATAAAAATACTAGTTGCCATTTCATTGCGACATGTCAGCGGTAGCTAGATTAATTCTAGTCTTGACCACGCTTAGGTCAGCGGGTTCTGTTTTGAATCCAACTGCCACGTATCCATCAAAGTCGCCAACCTCTGGAGGAATACCACCGCGACAGATAAATGTGGCGCCTTGTTTGGTTTCCCACTCTGAAGACTTGCTGGTACCTTCTAGTTTATCGCAGGTAACCTCGCCGTTGAGCATGCCAATGATGGCAGCATTGCGTCCTGGATCCTTGTTGAATAAACTGGTAACTAATCCGTCTAGTGTGTTGTCTCTACCTTTGGGACCAAAGGACAACATGGTTGTTCTGGTATTAACTACCAGAGCAGCTTTATGTACCACTACGGTCACTGCTTCTAGATCTTTTTGTAGACTAACAGCAACTGGTATGAGATGATTTACTTCTTTGAGATTAGTCACCTTGCTGCTTTGTGTTATTGCATCTAGAATAACAGTTCTGCTGTCCCAGGCAAAATAACCAAAGAAGAACACACTGGCCAGTAATATAACTTCAAACAGTTTAAAGGGGCTGTCTACCCACTTGATCAAATCTATTGCTTTGTCCAGCATGGATGATGCTGATTTAGTAGTGCTACTTACATCAATTACAATAGGAGAATTGGTTGTTTTCTTAACAGGCGCCTTTTTGGCAGGCGGTTTGGCAGGCGCCTTTTTGGCAGGCGGTTTGGCAGGCGCCTTTTTGGCAGGCGTTTTTTTAATGACCATCGATTCGCTCCCGGTTACATATATTTAGAGCGAATTTGTTCTAGATTAACTGAGTAGTTTAACTTGGAATTATTCTTGAGCCTGCGATGTATCTACAATGTCGGTTTGAGGATATGCATCTCTATAATCACCGGCAATCGGGTATGCTGTACTAGAATGCAGTCTCATTCCACCAGCATTGAGTGATTTATTATCGGTGAAGAACACAAAGGTATAAGGATCTTTTGCAAGGTTAATTGCTAAAATCCCCACGTCATCTTTTTTCTGTGCCATGTAGTTGTTTAAGTTAGCAACTGCATAACGTTGTTTTGCCTGACTAGCATTACCTGCTAAAATAGAATCTACAATAGGTCCTACCATATCTTGTGCGGAAGGAAACAAATTAGTAACTGCGCTGGTTAGTTTTTCTCTAAACACATCTCTATTTGCAACATCTAATGCGCCATACAATTTTATTAAATTGGGAAGACTAATTCCAGAAGACTTAATTCCTTGTTGAACAATAGCATCTTTAAACGTTACTCTAAAATCGTTTACAGCATCTTGATATTTGTTAGTTGGTTTGACCTGTTGATCCATAAAGCGACCAGCACCTTTGTCGGTAGTTTTAACTTCTACGGTGCCAACACCTTCAATAGCCAAATCACCTTTATCTGCTTTGGTAATTTTCTTAGAAAACACCGACAACAAAAATTCGCCTTTACCTTGGCCGAGGGCTGCAATTTGACTTAGGTCATCAGTCATTTCTTTAATTGCAGGATTGCTGTCATATCCGTTAATCAGATTTGCAACTGTATTTTTACCAGGAGTAATTAAAATTTTAACATTTACCAACTGGTCTTTTTTCCAAAGTTCAATCATAGCCTGGCGATATTGTGGACTAGCATCCAAACTCATAAAATACTTGGCCAGCAGCTTTTGAGCTTTGTTTACATCCGGATCTTCAATTGCCTGTAGAACATTTCCAACATGCTTGGTTCTGCTGCCAGCGCCAATAGATGACAATAAATCTTCAATTTCGTGGAGCATTTTCATAGTTCCAGGATCGGTAGGTAGTTCTTTGATTTTAGAAGATAGTGTTTGTTTTAATGCTTCTATTTCTGGACTTTCTTGATTGGTGTCAGCTGGGGCTGCACCTAATACCGGTGCCGGCTGTTTAGTTATAACTTTTTCAAGTAGGAATTCAAATGCTCTCATGCTAGTATTTAGCTGATTTCAGGGAACAGGCATTCTTGAATAAACACCTTGACATCTTCCTCACTCAGCCCTAAACTAACCATTACACGTGGTGTATGCGGGTTTTGCTTCTGATTTTGTGCGTAATAATTCTGATTATACGTGGTATCTTCTGCGGTGTTGTTGGTTTCACCTACTGCGTCAAGATAGTGTCTAACACCGTTTTTTGCCATGGCAACAATCTGCTCTAGTTCTTCTTCATCGCTGACGTTAGCAGCGGCCACCATGCTCTTGCTGAAAATACGCTGTGCCCAATCTGGGAGCGCCCGCTCTTTTCGCCATTCTAGTTTGTCGGCTTCGTCACGAAACCAATCCATCATGGGATGCTCAGGATCTCCGGCAGCACTGAAATCATAGAAACAACCTGTGATCTTGTTCTTGCCCGCAATTACATCAAAGCCAAATATGGGTGCTGGGTTATGTGTATGCGGAAAGATGCAACAATGCATCATCCAGAGTCCTTTGGTAGCTCTAGCATCCACAACATCAACGTGAGCCCTACGATAACTGTCACTGGACCAAACACGATTGACCCAACCAGGGCTGTTAAAGCGATCCATACCCGCTTCA
>Ga0209355_1000901_pt1 | contig 17333 bp, 15 predicted proteins | sample LauGreSBDMM110SN_3_FD_187563 | JGI IMG/M metagenome (GOLD analysis project Ga0209355, IMG submission 187563) | Freshwater lake microbial communities from Lake Michigan, USA - Sp13.BD.MM110.SN (SPAdes) (version 2) | ecosystem: Environmental > Aquatic > Freshwater > Lake | place: Lake Michigan...
AGTAACTGGTATGTACGTCGCTCTCGTCGTCGCTTCTGGGACGGCGACCCTGCTGCCCTGGGCACCTTGCATCATTGCTTAAAAATAGTGACTCAAGTTATGGCGCCATTCACGCCATTTATTACGGAACGAGTTTGGCAAGATCTTTTCTCCGATGCCCAAACCCCTTCAGTTCATTTGAGCGATTGGCCAGCTTGGTCACAAGAACAAATAAGTGACACACTTCGCGATCAAGTTGAGTTAACTCGGCGCTTAGTGGAATTAGGCCGCTCAGCTCGCGCAACATCTGGGGTAAAGACTAGGCAGCCGCTACAACGCGCGCTAGTTGCAGCGCCAGGTTGGGATAACTTGCCAGAGAGCCTGCAGGCGCAAATTCGGGATGAAGTAAATGTGCTTAGTCTGGAAAGTTTGTCTGACACTGACGAACTTGTGGATGTCACCGTGAAAGCTAATTTCAAGACACTAGGCGCGCGCTTTGGGAAAAATACCCCAGAAATCGCAGCTCAGATTGCAAGTGAAGATGCGCGCGAGTTAGTCGCCGCGCTTCGAATTGGACCAACACAGATCAAGGTACTTGGAGCAAGTTACGAAATTACCTCCGATGACATTGTTATCACCGAGGTGCCGCGCGAGGGTTGGACTGTGGCCAGCGACTCTGGCGAGTCCTTGGCACTTGATCTGGCTCTAACACCTGAACTAATTGGCCAAGGTATCGCGCGGGATGTAACACGATTGATTCAAGATGCCCGCAAGAGCTCCGGCTTTGACATCAGTGATCGAATCAGCGTTACTTGGGAATCGGACGCAGCTGCAACGGTAGCGGCGCTAAATACTCATCAGGGTCTAATCTCTGCCGAAGTATTAGCGACCTCCTGGCGCCCAGATGCAATTGCAAATCCAACAGCTACAGATGAAGAACTTGACCTAAAAGTTTTTATTGTAAAAGCCTGATTTAACTTACGCGAACTTCGCAAAAAAACAAGACCCAGGATAATTCCTGGGTCTTGTTTTTTAAGTTATTAACAACTAAATATTAATTGTCTGTGACCTGACGGTCGCCACTGATGTTCTTGGAATCTAGTTCGCGAAGTTGACCCTCTAGGTAACTGCGCAGGCGGCCTCGGTATTCGCGTTCATAAGCGCGTAGTTCTTCTACTCGGCGCTCCATCGATACTCGCTGGGCTTCTAGCTCGCGGGTCAGGTTTGCAACATTGGTTTTAGCTGCAGAAACCATTTGATCAGATTCGATACGGGCTGCAGAAACTGCTTCATCTGCAGTGCGCTGAGCTAATTCTAGAATTCGCACAGCAGCCACTCCTTGTTCCATTGGAGTGGAGGCACCAGCAACAGCTGCGGCGATACCATCAGCCTCACCGACTTGTGCTGCTGCTAACTTCTCGGAAAGTTCAGAAATCTTCTCAGCTGCGGCAACACCCTCGTTGCGTAGATTTGCAAGTTCCGCCTCAAGTGCGTTAATTCGATCATGTGAAGCCTTAAGTGCTTCGTTGCTATCGCCACCGTCATGTGAGGATTCACTTCGAAGTTGCGCATCTGCAACTTGCTTTTGTGCTAAACCAAGTTCATTTTTTAAGCGAGCGTTTTCATCACCTAAAGAACGAATTTCCTCACGAATAGACTCTGGCACTTCACCCTTGGCAACTGCGCGCAAGTCCTTCGCTTCCAGCGTCGCCGCTGACAACGAAACTTCGACTTCATCTAGAAAGTTATCAACCTCATCAAGGTCATAGCCCTCTTTGAATCGAACTGTGGTGAACTGCTTATTGCGCACATCTTCGGGCGTCAGAGCCATAACGTCTTCCTTTCGTCGTAATTCAAATTAGCAAGAATCTAGGCACTTCATCAGAAGTTAACCAAATCGCTTAACCTAGAGTAGGGAAAACCCCTTAAAAAGGGAAACCCAAGGCTGCGTTACCTTTAGGAAATTGGCAGCGAACCCTTGCAGTCTGGCACTTTTGACTGGCTAAATGCCGCCCAAAACTCCACGCGTAATTGAGATCGTGAAAAGCAAAATCAGAAATGACAAATCGAGAGAAACACTGCCAATTCGCAGGCTCGGTACGAATTTTCGGATCGCCTTTAGAGGTGGATCCGTCAGCGTGAAAACCAATTCACTCAATAAAAGCACAGGGCCACGTGGACGCCAGTCGCGCGCAAAAATGGCTACGTATTCCAATACCAAGCGCGTAATGAGGACAAGAACATAGAGATTAAGTAAGGATGAAATTAACGAAGCTATTAGTGACACAGCGTCGTCAAATTAGCTTTGATTAAAAAATGGATCTTCGCGAAGTTGCGCGCGAGCTGCTGCGCCAATATCAACGTTCGCGGGCGAGAGTAAAAATACGCCCTTAGTAACTTTCTCAATACTTCCGTGCAGACCAAAAGCTAACCCAGCAGAGAAATCAACTATGCGTCTTGCATCGGCATCATCCATGTCGCTTAAATTCATTATCACTGGGGTACCAACGCGAAACTCTTCACCAATTCGCCGAGCATCGTTGTAAGTATGCGGGTGCAAAGTTGTAATTCGGTAAACATCGGAAAGCGGGGCGGTAGGTCGAGCCGGCGCAATGTAAGAATTCTCGTTCTGGCTAACAGCTCGCTCATAACCGGCAGAGCTGGCAGTTGGGCGCACGCCATCTTGCTCTTCATACCCCTGGAACGTCGCATCTTCACCGAATTCATCGGTGTATTCGCCACCGTCAACAAGACCGAGGTATTCGGCCACTTTACGCATTGCTCTAGCCATGGGGTTAGCTCCTTGCAGGGTTAATTACCTTCAAACTTACCCTTTAAACCCGCGATTTCCCAGGATAGATGACCCAATTCTTAGGTGTGTCGCGCCGAATTTTAGTGCAGTTTCAAAGTCGCCACTCATTCCGGCTGAGAGCCAATTAGCGCTCGAGTACTGTGCTTGAACAAGCTGTGAAACTTGTTGTAAGAGCGCAAAAGCTTGGGCGTCATCACCATCTAGGGGCGCAACTCCCATGACACCTTGAAGTGCAAGTCCTGGAGTCTGCGTTATCAATTCTGCAAGTTCCAAAACTTGGCTGGGCGCAGCCCCACCTCGATTGTCTTTTGGACTTGGATCCAAGTCCACTTGAATTAGCGCCGCCAACGGTGTGGTGCGGGTCGTTACTGCTTTGCCTAGCGCGCTAACTAAGTCAGCGCGATCAACGCTGTGTACTACATCTGCCCAAGTTGCCACACTTTTTGCTTTATTAGTTTGCAACTGACCGATTGCATGCCAAGTCAGATTGAGATCTCTAATTTCATCGGATTTAGGTTTTGCTTCCTGATCCCGGTTTTCACCCACATCAGTTACCCCAAGTTGCGCCAATAACAAGACATCAGAAGCTGGCCAAGTTTTGGTGACCACAATTAAAGTAACTTCACTTAGTTCGCGCTGGGCTACCTTGCAGGCGTCACTAATTTCTTGCTTTACTATTTGTAAATTACTTTGTAATTGAAGTTTTCGTTCCATACCCACCACTCTAGGAACTAGCTCGCACAATTAATAATCCACCACGACCAGTGGGTTGGCCGTTTGCCTTACGGTAGGAGAATAGTTTTTCACTTTCTTGCGTGCAACCAGGAAGATCATAAATTTGCGCAGGGTCAATATGCGCAGCCAAACTCGAATGCACCCCAGCCCGCAAATCCAAGTGAGTTTCATCAGCTACTGCTGCTGGGCATTGCGCCAAGAATTGCGTAACCCGCTCACTTGGCACCTCATAACAACTAGCGCAAATCGCTGGGCCAATAACTGCGCTTGTTTGTGACAACTTGCCACCGGCTAAGACAAATGCCTGCACTACTTCTTGCATCACATTTGAAAGTACTCCGCGCCAGCCAGCATGCCCTACTGCGATAACACCTGAGGCAGAATCGGCGAGAGCGAAGCCAACACAATCAGCAGCTAGCGCGAGCAATGCCAAATTAGATTCTTTAGTCACGAGCCCATCGCCACTAGGCGCAGTACCCATTTCGGTCACAACGTTTACTTTGTTGCCATGAGTTGCTGACATGACAGAAATACCACCTGCGCCAGCAAGCTGAGAAACAATAGCTAAATTTCCTCGCACTGCCTCGGGTTCATCGCCTACATAATCAGCAAGATTAAGTGAGCTGTACGGCGCGCTACTTAAGCCACCATGGCGACTCAACGCGATGACTTTTATATCAGCAAATGTAATCTGATCGAAAACTGCCGCCGAGCTCATACTTAGTGATCTGGCTTCGGTATCGAGTTATTGCTAGCGCAGGAAGTCAGGTACGTCCAAGTCGCCTGAATCTTCGACTTGGTCATCCCCTGGTACCGAGCCCGAAGCTTTACCAGAAGCGGGTGCATCACCAAATAAATTATCAAAGTTGTCGTCTTCATCAGCCACCTGCGTCGCGCCAAATGCGCCGGCTGAGTAGGAATCTGGCGTAACTGGAATTTCTGCCGCTCGCCCATCGCGCGCTAAATCATTTGCAACTGCTGCTGCCAGCGGAGTCTCATCAAGAACTTGCTTGGACAATGGCGAAGTTGAACGATTCGAAGGTGGGGCGCCGCCATCAAAGCCAGCCGCAATAACGGTGACTTTGACTTGATCACCTTGCGTGTCATCAATTACTGCGCCGAAGATGATGTTGGCATCTGGGTGAACCGCGCTTTGTACCATTCGGGCAGCTTCATTAATTTCAAATAGTCCTAAATCGCTGCCACCTGAGATTGACATCAAGACGCCTCGGGCGCCTTCAATACTTGCTTCAAGTAACGGACTGGAAATTGCTTGCCGAGCAGCTTCGATTGCACGATCTGCTCCGCGCGCTGATCCGATTCCCATCAAAGCGCTACCAGCGCCCTTCATGACACTTCGCACGTCGGCATAATCTAAGTTAATTAAACCTGGCGTAGTAATTAAGTCAGTGATACCGCTTACGCCTTGGAGTAGTACTGAGTCAGCGTGCCGGAATGCATCAATTACGCTGATGCCGTTATCTGCCAATTCAAGTAGGCGATCATTCGGAATCACAATTAAAGTATCGACTTCGGCGCGAAGTAAAGATACGCCGTCATCGGCTTGGGCTGATCTGCGTTTTCCTTCAAAACTAAATGGCTTGGTTACCACGCCAATAGTTAAGGCGTCCATGTCGCGCGCAATCTTTGCAACTATTGGAGCGCCACCCGTTCCAGTGCCACCACCTTCACCTGCGGTAACAAAGACCATGTCTGCGCCGCGAAGCACTTCTTCGATTTCTTCGCGATGATCCATTGCTGCTTGGCGACCAACTTCTGGGTCTGCGCCAGCGCCTAGGCCGCGCGTTAAATCTCTACCAATATCGAGTTTGACGTCAGCATCACTCATAAGCAGCGCCTGCGCATCAGTATTTATGGCAACGAACTCCACACCCTTTAGCCCGGCTTCAATCATTCGATTGATTGCGTTAACACCACCGCCGCCAATACCAACGACTTTGATAACAGCTAAATAATTCTGTGGTGCAGCCATGATGCTTGCCTCTCTCGGAGTTTTTCTAGAAAATCTAAGTGTTGAATTTTGTTGCTTCTACTTGGTAAACAACTCTCAACCTCATCTAGAGCGTTAAAGTTATGTCAACTAAGTGCAGATACAAGTTACGGGCAAGTCCATGAAATTTGGTTGATTGAGCGCTGGCGTGTCGAACTTTGTCGAACTAGAAGTTGTGGCTGCGTTATTTCACAACGGTAGCGGCGTCAGGTGCGCTCACATTAATCACGGAGTACCCCTTTTCCAATAAAGCTTGTGCGACTTCTACTTTGTCTGCAGCACGCTCACTGGATCCAAATGTGATCACGGCGCCGGTGCCCAAGGTGGCAACTATGTTGTCTTGCGTCGCTGCTGCTAATTCGATCAATTGCCACTGCGCAGGGATAACTGCCAAAGTAGTTATCGCACCAAGCATTGCCTTACTTTCTGGCACAGCCGAGATGACTAAGAGTCCTGGTGGTGGAGCGGCCACACGTCCCGCATTCTTACCCTCGGAGTCAATCAAATTAAAGCCACTTAACGTGGCAGCAACGGCAATTGGGGTTCGCTCCGTGACATTAATCAAAATAGTATGCGGCCAGCCTCGCTCGACAGTTACAACTTTGATTTCTGTCAGCTCCATTAACTGCTCAGTCATCGCAGCAGTATTTATTGACATCAAGGAATTTCCAATTGGAACGGCCGCGACTGCAGATATTTGTTCAACCGTTAAGCGCGAGTTACCAGTCACAGTTACACCTTGCGCAATAAACCATTTTGATTGATAGAGAATCCACCAACCAGAAACTGCAAGCACAATTATTAACCAAATTAACCACGGAGTTTTTGATTTGCGAACATTCTTTGGTTTCGCTGAGCGAACTGTTTGTGACATCGTGTTACTTCGCATCCAGCAATGCGAGAATCTCGGGACACATCATTCCAATGTCGCCTGCTCCAAGAGTCATGATTATGTCGCCAGGTTGGGCATGGCTAGTTAAATGCCCCGCAACCTGCGACCAAGAAGGTTCGAAAACAACTTGCTCGGGTGTAAGTGGAACATTGTTAGCCATAGTGCTGCCGGAAGCACCTGGAATAGGCGTTTCACCTGGCGCAAACACTTCCAGCACAACCACGAAATCTGCCAAGCCAAGTGCTTGCCCAAATTCTTTCGAAAAAAGCGCTGTGCGGTAGTAATGATGTGCTTGGAATGCTGCCAGCACTCGGCCAGACCCAACTACAGTTCGGGCAGCGCGCAGTACGGCGTCTATTTCTGTCGGATGATGCGCGTAATCATCAAAAACTCGCACGCCATTGACTTCGCCGCGGAACTCAAATCTGCGGTGGGTTCCAGTGAAACCTGCCAGACCTGCAACACAGTCTTGCGATGAACACCCTTGCTCGAGCGCTGCAATGAAAGCAGCCGTGGCATTGAGTGCGTTATGCACACCTGGAACCAGTAATTTAATCGGCCCGTGAGTTTGGTCGCGGTATCGAATTGTGAATTCCGAGCCAACTGATCCGCTTGGTAGCAAAGTCAAAACTGCATCGTTTTCGGACCCTTGCCCGTAAGTAATTATTTTTGCGCCAAGTTTTTCGGCGCGCTTAGCAACTTCTCGCGCGCCAGCATCATCGCCGCAAACTATCGATGAGCCGCCATTTCTTTTAGTGCCCACCATAAAGTCCACGAATGCATCTTCAATGGCTGCATAAGTTTCCCAGTAATTTAAGTGATCTGCTTCAACGTTTGTGACTATGGCAAAAGTTGTCGGCAATACTAAAAATGTGCCATCACTTTCATCTGCTTCAACAACGAATAGTTCCCCAGAGCCCTGGTGCGCGTTGCTGCCGGATTCATTCATCTCGGAGCCAATGACAAAGGATGGATCTTTCCCAGCATGTTGCAAAATAACAGTGACCATGGAAGTTGTAGTGGTTTTGCCATGAGTTCCAGCCACGCTAATCGTGGTTGATCCAATGAGTAACTCGGCTAGCGCGGTAGCTCGATTAATAACTGGGATACCAAGCTGGGTTGCTTTAAGAACTTCAGCATTATCTGTACCTATTGCCGTGGAAACTACAACACATGATGGCAAGGTGCCCGATATTTCTAATTGATTTTCATCATGGCCGATAAACACTTGGCCGCCAAGTGGCTTCAAAGCCTGTAAGCGTCTGGAGTCCTTGGCATCACTTCCCGAAACTTCAATCCCCCGAGCTAGTAGTACCCGCGCGATGCCGCTCATTCCGGCCCCGCCAACACCAATTATGTGTACCCGAGTGTTCAAGTAAGTCATGACTTAAGTATTTCGCACTACAGATAGAACTAGGTCGCTAAGGGCTGCTGCCGCAGCTTTGTGCCCTAACTTTGCACTGGCCTTTGCCATCGCGGTCAAGGCGCCCTCATCTCGCAAAATTGGTAAAACTTGCTTCGCCACAAAGTCCGCGGTGAATTCCACGTCTGAAATCAGCAACGCACCACCTGCTGCAACTACCGGCTGGGCATTCAAACTTTGCTCGCCATTACCAATAGGAAGTGGCACAAAACATGCTGGTAATCCGGCGGCAGTTAATTCCGCAATCGTCATAGCCCCTGCCCGTGCAATCACAAAGTCAACTGCAGAATATGCCAAATCCATTCGATCCAAATAGTTGCGTGGAAAATAACTCGAAGACGCTGGATTTTGAAACTCATTCTTTTGACCGACTATGTGAATCACAGCAAATTGCGTCAGGCTGCCATTGTTCAAGCAATCATTTACTACCGAATTGAGTTTTGCTGAACCCTGTGATCCACCAAAAACCAAAATCGCTTTCGCATCTTGCGGGATCCCAAAAAACTCGCGAGCTTGGTTACGAGATTTTGCTCGATCTAAGTTCTCTATCGACTTGCGAAGTGGGATCCCAATAAGTTGTGCGCGTGGCAAACTTCCTGGCACAGTTTCTGCTACTGCGGCAGCAAATCTCGCGCCCACTCGGTTCGCTAAGCCTGCTCTGGCGTTTGCTTCGTGAACCACGATTGGAATTAGTCCACGCGCAGCTAAGTAAGCCGGTATCGAAACGTAGCCACCAAAACCAACTACGACATCTGCTTGTAAGTCAGTAAGTAAGTTACGTGTTTGCTGAATTGCCGAGCGCAGCCGAGTTGGCAACGTCACTAAATCTCCACTTAGCTTTCGCGGTAATGGCACTGCCGGAATCAATTCCAGTTTGTAGCCTCTGGCCGGAACCAAATCAACTTCAAGTCCGCGAGCTGTGCCTAGCACAGTGATATTAATGTCGGGATCAATAAGTTTTAAATGATCAGCCAAATTTAGTGCTGGTTCGATGTGACCTGCAGTGCCTCCGCCTGCAAGTACTATGTTCACAAAATCTTCCAATTCATAATTTCAAAACCTAGTGTCGCTTACTCTGCATCAACGCTTCGTGCTTTGCAAAAGCCATTAATACACCCATGGCAACCAAGCTTGGTATCAGCGAAGATCCGCCATAACTAACCATCGGAAGTGGCACACCTGTAATTGGAAGTATGCCGAGTACTGCGCCGATGTTTACAAGAGCTTGAACAACTAACCAAGTTATGATCCCCAGTGCGGCAATCTGAATGAATGCCTCGTTAGTGCTACGAGCAATTCGCAAGCCAATGATGGCGATAATGACAAAAAGTATCATCACAGTCATGGTTCCCAAGATTCCAAGTTCTTCGCCGATTACTGCATAGATGAAGTCAGTGTGTGCCTCAGGAAGCGTGCCCCATTTTTCTCGCGAACCACCCAGGCCAACTCCCCACCAGCCACCAGATCCAAGTGCCTGCTGACCTCGAATTACTTGAAACCCAGTTCCTTGCGCATCAGCAAATGGATCCAGCCAAGAAGTGAATCGGGCCATTCGATATGGCGCTGCTATTGATAACGCTGCAATCGCTGCTAACGCAGCTACTGCCATCGCGGCAAACCATTTTCGCGGTGCACCAACAAAGTAAAGTAGCGAAGCCATGATTGGCATCATGACCATTGCTGTTCCTAAGTCACCTTGGAGCATGATTAAAACTAAAACTGTTAAACAAACCGGGACTAGTGGGACCAGCAGATGGTTACGCTGCTCAAGTAAATGATATTTTTTATCCAAAACATCTGCGCCCCACAAAACCACTGCTAATTTTGCAAACTCTGAAGGTTGGATTCGAAATGGACCACCAAATTCAATCCAGTTTTTTTGCCCATAACGCGCAGTTCCGATTATGAGAACTGCTACTAACAAGATTCCAACGCCAACCATAAATAAGTTAGCCCAACGTCGAATTGAGTCCACGTGCATTTTTGAAACTGCCATCATTAAGAAAACTCCGAGAGCAGCAAATATAAGTTGCCTAGTTGCTAACGCCCAAGAGTTTCCATCATTTTGCTGATACGAAAAAACACTAGAAGATGAAGCGACCATAACGACACCCAAGGTCAGCAAGAAACCCGTGGCACCAAGCAAAATTTGATAATGCACCATTGGGTGTTCCAGGCGAGCCACTAGGCCACCTTCGAATTTACGATCTTTAACTGGGCGATTAGTTGTCATTGGGAAAGCGCCTTTACTGCTGCTGCAAATGCATCTCCGCGAGCTGCATAATCGGTAAACATGTCCCAAGAAGCGCACCCGGGAGCAAGAAGAACAGTGTCGCCAGCTTGCGCCAAACTTGCTGCCATGCCTACAACTAACTCCATTACATTAGTTTCCTTTGTCGTTATGCGATGAATTGGGACATTCGGTGCGTGTCGCGTAAGCGCTGCAGCGATTAGTTCTTGGTCAACTCCAAGCAGTACAACAGCGCGCATTCGATGAGCGGTATCTAAAACAAGTTGATCAAAATCTTGACCTTTAGCCATGCCACCAGCAATCCAAACCACTGATTCATATGCAGTTAATGATGTTGCGGCGGCGTGGGTATTTGTTGCCTTGGAATCATCTACGTAATCCACCTCGTTAATGATTGCGACCTGAGAGATTCGGTGTGGTGCTGGCTGCCAAGCTCGCAAGCCATCTCGAATTGCTCGAGCATCAATTCCGTGCGCGCGAGCTAATGCGCTGGCTGCTAAAGCATTCAAAATATTGTGCTTCGCTGGAGTTGCTATATCCGCAATTTCTGCCAGTTCAAATGCAGCATCTTTTCGATTATCGAGAAATGCGCGGTCAACAAGAAATTCCTCAACAATTCCGACCATTGATATGTCTGGAATTCCTGCGGTAAACCCAATCGCCCGACAACCATCGACAACTTCGGCCTGTTCAACCATACGAATCGTTTCATCATCTGCAACGTTAAATATTGCAGCTACCTGACACCGTTCATAAATCCGGGCTTTCGCATCGCGATAAGCCTCGAAAGAGCCAAACAAATCGATGTGATCCGAGGCTAAGTTTAAGCAAACTGCAGCCTGCGGCGACATAGTGTGCACGAATGGAAGTTGCGGAGCGCCAACTTCGATTGCCAGCACATCCCATGGCGTTGGGTCCATGACAACTTCAACGAGGGACCTGCCGATATTTCCGGCTGCGACTGTGCGCTTTCCGGCCGCTAACAAAATTGATTCCAACATTAATGTCGTGGTGGTTTTGCCATTTGTACCAGTTACTACCAGCCAAGGAGCGGGATGCTTTGGATCTCTTAAGCGCCAAGCAAGTTCAAGTTCGCCCCAGATCGGCAACTGGGCAAGTTGCGCAGCCTTAACGATAGGTGCAAGTGGCGATACCCCTGGTGACAAAACGAGTAGATCAATCTCAGTTGGCAACTGCGTGTCATTGCCGAGGCGAACATCAGCGCCGAGAATTTCCAATATCGTTGCGCGCTCCTGTTGACGCTCTTTGGATGCGGCGTCAATCACTATTACCTGGGCGCCTAAGTTCACTAATGCATCGGCTGCGGCAAAGCCAGCAATACCAAGTCCCACCACGCAAACACGAACATTAGTCCAGTCACTAGTTCTTGTTAATTGCGAGATATCAAGGGAAGCCATAATTTTTACTGACGCACCCATTCGGCGTAAAACAATGCCATTCCAGCACCTACGCAAAGTCCTTGAATAATCCAGAAGCGGACAACGATTTGAACTTCGGGCCAGCCCTTCAACTCAAAATGATGATGCAGCGGCGCCATCCGAAATACCCGACGTCCAGTTGCTTTAAACACTCCCACTTGGGTGATCACTGAAAGTGTGATCAAAACAAACAAGCCACCAATTAGTACAAGTAAAAGTTCTGTTCGAGTCATTAATCCCAGGGCAGCTAGGCCGCCGCCTAAAGCAAGGGAACCGGTGTCTCCCATAAAGATTCGCGCTGGACTGGAATTCCACCACAAGAAACCAAAGCAAGCTCCCGCGCACGCAGCAGCGAACACGGCCAAGTCAAGGGGATCGCGAACTGTGTAACACCTTGGGATTTCTCCCCAAAAACAACTTTGGCCATACTGCCAGATGGACATGACGGTGTAAGCAATGAATGCAACGAGCGCTGCGCCCGTTGCAAGGCCATCAAGTCCGTCGGTGAGATTTACGCCATTTGAAATACCAGTTACCAGAAACCAAATCCAAAGAATTAATACTGCCGAAGGCAAAATCCAATTCGTGTCTCTTACCCATGAGATTGCGTTACTGATCGGCATATTGTTTGCCTCGTCCGGAAACTGCATAGCTAGGTATCCAAATGAAAGCGCCGCAATCGCCTGACCCAGTAATTTAGTTCTTGCTCGAATTCCCGTACTTCGTTGCTTGAAAATCTTTAAGTAATCGTCAGCAACACCAACCAGGCTCAGCGTGAACATCAGATAAATGGCGAGCAAGCCAGAAACTGTTGGTGGACGCATCATAATTAAATGCGCCAAGAAGTAAGCAAGAACTACCGATCCAACAATTGCAACGCCACCCATCGAAGGTGTGCCACGCTTACTTCCGTGCTCTGGATAGTTAACGTCAATTGTTGATTCTCGAATTGCTTGCGCAATACCGCGGCGGCGCAAAAAATTGATCAGTAACGGAGTTCCAATTAACGAGAACAAAGTTGCAAGGCCGCCGGCAAGCACTACGAGCTTCACTATTGGCTCCACTTCTTTTGCAGGCAAGCTTGGACATCTGATGCCAGCACTTCAAATTGTTCAGACCGTGAGGCTTTAAACAAGACGACGTCCCCAGAATTGACTTCATTGCAAATGTAGTCTGTTGCTGCTTGAAAATCGGGTAACCACACCGCTTTTTGCGCTGGATCAGCAAGTTTAGGGACACCATAGATTTGTCCATTTGCCCCGACTACTACTAAATGTGAAATTCCAATTCGTGCGCCATAAGCAATGACATCATGATGCAGGTCAGCACTTTGCGACCCAAGTTCATGCATCATTCCCAAAACAGCCCAAGTCCTTGCGCGGCCAGGAATCTTTCGCAAAGTATCAAGTGCGGCAGCCATAGATTCTGGATTTGCGTTATACGCGTCATTAATTATCGTTATGTCCCCTGGCAAGTTGTGAACTTCCATACGCCACTTACTTACTTGCGTCAGACTTGCAAGCGCTTCAACAATTTGCGAAAGTTCCATTCCTACAGCGATACCAACAGCAGCTGCCGCCAACGCATTCATCACGTTATGTTCGCCCAGGATGGGAATACTCACCGATGTCCGATAGCCACGATAAACCAAATCAAATTTATATGTGCCGTTACTGGTTAACTCCAAGTTTTGCGCCTGGATGTCGGCCTGATCGGATAATCCGTAAGTAAAAACGGTTGCTTTAGTTAAGTTGCGCATAGCAAGTACGCGGGAATCATCCGCATTCAAAATTGCAACATCCGAATCAGTCAAAGATTGAACTAACTCTGACTTTGCTATTGCTATTCCTTCAATACTTCCAACCTCACCAATATGAGCCTGCCCAACATTTGTTACAACACCAATTGTCGGACGGGCGATATTGCAAAGTAACGAAATATGATGCAAACCTCGCATTCCCATCTCAGCCACTAAATAGCGAATGCCTAGTGGAGCATCCAGGATGGTAAGTGGCAAACCAAGTTCGTTATTTGGTGAACCAATCGGTGAATGCGTTGGGCCGGCGTGCGATAACACCTGTCCGATCATATCTTTAGTTGAAGTTTTTCCCGAAGATCCAGTTACCCCGATTACTTCGACATTTCTCATTTGGTTCCGGATGTGTGCTGCAAGTTTTCCTAATGCGACAATGACGCAATCAAGATTATTAGAACTAGCTGGAGCAATTACTTGATCACCATTCACTTCTCGCGAAGTTAGGAAGGCGACTGCGCCATTTTCTTTAGCCTGAATTAAGTGGTCATGGCCATCGGTACGCTCACCTAAGATCGCACAGAATAAATCACCAGGTTTAGTAGTTCTAGAATCAGTGGAGATTCCTGTAATTCGAATATTTGGTTTACCAATTAGAGTTCCATCAATAATTTGAGCAACTTGGGCAAGCGTTAAATCAAGCAAGTTCGGACTCCTGCGCTGCTACCAAGCGATCATCAAATGGAAATATCTCGCCGTTTATCTCTTGCCCGGTTTCGTGACCTTTACCAAGTATGGCAACGGCGTCACCTGGCTGGGCCATTCGCAGCGCCATCGCAATTGCTTCACGTCGATTATCGATTTCAAAAACTTTAGTTGACTTAGAATCTATTCCTGCCATCATCTCGCGCCTGATTTTTGCAGGATCTTCTGATCGAGGGTTGTCATCAGTAATAATGACAACGTTCGACAATTGTGCGGCGACACGACCCATAATTGGTCGCTTCATGGCATCTCGGTCACCACCGCATCCAATCACCGTTATAAGTTGATCAGCACCAGATTCGCTAATTGCTTTAAGCGCAGTAGCCACGGCGTCTGGAGTGTGGGCATAGTCCACAAATACCGAGGCCGCACTTGCAGTCTTAACGCTTTCTAGTCGACCTGGAATTGCTCTGATGTTTCGAAGTGATTCAATGCCTTCTGCTAATGGCAGGCCAAGTATCTCACTTGCTGCTAAAGCGCAACTTGCATTCATGGCGTTATAGGAGCCCAACATGTTTACCGCAATTGAGATCTGTGAACCATCTGAGCGCTGAATTTCTTGGGTAGTGAATCCAGCAGAATTTGAGTTGGCAAGTTGGGTTTTCCAATCCCCAGTTGTGCCAATTGAGATGGCCGGGATTTCTATTTGAGCAAAAAGCTTTTTGCCCCAGTCATCATCGACACAGACCACAGCTGTTTTAGCGAAACTTGAAGTAAATAATTTAGCTTTAGCAGTAAAGTAATGTTCCATAGAACTATGGAAATCCAAGTGGTCCTGTGTCAGATTTGTAAAAATAGCAACATCAAATTGCAAACCCAGAACTCTATTTAATTCCAGCGCATGACTAGAAACTTCCATGAATACCGAAGTGATGCCACGCTCGACCATGACCGCTAGGACCGCATACAAATCGGTGGATTCTGGTGTTGTGCGGGCAGTTGGCATTGAATCTAGATCCAAGAAAGTTCCTAATGTTCCAATCACGCCAACATGGGCGCCAGAATCAAGAAACATTGAGCGCAACATGTGCGTAGTTGTAGTTTTGCCGTTCGTTCCCGTTACGCCAACTATTTTAAGTTTGGTTTCTGGGTGACCGTAAATTGTGGCTGCCAACTTTGCCATATCTTTTCGAGCATCGCTTAGTACCAACGAAGGTACTGGATTAGTTTCTAGAAATTCATACCCCTTGGAATCAGTTGCGATCGCCACTGCGCCATTACTCATTGCCTGATCTACATATTTGATCCCATGAGTATTGGCACCAGGGAGTGCAACATACAAATCCCCTGGTCGCACTGAACGAGAGTCGTGCGTAATTCCAGTAACAGTTGCATCCCCCTTGCAGCTTCCCGAAACAAGTATCGCCAACTCGGAAAGTGCGGAATTAATCTTTACTGGGCGAAGGTCCATTGGGTAAAGCTCCTACCATGCAACTGGGAGCTTAGGCGGCTTTGAAGTAGACGGTGGAATCTTGTTGTTGGCTAGCGCGTAGGTCATAACTTTTTTGAACACTGGACCTGCAACAACACTTCCGTAAGTACTGGTCTTGGGATTATGCACACTAATCGCCATAACGAATGCTGGATTTTCAGCTGGCGCCATTCCAATGAAGGACGAGGTGTATCCGCTGTAACCGCCAGTTGCTTGATCATATCGATTAGCAGTTCCAGTCTTGCCGCCAACTCGGTATCCCGGGATTTGCAAACTGCGAGCCGTGCCATCTTCTGAAACAACACCCTCAAGCATTTCGCGCACAGTCTTTGCAGTTTCTGCGCTGACTACCCGCTGGCCTTCGCTTAATGCATTTGGCTCAAATACCCCTTCCGAATTTGAATAACCTGAAATCAAGCGTGGCTTCATTCGAATGCCATCATTTGCAATCGTGGCAAAGACACTCGCTGCTTGCACCACGTTCACCGATAATCCTTGCCCAAATGCCAAAGTTGGAAAAGATGTGTCTGACCACTGGTTTTCGTCTTCAATGTTTGGAAGTGAACCAGCACTTTCTCCTGGAAAATTCATGCCAGTTGATTCGCCTATGCCAAATTTCTGGAGGTACTTATAGAAAGTTTTCTCACCAATAGTTTCAGATGCCAAAATCGTTCCGATGTTACTCGACTTTGCTAGCACACCAGCAAGTGTTAATTGCAAGTTGCCGTGTTCGTTGTAATCCTTAAATGAAGTACCACCGCGGGAAAGTCGATTTGGGACTGTGAATGGAGTTTCTGGCCGTGCGCCGCCTTCTTCAATCACAGCAGCCATTGTCATAACTTTGCTCGTCGAACCGGGTTCAAAAACATCCGTAACGGCTGAATTACGTTTGTCATAATCTGAGGAATCAAATGGGACGTTGGGATCAAATGTTGGATAAGTTGCAAGAGCTAAAATGTCGCCAGTTCCTGGCTCCACAATTACCGCAACGCCACCTTCTGCGCCAGTTGCAACTATTTGATCTTGCAATGATCGCTCAAGAGTTGCTTGCAGATCAGCGTCAATTGTGAGTTGGACTGAGAGCCCATTAACTGGGTCAATACTTTGTCGTTCACTCGCGGGAATCTCGCGGCCATTTACTCGCTCGACAGTTAACTTTCCATCCTCGCCACTTAGTTGTTTGTTGAGCCCAAATTCCAAGCCGCCAAGACCTGTGCCTTCGGCTCCGACATAACCAACAATGCTCGCGGCGAGCGTGCCATTTGGATACGCCCGATTAGTAGTTGGCTCACTGAATACACCCGGAATCCCAAGTTCTGCGACTCGTTTCCAGGTTTCTGGCGTGATTCGTTTTGCTACATATGAAAATCTCGAATCAACCGTTAAGGATTCGATTATTTTGGCTTGGTCGATTCCAAGGATTGGGGACAGCGCTGCCGCGGTACCAACTGGATCCGTGATTAGTTTTGGATCCACAGTGACGTTACGAGCCAAAATAGTAATTGCGATTGGCACACCGTCTCGATCAGTAAAGCCGCCACGCAATGCTGGCAACAGCAGTGTTTGGATCCGGGAATTTTGCGAAGCGGTGGCAAGGGCAGGTCCGCGAACAATTTGGATTTCAACTAGCCGTGTTACGTAAAGCGACATGACCAGCAGTAATATTATGGTGGTAAATCTAATTCGCTTGTGCGGACTTTCAAGTGGAATCATCACTGGATATTGCGGCGCCATTGGCTGTGGCCGAGCTGGTCTTGGCCGTTGACTTAGTTGTGGGCCATTAATGCTCATGGCACAACCTGCGGCGCGGCAACAACTGGAGTACCTAAAATTTCACGATC
>Ga0209355_1000910_pt1 | contig 17245 bp, 16 predicted proteins | sample LauGreSBDMM110SN_3_FD_187563 | JGI IMG/M metagenome (GOLD analysis project Ga0209355, IMG submission 187563) | Freshwater lake microbial communities from Lake Michigan, USA - Sp13.BD.MM110.SN (SPAdes) (version 2) | ecosystem: Environmental > Aquatic > Freshwater > Lake | place: Lake Michigan...
CCCCGCCGACCCCAAAGAAATCAACCTGCGCACCATTCCGCATATGTCGGCTTTGTTTGGTTGCGATGTGGGCTTGTCGGACCACACGCTGGGCATTGGAGTGTCGGTGGCGTCAATCGGCTTTGGCGTGACCTGCATTGAAAAGCACATCACCATGTCGCGGGCCGACGGCGGCGTTGATTCATCTTTTTCGATGGAGCCACAAGAGTTTGCCCTGCTGGTGACCGAGAGCAACCGTGCCTTTGATGCACAGGGCCGAGTCTTCTACGGCCTTGAAGAGGCTGAAGGCAAGGTCAGCGCCGGCAAGCGTTCCATCTACGCGGCCCGCAACATTGCCCCCGGTGAGGTGTTCACCGAAGAAAACATTCGCGTGATCCGCCCGGGCTACGGCCTGCATCCACGGCATTTCCAGGGGCTACTTGGCATGCGTGCTAGCCGTGCCATCGCTCTAGGCGAGCCGCTGGCCATGCAGGATATTTCATGACCAGATACATGGGCGCAGAAGCTAAATATAGCTTCAAGAATTTTAAAGAGCTTACCGAGCAGGATTCAGACGAGGTTCTGCAAGGTCGTAACGAGGCGGAAGTGCGGCGCTGGATGAGATCCGACAGGTTAATTACGCCAGATGAGCACAGGGGCTTCATTGCGTCGTTGAAAACGTCCCCCACGCAGGTCTATTTGAAGGTGGGGCGAGACGGGCATTTCGCAGGCGTTTACTCCCTGATTGATATGCACGAGGGGTCCGCGGTAGGTGGTTTTTGGATCACAGACTACGCGCGTCAGCGATTGCTAAGCCTGAGTGTTGTATTTCAAAGCATTGGTTATGTATTTGATACATTCCCGATCGAAAAGATTCACGGTTACCAGCTGATAGAAAACAAACCGGTCGCGAAACTCAATAGCATGCTAGGTTTCCGACCCGTCGCCACACCTGCTAACCCTGATCCTCGTATGAATTATCTGGCGCTGACGAGAGACATTTGGTCGAGTCGGGTCTTGTCCGACCGAAGATTGTTGAAGCTCTTGGAAATTGCAGAGTGCAGAAATGAAAACTAGTATTTACAACTATTTCGCCGAGACGGTTGAACGATTCGAGGAAAAGATAGCAGTCGTTGAGGGCGATCAATCTTGGACCTTTAGGCAACTCCAGGAAGCTACTCACGTAATGGCTGGCGCACTATTGCAAATAGTTACTCCTCCAAATGCTGTTATTGCGGTGCTTCTGAGGAAATCCTTCAACGCAGTAGTGTCTGATCTGGCGATTACCGGCATCGGCTGCGTTTACATGAATTTGGATATCAAGAGTCCTGCTGCGCGCATAATGCAGATCCTAGATGTCATAGCTCCCAGCATTGTTATTACAGATGCGCAGGGCTTGCAGATGTTATCTAAAATTTGCAATTCAACGATTAAAATAATTAATGTTGACGATATTCAGTTGGATGAAATTGACGGAGTGGGTAATCCCGGTGAGTCACGTTTAGGATTGCTCATCGACACAGATCCATATTGTATTATCAATACATCTGGATCAACGGGTATTCCCAAGGGGGTGGTTCTTAATCATCGAAGCTTCGTTGACTTCATGGATTGGAGTGCTGATGAATTGAATGTTAACGGAAGCGAGGTTATCGGATCCTTGTCGCCCATTATTTTTGATATCTTCAGTTACGAGCTATGCATGCTAATTTTCAAGGGGAGTACCATTTGTCTGATTGATGAACGACTTGCACCTTATCCAGCAAAGATTTTAGAGGTCCTTGAGAAGAATCGGGTCAGTTATATTTTTTGGGTGCCGACCATCATGGTAAATATTGCTAACATGGGGCTTCTAGAAAAATTTTCGCTAAGTGACTTGAAAGTGGTCTGGTTTGCCGGCGAGGTATTTCCTACGGCTCACTTCAATAAATGGTTTGATCGGCTTCCGGATGTTCGATTCGTGAATTTATATGGGCCGATCGAGATTACGCTCGATTGTACTTTTTATCCTATCTCAAAGAGGATCCCTGACGACCAGCCAATTCCCATGGGACATCCATGTACCAATACAGCTTTGCTTGTAATTAATGAGGACGGAACAGAAACTCTCGATGGTCAGATTGGTGAGCTGTATGTGCGGGGCACCTCGCTTGCTATGGGGTATTACAACAATCCGGAGCAGACAGCCCGGGCCTTTATCCAGAACCCACTGAACAAGAAGTATCCTGAGACCATTTACAAGACTGGCGATCTGGTCATGCGACAAGAAGGGCTATATCACTTCAAGGGTCGTGCCGATACGATGATCAAGCATCTAGGGTATCGAATTGAGTTGGCTGATATCGAGCACGCAATCCTCTGTTCTGTTGCGGCGGTACGCAACGTGTGTGTCGTCTACTCTCAGAACAACAAAGAGATCGTGGCCTACTGCGAGCTACAAGAGAATCTGACCATTCAATCCTTCCGCGCTGTCATGGGGCAGAAGTTGCCCTTATACATGATCCCAAGCCGTCTGGAAGAAGTGGAGCAGATGCCCATGAATGCAAACGGTAAGATCGATCGTTTGCATTTCAAACGTATGCTGGCGGAGCCGAGCAAGTGAGTGAGAACAAGAGGTTCATCTTTTTTGGCGAGGACGTTTTTAGTCTCGCTGTTCTAGAGTCATTAGTCGACTGCCGTCTGGCATTGCAACCTGTCGCGACCGTAATGCTTGAGCCAATTAGCGTTTCCGGGAGACGCCTAGTTGAATATTGCGAGAATCGAGGCATTCCATTGATCAATACACGCTCCGTGCGAACAGAGGATTTCATTGCTCAGTTCGAAGAGCTTGACTATGACTTGATCGTAAGCGCACATTTTCAGAGAATTCTACCGCCACGCATTTTCAGACGGGCTCGCTTTGGGGCGCTAAATCTTCATCCATCGCTTCTGCCCAAATATCGTGGCATGTCGCCTCAGCACTGGCCGATCATACTGGGAGATGCAGAGACTGGGGTGACGGTTCATAGTATCGATGATGGCGTGGATACGGGTCGAATCATGCGACAGGTCCGTATTCCTATGGAACCTGAAATATATATTCACCAGCTACAATCTAAGTTCCTTTCTGTATATCGGACTATTATGGTTGAGGCCGTTGAGCGTCTATTTTTCGGCGAGTCGGGGGAGGAGCAGCCAGCTACTGACATCAGCTATTTTCATAAAATCCAAGATTCGGACATGGAAATTAAAGACGAGATGGATGTGACAAATGCCTATTCCCTAATAAGGGCTTTCTCATTTCCATACTCTGGTGCAAGATTCGAAAATATAAGAATTCTTAAAGCAAAACCCGTAGACGGAGAATTGTGGAAAGAATTAAAAAATTCGGCTAATTCACCTGCATTGCAGCAAAGGGGGATGAGCCAATACCTGATCCTCAAAGATGGTGCATTGGAGTTAATAAAATGGAAATTATATGAACAGTAAATTTGTAGAAATAATTAATTCCGTTCGGCCTGAGATCCGATTTAACACGGAGCAAGATACAGAGCTCTTTGGTGTGCTGGATTCCCTAGACATAATTCTGATTGTTGAGGAATTAGAGAGGCAGTTCGACATTTCTATTGAGGCTGAACAGATCGTGCCGGAGAACTTCGCCTCCTTGCGTACCCTTGAGGCTTTCGTAAAAAGTCGCGCACAATGAACTTACAATTTCAAGGTGCCCGTATTAATGGAATTCAACTGGTGCTCCCCAAGCGTGAGGTCAGTTTTGATAGTGAGGCGAGCAGTTACGATTTTTCACTGCAACAATCAGCCAAATTGAAGGCAGTACTGGGGTTCGATCGACGACGCGTCGTCGCTGATGATGTTACATGCTCCGATCTGGTTGTCGCCGGTTTCGAGGCGTTGTCTCGTGATGGCTTGCTAGACTTAAAAACACTTGACGCCCTCATTGTCGTCACCCAGACTCCTGACTACCTAATCCCCGGTACGAGTTACGTCATTCATGGACGCCTTGGTCTGCGGCAGGACATGTTGTGTCTCGACATTAATCAAGGCTGTGCCGGATTCGTCGTCGGACTCACGACTGCATTCTCACTTTTGAATCAGAAGGCGATTCGTAGGGTGGCGCTTGTCAACGCTGATGTGGTTAGTCGTCTCGTTGCGTTTGGCGACCGAAACAGTCGCCCCATCATTGGGGATGCTGCATCTATCACGATTGTCGATGCAACCTCAGACGAAAGCTTAATTTATGGGAATATCAAGGTCGATGGAATTGGTTGGGATGCGCTCATGGTTCCAGCTGGCGGAATGAAGATCCGACCAAACACCCAGACTGCTATTCCTGAGATTGACGCAAACGGAAACAGTCGTGCTCTTGATAACCTTGTTATGAGGGGTGACGCGGTATTCAACTTCGTCATGAAAGAAGTTCCAACGATGATTCATTCTCTGCTTGAGAATGGTGGTGTTGCACTCTCGCAGGTTGATGGATTTGCATTTCACCAACCCAATCCTTTCATGCTTCGGAAGTTGGCCGAGAAACTTGGTGTTCCCCTAGAAAAAATGCCTATGGACTTGGTTAGGAAATTCGGTAATTCAAGTGGGGTTAGCATTCCGGCCGTGCTTTGTACTAACTTTGAAGCATCGTACTTTGAGCAGCCTCGTGTAATGTGCCTTGCTGGATTCGGCGTTGGTTTGACATGGGGTTCCTTGCTTATAAATATGAGCAAAATTTCTTTTTTAAATGTTTTGGAGGTTTAAATGGATAAGATCATCGCAGAATTGTGCGAAATTTTTGAGGTAAGCGAGTTGCCTGTAGATGTACGATTCGAGGATTTGCCGGAATGGGATTCCCTTAACGCTCTTAGCGTTATTGCCCTGCTTGATTCAAGTTATGGCATCCAGATTGATGCCGCTAGACTGCAGAAATTTGGCAGCATCAATGAGTTTGCGCAGCATGTCCTCTCAAACCGCAAGTAAGACAGGATACACACTCATAACGGGTGCGACCTCAACTATCGGTGTTGAAGTGGCGCGTCGCCGCTCTTCTTCTGATAGATTGCTGTTACACGGGCGCGACTTGAATGCTTTGGAGGTCTTGGCAGCGGAACTGCGCGCTGTGACTGAGGTGCGGACTTGGTGCCGAGATCTGGCAAGCCCTGAGGGACTTCATGCGGAATTTAGCCAACTGTTAGAGCATGGCAACATTCATGTAGAGCGGGTCGTTCATGCTGCGGGGCATCTTAAAATCTTGCCCTTTCGCTCGATTGAGCTGTCGGACACAATGGCTATCTTCAATGTAAATTTCTTTAGTATCATTGAAATTCTTAGAGTTTTAGCAAGTAAACCCTATCGCGAGCACTTAAATTCTGTTGTCTTATTGTCGGCCCTCTTCAGCAAGTTTGGTGACAAAGGTAATGCTGTCTATTCATCTTCGAAAGGCGCACTCAATAGTCTTATTAAAGGGCTGGCAGTCGAGTTTCCTCAGACCAGATACAACTCTCTTATTCTCGGGGCTGTGAAAACACGCATGACTGAGCACTTATTTTCTCAAGATGAGAATTCGCATCGTTTTTCACGTTATCTGTTAGGGACTGGTCGTCCCAGTGATGTTGCGGATGCAGTCGATTTTTTGCTCAAGAAAGACCTTTGGATGACTGGACAGGAAATCTTTTTAGACGGCGGAGCATCCATTGCCTGATCTATTATTTGAAAAAAGACATATGTTGGAAATTTATCTATTTAAAAATCAAAGCCAGCTGTTTTCGGCTTCCGACCTACAAAATACTTTACGGCAATTGGGGGCAGACGAATGCGATGTCCTTTACATCCATACTGGTATGCAGTTCGGTTTGCCTAATCTCCAACTGGGTCGGTCTGGGGTTCTCGAGGCCATGGCACAGGCTCTATATGGGCTAGGTGTGTCAACCCTCATCATGCCATCCTACACGTTTAGCTTTTGCGGAGGACAAGAGTTCGACCGTGAAAAATCCGTTAGCTCAATGGGTGCGCTTAATGAATATGTGCGAACAAGGCATCATTGGATGCGATCTTGTGATCCACTCATGTCCAACATACTGTTTGGTCAGGAACGCGGCCTTCTCACTGAGATTGGCAAAAATTCGGTGGGACTTGGTTCCACATTCGATTTACTTTCATCCTTAAACGCGAAGGTAAAATTTCTTTTCTTGGGGCCACGCATTCATGATTGTTTTACCTATATGCATTATCTTGAGGCAATCAAGCAAGTGCCTTATCGCTATGATTTTACATTTAAAGGAACAATTATTGATGGGGAACGTCATTACGAGGATGAATTCAAGCTGTACATACGTGACGAAGATGTTCAAGCAGGAGGCGGAGCTAAGATATACGAAAACATGCTGATAGAGCGAGGTTTAGCAAAATTTCAGCGTGTTGGCGGTGGGGCGATTACTGTAGTTGATCTGGATTCGGCGCGTAGTCTTTATCTTGAATTACTTGAAATGTCCCCGAATTTTTACATAGAAGAGGTCTTCAACAAACCAGTTCGGTCGGATTCGTTTGCATCAAGAAAGATGGTCGCACTCTGATTAGGATGAGTAAAGTCTAATATCTATGATTATTTCAGGAATTCATTATGAAAATCACTCATTACAGTAACTCCTTTGTTTCGGTCAGATCGCAGGACTATCATATCGTCTGTGACCCGTGGATTGGAAAAGCTAATACGGGGGGCTGGCAGAGTTTTCCAGAGTTTTCCGTTGATCAACTTGCGAGCCAGTTAACCGATGCGAATTGGATTTACATTTCTCATCTACACGACGATCATTTCCACCCGGAAACCCTCAAAATCCTTGGTTTGCTCGACCGAGAATTCATCATCAAGCGATTTCAAACGCCGATACTCAGGGAGCGATTAAAGCGCCTAGGTATCACCCGGATTCACGAGGTTGATCCTTTCACCGTCAATCGCTTCGGACCGTTTGAAGTTACCATTTTTCCGCAGATGACAAGCAACTCTTCGGCGCTTGAGGACGATGTCAACTACGACTTGGACACCTCGATTGCGATCAAAGCCGATGGTTACGTCTTTTTCAACCAAGTTGATAACCCACTGTCACTGAAAGACTTGGCTTTAATTCGTGACTATGTTGTAGATCACCTTGGCCCAATAGAAATCTCATGCATTATGAGCGGTGCCGCAAGTGAGTACCCCCATCTATTCCTTGATATCAATCAGATTGGTGAAAAACATCGAATTGTTGAGCGCTCACTCCACGACCTAGGCGACTGGCTTCGATTGCTCAAGCCCAACTACTATTTTCCTGCGGGCGGCACCTACCTGATACCTGGTTGTCTAGGTATATTTAATGAAAATATCGCACAACCTGATTTCACTGCAATTTCAAAGTACATAAATTCACAAGGTTTGCCAGTGCAAGCACTACATCTAGAAGGCGGAAATTTCCTTGAGCTTTATGAAGATCAGAATATAGTCAGAAAAGGCTCTGACCTGACGCCGAGTGAAAACAATAGGGAAAATGCCATCGCACTCCACCGTCAGGATAGATATGACTACGAAAATTTGGAAGCGCCAGCATGGACTGCATTGGTGAATATGCTCGATACGGCGCACGACAACTGGGTTCAAAAAGTAAGCAAAGCTGCGCTAAAGATAAACCAAACACTTCGGTTTGAGATTTATCGCCAGTTAAGTGCTGAGAGTGGCATACCGAGTTCTTCGGAGCTTTTAGGCCGCTACCAGCTTACTAAGCACTCACAAGTAGATGCAGGATCACTAATTATTCACATCGATCACCGAGCACTCTTTGGCTGCCTAACCCGACATTTTGTTTGGAATGGAGTGCTAGGTTCTTTGTGTTTATATGAACGCAATCCAAATATTCATTATCCAACAGATTTATTTTCATTAAATTATTTGACATTGAATTCAAAAGATTTGGAGAGGAATTTCTGGGCGTAGTATTTAATTATTAAATACACTTAAAAAATAAGTGATGAATAAAATAAAATTAAATTACTGTATAAAATAAAATATGATTAATGGTATATTTTATTTATAAAGTATTAAAATATAAAATATAAAATATTATAAATTTAACAATAAAAATATAATAATAAAAAGGGCATTACTTAATTCAAAAAGAAGAATAAAAAAATGAAAAAATTAATCGCATTTGATAGCTGGACTGACTACTCAGTACATTTTGAGAGACTCGTTGATGATCTATCTAGTCATGACTACCAGTTAATATTGATACACATTGGATCATGGGGACATGACGTAGGCCGTCCTAAAGAGGAGTTGATTGGTAAGTTATTAGTCAGGGATATTTCATATTATGGCAAAAATTCGATGCTAGAAATATTAAAGAAAGAAGCACCAAAAGGGGTGCTCTTTTTGTCGACAAGGGGTATCGCTAATATTGCAGTTAATAGGTGCGCTAAATATTTGGGAATACCCACGTGCCATATATACCATGGTTTGGTAATGGTGCAGCCACATGGCCATAACGATAAAAACTACTCTATTAATTTTAAAAGGTATATTGGGTTAATAATCGAGCGAGTGTGGAAAAACATAAGTATAATAATTCCATTTTACTTGAAAGTTTTAATTCAAACCAAAGCAGATTTTATTGCATGGGTACAACTTTTAATGTTAATCTCAAAAAGATTACTTGGTATTTCTGCTGGAAATAAAAATCCTTACGTTTATGGAACACAGACAGACTATGGGTGTGTTTATGTGCCGGCTGACAAGTTACACATGAATTACAACTATAAAGTGCCGAATGATAATATATATGTGGTGGGGAATCCTGACTTAATAACGTTTGGCATTCAAGAAACTGATTTAGCTAGCCAACTTGTAAATAATAAAACTTCTAGGACTATTTTATATCTGGATACAGCACTTTGTGAGGCAGGTGTTGTATTTAATTCAAAGAGACAATTTCTAGAGCATATAATTGAAACCCGCGATAAATTATTGGAACTAAATTATAATCTAATAGTAAAATTACACCCTGCACACTTCAAAACGGGTTTAGAAGATTTAGTTAGAAAAAAAGGCATTCAATTGTGTACGAATGAAGATTTTGTATGGTGCGTAAAAAATTCAATAGCAGTAATTACGGAGCCAACAACAGCGGCAATGGTGCCTGCTTTAATTGGTAGACCATTATTACTTACTAAATATGGAATTTTAAAAAATCAAAGTTTTGGTTTTGTAATAGAATCATATCCGCGAGCAGCCTCACTCGATAGTTTGTATAATATTGAAGAAATAGTAAAAAAATTAAATAGTGAAAATGATGAAATTACTATGTTGCGCTGGATTAAAGAAAATATTGGCCCACTACCTGCTTCGGAATTACCGTTAAGAATTACAAATGCTTTAATTAAAATGAACAGAGCAGAGTAATAAAAGCAGTTTAATATTGCTATTAAGTAAATATATTTCCAATATTAAAGCATTTAAATTAATAATTAAAAGATAATAGGAAATTATTCTTTGAAAAATAAAATTATATTGTTAACGGGGGTTACAGGTTTTGTTGGCCGTGGAATATATGATTTGTTGATTGGTTCTGGCTATACTGTGAAGGTATTGGTCAGAAGCATTAGTGGAAAAATAAACTCCCGTTACCAAGAAGAATACATAATAGATGAAAATTATACAGAATCAAATAAGGATGCTTTCCATGAAATCGATGCAGTGATACATTGTGCTGGCGACGCAAAATTTGGTAATGGAAAAAATTATGAGAATAGTAACGTAAGACTCACGGAATTTATTGTTAATGAAACAATAACGCATGCAAAAAATGCAAAATTTATATATATTTCAACAATAGGTGTAGTAGATAGGGCAAAAAATGATACTTGCCAAAGCAGAATAGATGAAAATTTCTCATTGTTCCCTTCGTCTGACTATGGGTATTCAAAATTAAAAGCGGAACTTATAGTAAAAGAATCAGGACTGATATATACTATTATACGCCCTGCAATGGTTGTAGGGTCAGGTATGCGAATAGATAGTCATTTTTCTAAATTCGCACAAATGGCAATAAAAAAGAAATTATTATCAAGGATAAACTGGACTGGGAAATTTTCAGTTGTACATATAGAAGATCTTGCGAAAGCAGTAGTATTAAGTTTATCACATGTTGACACAAAAAATACCACCTTAATGTGTGCGGGGGATGAGATTGAACTTGGAGTTTTTCTAGAAATGTGTTCCCCTGGGACATTACGTGTACCAATAAGATGGGCTCTTCCTTTAGCATTTATCTTAAGGAAGCATTTGCCTTTTAAGTTAAAAATATTATTATTCCCAGCATTGGTTGCATCTGATGGCAAACTACGAGGTCTAGGATGGAAACCATCCTACTCTGCTCAGGAATCACTCGCCCAGGTAGTGCAGCGCGAGTTAGGGAGAGTATGTTATAAAAACCCCCCATTAGGAGTAACAGTTATTACTGGAGCTGCTTCAGGCTTGGGCATGAGCATTGCCAAAAAGCTTGCGAATATAAGAAGTGAGTTAATACTGATTGATATAAATAAGTATGAGCTAGAGAAACTTTCATCAGCAATCGAAAATAGCAAAGTAATAGTTGCAGACCTTTCTGATAAAGATGAAGTGGTCCGTGTAATAAATACTATAACTGAAAACTCAAAAAATATAAGTGAGCTGTTTGCCTGTGCAGGCATAGGGCAACGCGGGCGTATAGATGAGATCGATGGTGGAGTATATGAAAGGATTTTTTCTTTGAATTTGATATCTCGCATAAATCTTGCAAAAAGTTTAATAATTCCAATGAAACTAAACAAATTTGGAAGAGTGGTTTTTATAAGTTCATCCTCTGCATTTCAGCCGCTACCGTTAATGGCAATTTATTCTGCAACGAATACCGCACTTCTATCAATAGGGCAATCATGGAGTTGGGAAATCAAAAAAAGCGGAGTACACATTATGACAGCTTGCCCGGGTGGGATGCAAACGAATTTTCAAAAAAATAATGGAGTCAAAAAATTAAAAAATGAAAGTTTAATGAATCCAGATTTAGTGGCAGAAAAAATACTAAATTCGCTATCTTTACAGAAAACAGTACTTATCATCTCTATAAGATCACACATGATGTCGTTGCTTAGTAGGGTGCTTCCACGGAGTATAAACTTAAATATCTGGGGTTTACTTATGTCTAAAATGAGGTAATTATTGATGATTAACTGTTTTATATGTAATTCAGGAATGATACTTAATCTTAAAACAAATTACAATTGTTGTATATCTTGCGGCCATCAAACGCTTAATTCATCTATACAAACATATATGGTTAATGATGTACACGAAATCAATGAAATAAAAAAGACCACAAACTTAGATAAATTTAAGTCGGCAGTACTTGACAAATATGAATTTAATACAAAAGAAAAAATATTACTAGATATTGGTTCCGCATCTGGTAGATTTCTATTTAAAAATTTAACTCGTTACAAACAAGCAATTGGAATTGAAGTAACACCAGAGTCAATAGAGTTCTCTCAATGTGTTCTTAAACTAAACATTGTACAAAGTATAGCTGAAGTAAATATCCCAGTGAATACAGTTACAGCATGGCACTCTCTAGAGCATATACCTAGTCATCAATTAGAGGACTTATTAACTTCAATAGTTAAAAAACTTGCAAAAGAAGCTCGTTTTTATGTATCTATCCCGAATTCTAATTCTCGCCAATGTGAATTTTTTAAGACAAAATGGGCATTTTATGATCCCCCAAATCATGTTCATCAGTTTACTCCAGATTCAATAGAGCTATTGATGGCTAGATATGGATTTAAAGTTGAATGTTATATTGAATCTAAGCCTTACAATATTTTCGGATGGATTCAAGGAATTTTAAATATGATAATTCCATTTAAAAATTACCTTTATTGTCGCTTAAAACGTAAAAATATTAAAAAAACATATTTACTTGATATCTTAAATATTATATTATTATCATTCGCAGTTCCTGTTGGAAAAATCCTAGAATTATTAGATAAAAATAATATTAAAAAACAAGGGGTAATTACGATATGCTTTCAAGTCGTCAATTGATATCAATTGTTATACCTGTTTATAATGAACAGGAGTGTCTCCCAGAAATGTTTAAAAGACTATCAACGATGATGGCGCGTGTAAGCGAACAGGTTGAAATAGAATGCATTTTTGTTGATGATGGTAGTATTGATAACTCACTACTTTTATTAAAGGATGAGGCTTCGAAAAAAAAATCATTTAAAATAATATCATTTAGTAGAAATTTTGGGCATCAAGCTGCAATAACTGCAGGTATTGATAAATCACGTGGTAATTTTGTAGCAGTAATAGATTCGGATTTACAGGACCCACCAGAGTTAATTTACGATATGTACAAAATAGCGCTGCTTGGATTTGATGTTGTTTATGGTAAGCGTAGAAAAAGAGCAGGGGAAACACTTTTTAAAAAATGGTCTGCTAGTATATTTTATAAACTATTAAACCGATTTGCAAATATTGAAATACCAACAGAAACGGGTGACTTTAGGCTCTTATCAAGAAAAGTAGTTAATGAATTGAGTCTAATGCGGGAGCAGCATCGCTTCATTAGAGGTATGGTGCCCTGGGTAGGGTTTAAGTCAAAAGCACTTGAGTATGACCGAAATGAACGGCATTTAGGTGAAACAAAATATCCATTCAAAAAAATGATTGCATTCGCAATTACTGCAATATTTTCATTTTCAATAAAACCACTAACTATAGCCACATATCTAGGAGTAATAACTATAATTTTTGGATTACTGGGTTTAATTGTAATGCTGTATTTAAAGTATTTTACTAATGTTGCAGTACCTGGCTTAACTGCTATTTTATTTACCATAACAATATTTAGTGGCGTACAGATATTTATATTAGGAATTATTGGACAGTATATCGGACGTATATTTGAACAGGTAAAGGGACGCCCACTTTATATAATTTCTGAAACGGTAAATGGTTAATAATTTTAATAAATATTTAATAATTATAAGTTTCGGTTTTGCAATTGATGTTTTATGTTTTATTGGTTTTTTAAAATTTGGATTTTCACCTTATTCATCTAATATTTTTTCTTTTTGTATTGGTTTAACTTTAAATGTTACTTTATTGAGAGTGTTTTTAAATAAGACGAATAAGTTTAAATTTCATATAGATTTATTAATAACCTTTATTTCAAATGGAGCAGTTATATTTATTGGGACTGGTTTAGTGTGGTTTTTCATAAATAAATTTAATTTAAACCCATTTGAATCAAAGATTATTTCAAATGGTATCACGGTTGTTATAAATTTAATAACAAGATTGAAATTTTTTTAGTTATAAAATGTTTTCAAAATTATCAAAAATTACTTTAGCAAAAGCTGCACTATTTCATAATGCACCTGTTTATGTTCAATTTTATGTTACTGCGCGTTGTAATTTAACATGTGATCAATGTAATATTATTTATGCCAACTCTGATGTTCGAGAAAGCAACATCTCGGAAATTGAAAAAGTTGCTGATAATTTTGCAGCAATGGGTGTTGCCATTGTTCTATTAACCGGCGGTGAACCTTTTGCAAGAAAGGACCTCCCTCAAATAATTTATGCTTTTGAGTCTCGTGGTGTGCATGTAAGAATGCAAACAAATGGATATGCTACTGAAGAGCAAATAGTTAGTGCTATCGAAGCAGGTGGCAAAGATATATCCATTTCTTTAGATTCGTTAAATCCTGGACTCCAAGATTCAGTAAATGGTGGTTTTAAAGAATCTTGGCATCAAGCACTGCGTGCGATGTCTATTTTTTCGAAACATCTACCAAAAGAAGGCAGTTTTGCCTCTCTTGGGTGCGTGCTGCAACCACAAAACATAGCCTGTGTTGAAGATGTAATAGCTTTCGGGACCGCCACATCGTGGTTTACCTCTCTTGTACCGGCACATGTTAGTGATTTTGCCCATCCACAAGGTTTCCGAACCTTTGATAGCGAATTACGGTTCAGGCCTGATGAGTATGATAGCGTTGATTTACTAATAGAACGGGTTAGATCAATGCGTAAAGAAGGTTTCTTGCTCTATGATAGCGATCAGTATTTAGATGATATAAAGCGGTTTATTCGGGGTAATCCAACAACATGGCGAAAAAAAAATAATAATGTTTGTGATTCTCCAAATTTATACTTCGCTCTACTTCCTAATGCTGAACTTGCACCTTGTTGTGATTTTCGTACCCAGTTTAGTTATCCTGCTTACAATGAAGATTTTCCGAAGATTTATAAAAGCAAGGCCTTGCGTGATGATGTTTATAAAATAACCAGTGCTTGCAATGGGTGTTTATACGGCAGCTATCCTGAGATGTCAATTGCTATGCGTTTTATGTCAGCTAAGATTGATAGAGTAAAAACATTTTTAACTGCTCCTCCACCTAAAAACTGGCCACATTCCTATGAAGATCTTCTTGACATTGCAGAAAAAATTCGCAATGAATCAAGATTTCGGCCCACGAATCGTTCGACTATAAAGTCAATAAGGCTGAAAAATGCCTAAGAAAATTAAATATGAGAGCTGCAAATATCAATTTTTGATGGCGGCAAGTCGTTATCAAAAAAAAATACCTACTGACAGATTATCAGCTTATTGCGAATATTTATCAAGTTTAATATTTACTAATATAGGAAATTCAACTAAAATACACAACAATAATTTCAACGAGAATGTTATAGAAATAGATCATAATTCGATAAAGCTTTATAAGCGAGCGGATAAATTGATTTTCAAAAACACTATTAATTCAAATGAAAATGTTACAGATGAATATATCTCTGACGACATTATGGAATTTAATAAAACATTCTTTGACGAGGTTTTTATAAAAATGATTAAAAAAACAGAATTTAATATCGAACATGAAAAAAAACTTATTGATAATAACTTACATATCAAAGAAAGAGATTTTCATGATCTATGGGCAAATAGCGAAGATCTTAAAGCGATTAACGTAGGTCATACAAATGAAGTTTGCACGTCACCAGAAATGCGTTTTATTACTAAAAGACTAGGTTCTTTAAAAGGGGTTACTCTTCTCGATGTAGGATGTGGACTTGGAGAGGCCAGTGTATATTTTGCAATGCTGGGCGCTTCAGTTACTGCAACCGACTTATCCCAAGGAATGTTAAATGCATGTAGCGAACTGGCAAAAATGAATTCTGTATCAGTTAAAACACATTTATCAGCAGCCGAAAACATGCAACTAGACGATAATATTAAATTTGATATAATTTATGCTGGAAATCTATTTCACCATGTTGATATTGAATCTACAATAATAAGATTAAAGCCACACCTTGCTAAAGATGGCTGTTTAATTACATGGGATCCTATTAAGTATAATCCAGTTATTAATATTTATCGTAAAATGGCAATGGATGTTCGAACACCTGACGAGCACCCGCTTGGCCTAAAAGATATTAAAACGTTTAAAAAGCACTTTCAAGACGTTGAAACTAAATATACTTGGTTAACAACCCTAATTATCTTTGTTATTATGTTTATGATTCAACGGCGTAATCCTAATAAAGAGCGCTTTTGGAAAGTGGTTGTTAGGGATGGTGATAAATGGAAATGGTTGTACAAGCCATTAGAAATAATAGACATTATATTGATTAAAATTATACCACCCCTTAAGCTACTTTGCTGGAATGTTATTATTATTTCCAAAAAACAAGTTAATTAATATTGGTTGTGATTTACGCCTTTCAAAAAATGACGAATGTAATACCTAATGTGTTCTATAGATTATTTTTCGTTATATTAATTTCATTTGCATTTAACATCGAAACGCTGTTAGCTAATAATGTAATTGGTGAAAAAGAAACACTAAATCAATACTCAGCTTGGAATTCAAATTACAATATTGGCGATCTAAGTTACAATAATAGAATTTCAGATATAATTAATCATTTTTATCCATTAAAAGAATCTTTAAAAAATGATGATGTTGGCTATGACTTTAAAAGTTTAGCTGGGCAGCCTTTTAGCATGTCCCCTTATAATGGTGTATTTTATCCAATAACAAAATTATCTAAATATTTTGATACTAAGAAGTTTTGGACTTTATTAAGTGTTATAGAAAAGACTCTTTATATTTTCATAGTATTGGAGATATTTTTACAACTTGGCGCATCTTTTGTACCTAGTTTACTTGGTTCATTTATTGCTGCTTATTCTGGGCACAATCTTACATTACCCTTGCCGTGGGATTTTAGTACGATCCTATTTCAAGCTCTATTATTATACGGAATTGTTCGATTTGTTGTAACAAAGTCTTTAATAAGTCTTTTTTTCATTCCAATTGGTTTGATGCTTTCTGTGGCTGCCGGACATTTGGAATACGTTTTTTATTTAACCTTCTCTTCTTTTATTTTCGGCTTTTTATTATGTAGGCTAAGTATTTATAAAACAAATTCATTGGAGTATCTTTATATTATTGTTTTTGCTTTGTTTCTTGGTGTAATTTTTAGCTACGCACCTTTATTAGAGTATTACGAACTTTCAAAATATTCACAAAGAGGGCTTGGGTCTGGTGAGTACACATCAGCTTTCACGCAAGCAAGTTTGCGTCAAAATATCACGCCACTGACCTTCTTGTCTATTTTTATTCCTGGTACACATTTTGAGAACCTATTTATTGGATCATTTGCTCTAATAGTCATATTTGGTGCTTTTTTTGAATTCAAGACTGACAAATTAATAATTTTAAGTCTTAAAATGGTTATATTCTCATTTATTTTCGCTTTAATAATTCCATTTTTATATTTTATAATAAATAAACTTCCAATAGTTTCTCAATTTAGAGGCAGTGGTCGTATAGGGGTTGTTTTCCCAATATTTATGGGAATGGCTTTTGCTTTGTCACATTCAAAATTTATTACATCCATAAAAACTATTAAAGTTATTAACATAAAGTCTGATAAAATACATAGTATATTTTTATTGACATATGTTTTATTGTTTTTTATTTTAGTTTCACTTTTCGGATTATCTTACATAGATAAATATGTGGATATTGAAAGTTCAAAATTACTTTTTGAAAAAATTAAAAAGGGATTATATTGGGATTATTTAAGTTTAATAATATTTATCTCTTTTAATATAGTTGGAATTTTTTTAATAAAATTAAATTCTAAGCAATTTGGCTTGAAAAAAGTTTTTAATAACTCTATTTTTTGTTCTCT
>Ga0209355_1000913_pt1 | contig 17226 bp, 18 predicted proteins | sample LauGreSBDMM110SN_3_FD_187563 | JGI IMG/M metagenome (GOLD analysis project Ga0209355, IMG submission 187563) | Freshwater lake microbial communities from Lake Michigan, USA - Sp13.BD.MM110.SN (SPAdes) (version 2) | ecosystem: Environmental > Aquatic > Freshwater > Lake | place: Lake Michigan...
TTTCAATTTTTACGCAAAGGATATTTTTGTGCCGACAAAGATAGTACGCCAACAAAACTTGTATTTAATAGAACCGTAGGTTTAAAAGATACTTGGGCAAAAGAAGTAAAAAAAGGAGCATAGCATATGCACTTTCAAGCAAGGTTTAATAAACACTGGGCTCAAACTTTTCCTCAATTTAGTGCGGATGGCCATTTTGTGCTTGCAGTAAGTGGGGGTGCCGATAGTGTTGTACTTGCCTATTTGTTAAAAGGTGCTGGTATTAATTTTGAAATTGCGCATTGTAATTTTAAATTACGAGGAGCGGAGAGTGATAGAGATGAAGCCTTTGTAAAAAAAATAGCAGCTACATTAGATGTCCCTTTTTCTTGTAAGCATTTTGATACGAACACATATGCTACTGCAAATAAAGTATCTATTCAAGAAGCGGCTAGAGATTTGCGTTATGCATGGTTTGCTACTTTTAATACCATTGTAATTACGGCGCATCATGCCAATGATAATATTGAAACAGCATTCATGCATTTTTGCAGAGGCACTGGTATTGCTGGTTTAACTGGCATAGAACCCTATAAAGTAAAAGAGCGGTTACTGCGCCCATTACTTATTTTTCACAAGCAAGAAATAATAGACTACGCTAGTGAGGCGGGGATTGATTTTGTAGAAGACAGTTCTAATGCTAGTGATAAATATGCTCGTAACTTTTTTAGACATCAGGTATTACCTGCTGTGCAGGAAGTATATCCGCAGTCGGAACAAAATATTTTACATACCATTAAGCATTTGCGCGAAGTATCGGAAGTGTATAAAGGAGCTATGCAAAAAATTGTTAGTAAGCTTCAATTTATTAATGGCCATGAAATTCATATCCCAGTACTCATGTGGCTTAAAGCAAAGCCACTAGATACCATTACTTTTGAAATGCTGTACCCTTATGGTTTTACCGCAGCTCAAATTCCAGAGGCTATCAAAATGTTAAGTGCACACAATGGTGCAGTCTTAATTTCACCTACACACCGCTTAATTAAAAATAGAAACTGGATGATTTTAGCGCCGCTTGAGACAGCAATCAATACTAGTGTGGTAGTGGTGGAACAGAATGATGCATCTGTTCATTATCCGGGTGGAACACTTCAGTTACAAACTTCTGCTGCTCAGGTGCCCGCTGTTTCTGATAATAATACCTGTATGTTGGATGTTGCTGCTTTGCAGTTTCCACTTATTTTAAGACCCGCAGGAACGGGTGATTATTTTTATCCATTAGGCATGCAAAAGAAAAAGAAGCTCAGTAAATTTTTCATTGACCTCAAGCTTTCTAAAACGGCTAAAGAAAAAGTGTGGGTACTTGTATCAGATAACCGAATTGCATGGGTTGTAGGTTACCGTATCGACAACCGTTTTAAAATAACGCCAGCATCAACTGCTGCAGTAAAGTGTAGTTTTTTGCCTACAATTCTATAAATGCAAATAAGCAGATACCTGACTTATAAAATTTTGGATGGGATCAAAGCCTGGGAATATTTTGCATGCAATAATTAAAAATCCAATACCCCAAACAGAGCCCCAAAAGTGTGCCGAGTGGTTGATATTATCGCCACCTCTTTTAGACATGTAAATGGTCATGAGTAAATAAAGGGGTCCAAAAATAAAACCTGGTATGATGGGTGGAATAATAAAGAGTCCAATTTTTATGGTAGGTTCTAAAAACACGCCAGCAAATACCACCGCCGACACGGCGCCGGAGGCGCCAAGGCTTCTATAATTATTATTATTGCGCTGCATAATATAAGTTGGTATTAAGCAAACAACAAGCGCTGTTAGGTACATAGCCAAATAGAGGGCTTTGCCATTTTCATTAAAGAGTGCGATAAAATATTTTTCTACAAAATCCCCAAACATGTAAAACGAAAACATATTAAATGCTAAGTGTCCAAAGTCGGCATGGATAAAACCATTGGTAATAAAACGCCACCACTCATTGTCTCTATTTATGGCTGGTGGATAAAAAATAAAATCATTGATCACTTTTTTATTGTAAAAGCCAAATATAGAAAGCGCAATTGTAATTACTAAAAGGGTGAGGGTTATAGTATACATAAATTAATTGTGGTGGTATTTTTCGTTTCTTAATATGGTACAAGCACGATAGACCTGTTCAGCTAAGATAAGCCTTACTAGCATGTGCGGGAATACAAGGGGCGATAAGCTCCAGCAAAAATTGGCTCTTTGTGTTACTGTTTCGTCTACGCCAAAAGCACCGCCAATTAAAAAAACTATTTTACGGGTGCTCTCATTGGCTCTTTGTTGTATAAAACTAGCTAGTTTAGGGGACGTAAAAGTTTGTCCTCTCTCGTCTAGTAAAACCAAATAATCGGAGTTGTCTAATTGTTGAAGTACCGTTGTTGCTTCTGCCTTTTTTAAAGCGGCTTCTGATAAACTACCCGCATTTTTGGGTGGGCTAATAATATGCCAGCTAGCAGGATAGTAATTGTTGATGCGCTTTGAAAAGTCTTCTATGCCCATTTTAGCATATAATTCGTGGGGTTTGCCAACAGACCAAAGCTCAATTTTCATGCGGGTAATTAATTTCGCACTAAATTTAGGCTTTTAAAATATAGTATGCGTCATTTATTGCTAATTCTGGGTTGGTTGATGTTATTTTCTGAGGTTACTGCGCAGGAGCAAACAGCTATCGATTCAGTAGCAAAGGCAAAAAGAGTAAAGTTGGTAGCATCAATTTTTGGAGGAACCTATGGCGCATCATTTATATCGCTCAATAAAGCTTGGTATGCCAATTATCCAAAAAGTCGTTTTCAATTTTACAACGACGGTAAAGAGTGGCTTCAAATGGATAAAGTAGGGCACGTTTATTCTAGTTATAATCTTGCACGTATTAGTCATAAAGGATGGGCATGGACAGGTTTGCCAGAAAAGAATGCAGTGGTGTTATCTGCCTTAACCAGTCTTTCTTACTTAACCATTATTGAAACAATGGATGGGTTTTCCAAAAACTGGGGATGGAGTTGGTATGATGTATCTGCAAATACAGCGGGTGTTTTATTGTGGAGTGCACAGCAACTCAAATGGAAGGAACAAAAGTTTCGTTTAAAGTATAGTGCGCATTATACGAATTATGCAGACCCTATGATACAAGCACGTGCTAATAATTATTTTGGTAAGTCATTACCTGAAAGGTTTTTAAAAGATTACAATGCACAAACCATTTGGTTAAGTGCCAATATAAAAAGCATTTGGCCCGAGGCAAAAGTGCCTAGATGGTTAAACATTGCAGCAGGCTATGGAATTGATAACGCTTTTGGTGGCTATGAAAATAAATGGACGGTGAATAACCAAGCTGCTAGTTATACATATGCACGTCCCGACTTACAACGAAGTCGCCAATATTATTTGTCTATCGATGTAGATTTTGAACGTATTAAGACAAATAAAAAATGGGTGAGGGGCGTTCTTACTTTTTTAAATTTTGTTAAACTGCCTGCGCCCGCCATCTCGTTGAGTAATGGAAAGCTAAGTGGTAGTTGGCTTTATTTTTAATTAGCCCTTTCTTAAGTATTTTGTAAGTATGACAATCGTTTGTCCTTCTATTTTTCCTTCAATTTGTTCGGTGTTATCTGCTACTAGTCTAATATTTTTTACAACAGTGCCTAATTTAGCATTCAGGGTAGATCCTTTTACATCTAATGATTTTGTCAGCACCACCGTATCGCCTTCTTTTAATACGATGCCATTGCTGTCTTTGTGTAATTCTACACTGCCATCATTTTCATGATCTCCAGTTGATTTTGCCCAAGCCATGGTTTCGTCATCAAAATACATCAAGTCTAATGCATCTGCGGCCCAGCTTTGGTCTTTTAATCTATTTAGTAAACGCCAGCTAACTACTTGTACTGCCGGAAGTTCACTCCACATTGCTTCGTTTAAACAAGCCCAGTGTGTGCTATCTAGTTCTTCTTTTTTGTTGATTTGAGCTGTGCATTTTGTGCAAATGAGAAGTCCATCCTCATTGTTTGTAGGCACTTCGTAAACACTTAAGTTGGTTGTTGATTTACAAAGCTCACAAATGTTGCCACTTCTTGCAATGAGGTCTTTCTCGTTTTTCATGGTTGCTCTTGAGGATGTAATTCGGTGAATGTAAGGGATTTGTATGAGTTTAGCATTAATATATAGGTTATATTTACATATGACTTATTTTAGCAAAAGTAGTTTGCGCTTCTATTTTTATACAGTAATTATTGTATTTGCATTTTCGTTTATTTTTTTTTCTAGTGAATCAATTGAATTTTTGATATTTTTTTCAACATTTTTCACAATATTGATATTTATTATTCGCATAATATATTCAAACGTTGTTACTCCCTTTTTATCTGAAGATCCTAGAAATCCTCAAGAATTATTTGATTTTATTTTAAAGGATGTGAATTTTATAAAAGAGTTGTCTCAATTAATTGAACGTGAAGGAGGTATTTATCTTTTTATAAAAAAAATAAAGCCCAAAATGAATTGTTATGATGGGAGAGGCGTCCATTCTGTGTGGGACAAAGGTTATAAGGACGAATATTTTTTGCAAAATTATTCATCAGCATCTACACCAAGAATTATTGATAAAATCATTGAATTTAATGTGTGCAAAGAATATTTTTCAAAATATGATATGTCAGACTATTATCTTGATTTAAAGCCAGAATTAGCTTGCAATATTTTTATTTTAATTACTGACGATTCTTTTTTTGAAAATTATGCTAAAATGTTAGCTAGTGCTAATTTAGATCTGAGCCTTGCTAGGAGGGAAATGACCTATGAAGAGAAGTTAGAGTACTTTGATTTAAAGGATTAGGATTTAATTATGAATATTGTATTTTATTTATAAGTGTGTTTGTATAAATTGTATATATTTATATATAAAAAGTATAAAATATGAAATCTGTCGGTAAATTATTTTTGTTCGGGTTACTTATCTCATTTCTAGTATCATTTAGTAGCATAGTTAATCAGGTATTTATTTGTAAGGGACCTTCTTCTAAGGTTTACCATAAATCTGATAGATGTAAAGGATTGTCGAAATGTTCTACAGAAATTTATAATGTATCGATAGAAGAAGCTAAAAAGCTAGGTAGAAGGGCTTGTAAGATTGAGTTCAGATGATATATATAATAAATCAAATATATTTTCCTATTTTCGTTTAAATAAATTTAAAAATTAATACTATATGAAAAATTGTAAATTACTAGTTTTAGTTCCAGCATTGTTTGGTGTGACCATGATACTATCATCATGTTCTAGTACTGTACCGTTAAAAAAAGTACAAGAATCAGTTGAAATAAAACTCCCTTTTTCAGAAAAAGAATTTAAATCAAATAATGAATTTTTGAGGGTGGTTGCTCATGGCGAAAGTGCTAGTTCTACATTGGCGGAAAAAATAGCGATGCAAAATGCTCAAACTAATTTAGCTACTCGAATTAATAGTTTGGTGAAGAATGTTGCAGAAGATTACAGTAAGAATATATCAGATGCAAACTCAAACGAATTCACATCTTCATTTGAAACGCAAGGTCGTGTAATTGTAAAGGAGTCTTTGTCAATGATAAATGTACTTGACAAGAAAGTATTATTAAAGCCCAATAATATTTATGATTTCTGGATGGTAATAGAAGTATCTAAAAAAAGTCTATTAGAAGGTGCAACAAAAGCTATGTCAAATAGCAAAAAGCTTCAATTAGAGTCTGATAAAGTTAAGTTTCGTGAAATATTTGAAAGTGAAATGAATAAAATTGATCAATAATGAGAGGGGTTAAATTATTTTTTACATTACTAGCTATATCTTTATCTACAGTATATAGCCAGGACATTGACTTGCGAAATGAGGAAGCTGTATATACAGCATACGGCCCTTCTAATTATTTTTTTTTAGGGAAGTATCCACTCAATGTTTCAAAATTGAAAATTGATGATATCCGAAGTAGAGCTGAAATTGATTTAAAAACTTCATTGGTAAAAAAAATTATTTCTAATGTAAAAGTTGAAAATAAATCAAAGTCAATACAGCTAAATATTAACGATAATAATGATAAAAATAAAAGTAGTATCAAAGAAATAATAAATTTTGAATTTAATAGTAATATAGAATCTGAGTTGACTCTTAGAGAGCCAAAAATAATCTTTAAAGAATATAGTGAATCTAAGTATTTGTATGGATTAATTTATATTGATAAAAAAGAGTTTTTAGAGCAGAATTTCGCTCGATTAAAATATAATATAATTAAGTTGGTTGGTGAAATAGGGGCATTAAATATTTCTAACAATGGAAGGGCGTTGCAGATAAAGTACAATGATTTTATTAAAGAAAGGAATAAGATTTATTCATTTATTGAAATACAAAATACATTGGAGCCTGGCAGAGTAAGTGGAGATCTTGAATTAATTAATAAGGTTCTTGAATTAGATAATAAGATTGCGGATTTGCTTTCTAAGGTTGAATCTGCTCAATTTCAATCGGATTTGGTTGATGCAAAAGATAAGCTTTTCAAGAAAGATTACAGGGGAGCTATGTCAGATTTTACAAAATTAGCTGTCAAATATCCTGGAAATGAAACTGCTGATGATGAAAAAGAAGCTGCACTTAATTTTATTTCTGATGATTATAAATATAAAATTTCATCTAATGATTATTTATACGCTTTAGAAGCAATCAAATTTTTAGAATCATTGGATCAGAGTTTTGTTACTAAATATTTTGAAACAAAAAATCTTTTAATTAAAAATGCATTTGAGTCTTATATGTCTAAATCTGAAGCAAGTGTTTCAAATAAAGATTATAAGGAAGCTAAATTATTGATTGAAAAAATTCGAGAATTCAGGTATTTTGATGGTAATCGCTTTGATTATTTGGAGCGAAGGATTGATGATAATATTTTTAAAGATAGATTAAATGAAATTGATTATAAGATTTCAAATAAGAGCTTTCTTGATGCGTATCAATTAATTTTGAATATCAAAAAAGAATATCCTTTAAGAAATATGTCTGATGTTAATAAGCGTGAGGAAAATGTAGTTGATGAATTAACAAATATAAAAGTGAAGGAAATAAAGTTAAAGCGTCCTTTTACTTGGCAAATGCAAGTTGGTGGTGGGTTGATTTCTAATTTTTATAGTTTGCCAACATCAAATATAAATAATTATACAGTAGCAACTGCTTCAACTGTAGGTGAAATTGGAATATATAAAAAAACAGGGATTAAAAAAATAGATGTAGATAATACAAAGCCATGGTTTACATCAAATGCTATTGGGTTTAGATTAGCTGTTTGGTATCCTAATAAAGTTTTTACATCAACATTAACAGGGGCTTCTCAGTACGATGCTGGTTTGTACTTCAAAACAAATGTATATGAACCTCAATTATCGTTTTTTACTTTACGGCTGTTTAATTTAAATTTCGGAAAAATTATTGGTGATATAATTGATGTAAATTCAAATCAGCCAATTAATACAACAGCTGACTATTATACTTTTACCTTTGGTATAAGGCCTAGGCTTGGTAGTTTGATGTTGAATATTAATGCCAAGTTAATCTCTGATTTAGAGAAAAAAAATTATGTTACAATTCAATCTACGCTAAATATAGCTTTTAATTTTCATAGAAGATTCAAATCTTCTGAGCGTGCTGAAATTCGTAACGCTATTCAGCAAGTGAAGAATTCATACTAACTTATATTTTTAAATATGAAATTATTTTTATCTCTTCTGCTATTCTTTATATTTTTTAACTGTTCTGGTCAAATTGACTCAATAATCGTAAATGAGAAGCCTCATAAATTTCTTGTTTCTGATGATTATTTTATATTAGTTGCTGAAAAGGATTTTCCTAAGAAAATGAATTGGCGACAAGCGATGATTGAATGCCGTAAATTAGGAGAGGGTTGGCATTTGCCCTCCCTTGGTGAGTTATCATACTTGCAGAAAAATGATTCTGCACATATTTTTAGCAAAGAATTTTATTGGACAAATTCAGCATTACTTTTTTTAAGAGGCTCTATTAATATCAAAAATGGGAAAGAGTATTTTTCAAGTAAAAATAATTTATACAGAGTTCGTGCAATTTGGCATGCTGATTCGCCAGATAACAGAAAAAAATAGATAAAAAGTAAGAATTTATAATTGGTCTTTTTTAGTTAGTTGATATTGTATGATTTTTAAACTTTTTTCTCATTAAGAATCTATTTCCAGGCTTTTATTGATTTGATACATCTTCTAAAATGCTAGAAACAATTTATATATGAAATCTTTTTACTTATTTTTCTCATTTCTTTTATTTTCTTTAGGAAGTAATGCTCAAAAAAAAGGAATTGATTATATTTCTTTTAAGAGTTCTGAAAAAGTTCTATTACAAAAGGAAAGGTTGATTTGGACTGGCAATGATAATTTAACTTTATATCCTCTTGAATTTTTTGATCTTGTAATTTTTACAGGTGATTATGGTGGTGCTGCTGGTGCAGAAGAGATCACATTTAAAATTTTGAATATTAATCAAGATGCTGTTCAAATTTCATTTTTTGCTGGTGATTGTGAGCCATCCCAAGATTTTAATAGTTTTATTCTCCGGTTAGAAACTTATGATAAACCTTTAGTTAGAAAAATAATAAAAGGTAGAAAATATAAAATAATTTATGCTTATCGTAGAGACGATTTTATTCATAGAATGAAATTGGGTTCGGATGTTGCTGAATTAGAAAATGCTCAAGAAGGCTTTGAGATTATTGATATTGTTCCATATGAAGAAAAGTTTGCTCGACAATTACGATTAATTACTAAAAAATGATAATTTATAGGTGTGTAAACTACCTTAAATCTTACCTAAATATTTTTGTAAATATATTAATCCTTTTATCTATTTATTATAATCAATTATCTATGAAAATAAAGATTATCTTTTTGTTTTTTTCAATTTTGTTCACTCAATTTTCATTTGCTCAAAGCCAAGCCCAAATAAATAATGATTCTTATAAAAGTTATAAAAAAGTTGATGATGAGCTTGGTGTAGTTTACCAAAAAGTTATTAAGAAGTATGCAAATAATCCTGATTTCATAAATGCTTTAAGGGCTTCACAAAAACTTTGGATCCAATTAAGAGATGCTGAAATTAAAATGAGATTTCCTGCAAAAGATCCAAGAGCAGAATATGGAAGTGTTTATCCAATGTGTGTTAATCTATGTTTATAAAATTTTACAAAAACACGAATTAGCTATTTGAAAGAATGGTTAAAAAGTTCTGATGGAGGTGATGGTTGTTCTGGAAGTTTAGGCGCTTATTAGTCCTGTTTGTATTTTGTAGGATTCTCGCTCACTTCGCTCGCCCGAACAAGTTCGGCCTAGCTTTAAAATAAAAAAGCCCCACATTTCTGTGAGGCTTTGTGACCGCGTTAGGATTCAAACCTAAAACCCCCTCATCCGTAGTGAGGTACTCTATTCAGTTGAGCTACGCAGCCATTACCCTAAGGGGTTGCAAATATAATCTCTAAAAGATTAACGGCAAAAAAGGAATGCTTTTTTTATTCAAAATTATAGTCCATAAAGGCTTGCAGCTATTGTTTCTGCTAGTTTTTTAGGCAATAACCATACTAAAAAGGCCCCAAGTTTATTAATAAAGCCGGTAATTACTTCCGGTTTCTTGTTAAATAATGCGGTTACGGCAATTTTTGCTACTGCTTCTGGTGTCATATTCACTTTCTCGGCTGTTTTAAGCGCTTTAGGGCCCACATCGGCTCTGTTGGCAAAGTTTGTGTCGGTAGAGCCCGGACTAACGGCTGTAACGTATACGCCGGTGTATTTGAGTTCGTGTCTGAGACCTCTGCTAAAACTTAGCACAAACGATTTAGACGCGGCATATACCGATAGGCCGGGTACAGCTTGGTAAGCAGCAGAACTCGCAATATTTAAAATATAAGATGGACTGTTGCGCGTTAGCATGGGAATTAGCGCAGACGTTAATGCAACAGGAACTTCCATATTAACGCGCATCATTTCGAGGTGATCGTTTGCACTATATTTTGTAAATGGGCCACTCAATCCATAACCCGCGTTGTTTACGAGTATACTTACATTATAATTATTGGAAATAACCCAATCCATGAGTATTTGAGTAGCGCCTGCTTTACCTAAATCTAAAGCGAGGTAATGGGCTTCAATACCATATTTTTCTGATACATAAGACGCATGCGCGCTTAACAATGAAGTGTCTCTTGCTACAAGTAATAAATTGTATTTACGTGCAGCAAGTTCTGAGGAAATACTTTTCCCAATGCCTTTGCTTCCGCCCGTAATTAATGCAAATGGCATCATACTTTAAATATTAGTGGTGAACCTTAGCTGTAAACCTGTGGTAGAAAGGTGTTTTGCTGTTTTCGTCTTTTGGCGTGTATTTTCCGGTAACGATAGGGATATACATTACACGGCGTCTACTAGCTTCACCAAAGTTAGTAGATTGTTTAACACGGTGCCACAATCGTCCATCATGAACTGTTAAATCTCCTGCGTTGATATTAAATCCTACTTCGCGGGGGTCATCATTGTTGTCTAAGAAATATTTTTTACCAAAAAGTAGTTTAAACATGCCCTGTGTATGGGTACCGGGTATTACCCTGAGTCCACCATTGTCAAAAGGGCAAGTGTCTAAATGAATACCAACGTTTAGCATGGGCATAATTTTTTGACCCATAAATAAATCGCGGGGACTATCGGTGTGCCAACCCATTTGGGTAAACGTACTATTTGGCGTGTTGATATAATTATTGATAACAAGTCCGTCTTTTTCATTTTCTGCAATACGGCCATCATACGGGTGTAAAAACGCAGTTAATGCTTGTAGTCGTTGGTCAGCTAATAATTGTTGTAAGGGCTCACTGTGAAGAGAGCTAAAGCATAAGCGCTGAATGGTGGTGTTGCCTTTATCATCTTTACCAAATTTTAAAGGAATACCATTTACTTTTTCTTTTTTTTCTGCGAGCCACTGTGCTTCTAATCTTTGTTGCTCCGCTATATATGTTGCTACTTGTTCATTTTGTAAAAAGTTTCTAAAAACAATTACACCGTGCTCCTTAAAAAAAGCCAGTTGCTCTTCACTTACAGCATCTCCGAGTTCAAAGCGGCTGTCCCAGATTTTCATGCTTCCTGTAATCATCTATAAGTATGACTTTAATGTTAATGAATTATTATTAAATTGTTAACAGTCAAAGGACCATTAACCTTTAAAGCTAGTCAATACATTAAAAAAAAGCCACTTTTTTGGCTAATAAATAGATAAAATAGGTAAAAATAAAGGCGGCAATTACGTCTATGGTGTAATGTATGTGCTGAACTAGCACTAAAATGCCTATTATAACGGCAGCGGTTAATGCGAATATTTTGTCCCATTTAGCCTGTAAACAAAGGAAAAACAAGAACATATTCCCGGTGTGACCCGAATAAAACAGGTCTTTTGTAATAAAAATGCCCTTTCCACCATAGACAATATTGGCGATAGGGTCTTTTAGCGTAATTAAGCCCAGCGGTGGGTTTAAAGGAAGGATACTAATGGTTAGAACCCGGCACAAACACATTAAAATAAAACCATATGCAATTTCCAAAAACAACCTTGGGTTTTGATAGATTCTGTAAAAAACCAAGAGTACCATGCTCCAAATAATTACAAAAGTAGGCACCGAAACATCCATTGCCGGAATGGCATCAAGAACAAAGTCCTGTAACACCATGCCTTCTCTTTTTTCTATAAAAGCAAAAAAAGTAGGGAGCGTCAATAAAATGATCGCTACCAACGCAAGCGCAACAAAGGTTTTATTTCTAAAACTTCGTAACTGCCATGCTTCCGACCATGATATGGGTTCTTTTAATAATGCCACCTTACAAAAGCCTCTATGGCTGCATATTTAGTTTGACCAAGTGCGGCATATAACTGAGCGGTATTGGCATTTCTGGTTTCTGCTCTCTGCCAAAACTCGCGCATGTCAGATCCCTGAAAAGGAACACTGTCTTTTTGTGATTGATGTATAAATATGCCAAAACGTTTTTTAATTACTTGATTTTAATTACTTGATCGGGACTCATAGGAATGGCCATTTCAATATCTGCAATATCCCACTCTTGCCATGCACCTTTGTATAGCCAAACCCAACAATCTTTAACCCAGGCATCACCAGCGGCTTTTAAAAGGCGCATGCTTTCAAATACAACATCTAAGCATACTTTATGGGTACCGTGCGGATCGGCTAAATCACCAGCACAATAAATTTGATGTGGTTGAATTTTTCGAAGTAGTTCCATGGTTTGAAGCACATCGTCTTCACCCATTGGATTCTTTTCTATTTTACCTGTTTCGTAAAAAGGTAAATTTTGGAAATGGTATTGATTTTCTTTTAAACCCACATACCTACAAGTAGCTTTGGCTTCACACTGTCTAATAAGTCCCTTAATAGCTCTAATTTCTGGAGAATCTAGTCCACCTTTTTGTTTGGTGGCAATGTAGTTGCGCGCTGCTTGTAAAATTTCTTGACTCTTTTTATTATCGATGCCAAATAGGTCTTCAAAACCAACGGCAAAATCTAAAAAGCGAGTTACAAATTCATCGGATACCGCAATGTTACCACTGGTTTGATAGGCCACATGCACTTCGTTGCCTTGTTCATGTAAACGCATAAACGTACCGCCCATACTAATGATATCATCATCGGGGTGTGGTGAAAATATCAAACACTTTTTTGGATACGGATTGCTTCTTTCAGGATGTGCCGGAATAACCGCGTTGGGTTTTCCTGCAGGCCAGCCCGTTAAGCTATCCCTAAGCATATAAAAGACCTCTAAATTAATTTCGTAGGCGTCGTTTTTTTCTACGAGTAAATCGGCTAAACCGTTTTCGTTGTAATCTTTAGCAGTAAGGCTTAATACTTCTTTGTCTAATTTTAATGAAAGCTCAATAACGGCGCGCTTCATTAATTTTTTATCCCAAACACAGTTGCCTGTTAACCACGGCGATTTAATGCGCGTTAGTGATTCAGAAACGGGGGTGTCTATAATAAAAGTACAATTAGCATGTTCTTGTAAAATGCTTGCAGGCACTTGCTCAGTTACATCACCTTCGGTAGCTTTCGTAATAATTTCACCTTTGTTACCAAAGGCCATTAATAAAATGCGCTTCGATTGCATGATGGTACCAATACCCATGGTAACAGCAAGGCGAGGCACTTTTGATAAGTGTGAAAATTCGTACGCGTTGGCAAGTCTTGTATTGTTGGCAAGGTTTACAAGCCTGGTTTTTGAAATGATACTAGAACCTGGTTCGTTAAAGCCAATATGGCCATTACCACCAATACCTAAAATTTGTAAATCGATACCGCCAGCATGAACAATAGCAGCGTCATACTCTGCGCAATATTTTTTAATATCATCTTTAGGCCATTTACCACTTGGGATATGGATATTTTTTGGATCTATATCGATGTGGTTAAATAAATGCTTGTGCATAAAGCTCCAATAGCTTTGTGGTGCATCAGGCTCTATTGGAAAATATTCATCTAAATTAAAAGTGATCACATTTTTAAAGCTGAGTCCTTCTTCTTTGTGCAGTCTTACTAGCTCTTGGTATAATTTAATAGGGGTAGAGCCAGTAGCTAAACCAAGTACACAGTTTTCATTTTTTGCAGCTTTTGCTTTTATTAGTGTAGCAATTTCTTGTGCAACAAATGCAGATCCTTCTTTTGGTGAAGGAAAAATTTGGACTGGGACTTTTTCAAATGCGTCTATCATGTCTTTTCGTTATTGCTATAAAAACTAGTTGTTTTCTGGATTAAAATAAGCTTTGCTATAATTGATTTTAAAATTATCGTAACGCTTAAATTCATGTAATAATTTCTTTTCAAAACTAGGCCAGCTTTTATTTTCTTTATTGCTCCAAAGAACTTCACTTAATGCACTCATACGCGGAAATACCATGTACTCTGCTTTAGCGGTATTGTTCATGTATTCTGTCCAAACATTGGCTTGTGCACCTAAAACATATTTGTAATCGGCAGGATCCATTTCTTTAGGAAGTGGATCGTAGCTGTATACTTTTTGAATGGTGGTGTATCCGCCAATGGTAACAGAATCTTCTTTTTTATTTTGTTGGTGGTCAAAATACATCCATCCACCTGGTGTCATTATAACGTTGTGTTTTTCTTTAGCAGCTTCGATACCACCTTTTTCACCACGCCAGCTCATTACCGTTGCGTTAGGAGCGAGGCCACCTTCTAAAATTTCGTCCCATCCAATAATTTGGCGACCCTTGCTGTTTAAATACTTTTCGATGCGGCCAATAAAATAACTTTGTAAGCCGTGCTCATCTTTTAAGCCTTTTTCTTTAATTAATTTTTGACAAAATTCAGATCTTTTCCAAGATTCTTTAGGACACTCATCTCCACCAATATGAATATAAGTAGAAGGGAATAAGGCCATCACTTCATCTAAAACGTTTTGTAAAAAAGTAAAAGTATTTTCGGTAGGGGTAAATACATCATCAAATACGCCCCAAGTTTCTTGTACAATTTTAGTGCCTGGCTTTTTTAAAGCCTCAAGTGTTGCAGCACTATGCATGGTAGGAATGGCTGGTGTAGATTCGTTTGGAAAACAACTAAGCTCCGGATATGCAGCAATAGCCGCACTTGCATGACCTGGCATTTCTATTTCAGGAATGATGGTTACAAATCTATCCGCTGCGTATTTTACAATTTCTTTGATTTGAGCTTGGGTGTAAAATCCACCATACTTGGTATTGTTACTTCCTTTACCTGGGTAACGGCCAATAATGTTAGCGTTACGGTAACCACCCACGGTTGTTAATTTTGGATATTTTTTAATTTCAATTCTCCAGCCTTGGTCTTCGGTTAAATGCCAGTGAAAGGTATTTAATTTATACATGGCTATAAAGTCGATGTATTTTTTTACAAAGTCCATACCAAAAAAGTGACGCCCTTCATCTAGGTGCATACCTCTATAAACAAATCTTGGTTGATCTTGAACGCTTACAGCTGGTATGTTTAAACTGGCAGATTTTTGAATCGGTAATAATTGTATTAAAGATTGCACACCATAAAAAACACCTTCTTCGTTGGCGCCAATAATAACAACACCGTTATTTGAAGATTCTAATGTATAGGTGCCCTTCGGAGCTTTTGAATTATTATTTACTAAACTAATAGCATTTTTTGCACCAGAACCAACTGTAACTTTTAATTGAAAGCCATAAAATTCTTCCAAAAATTTATTAAAAAAGTTCGCGGCTTTTTGTTGACCTGCACTTTTAATTTGAAGCGTTGTTTTCGCAGAAATATCAAACGAGCCATCTTTTTTAGTTAAACTAGTAGGCTGTGGGATAATGCTTATTTCTTGTGCATTGGCTAGCAAGCACATGAAGAGCGAACAAGCGGTAATTAATTTTTTCATAGGGTACGCTAATTTTGATTCTCTAAAATAAAAAAGATTCCCCGTTTAGAGGAATCTTTTAGGTATTAATATTAATATTTTGTCATTATTTGACTGTTGTGAGCTTAATTACGTTTGTAGGTAGGTGTTCTGCAATTGGGGTACTGCCCGTATTTACCACCACATCACCTTCTTTTACAAATCCACGCGCTTTCAAAATGCCAATTTGGTCAGTAACAATATTATCTAAACTTTCTTCTTCGGCGTAGTAAAATGCACGAACGCCCCAGCTTAAACTTAATTGATTTACTAGTGATCTTTCTTTGGTAAAAATAAATAGTGGAGAAGAAGGTCTAAAGCTACTAAGCATAAAACCAGTGTAGCCGCTTTGTGTCATGCCAACAAGTGCATGTGCATTTACATCTTCCGAAATTTTACATGCATTATAACAAATAGCGTCACTGTAAAATGATGGAGATTGTGGCTGAGGTTTTAAATCTGAAGAGCGGTTATAACGGTATTCTGTTTTTTCAACTTCTTTGATAATTTTACACATGGTTTCAACTACAAGTGCTGGGTGGTTACCAGCAGCAGTTTCACCACTAAGCATTACTGCATCGGCACCTTCTAGAACCGCATTTGCAACGTCTGTAATTTCACTTCTATTAGGCTTAACACGGTCAATCATGCTCTCCATCATTTGAGTAGCAACAATGACCGGTTTACCTCTATGGATACATTTTCTAATCAGTTCTTTTTGAATTAACGGAATACGTTCAACAGGAAGTTCAACTCCCAAATCTCCACGTGCCACCATAATACCATCAGAAGCTAAAATGATTTCTCTGATATTGGTAAGGGCTTCCGGCATTTCAATTTTTGCAATGATTTTAGACTTGCTTTTGTTCGCATCTAAAATACCTCTAAGCATTTCAATATCGGCAACTCTTTTTACAAAGCTTAACGCTACCCAGTCTAATTCTTCTTTGATCATGAAGTCTAGATCAATGATATCTTTTTCAGTTAAGGCTGGTAAAGAAATTTTTGTGTCTGGTAAATTCAATCCTTTTTTTGAAGAGATAATACCACCAAGTGTTACGGTTACTTTAACGTCGCCATTGGCTTCTACCGATAAAACTTTTACTTCGATTTTTCCATCATCAATCATGATGGTATTGCCAATCACTACATCACCAGCAAGGTTAGGGTAGGAGACATAAATTTTTTCGTGGGTACCAATACATTTTTCGTTGGTAAAGGTAAGTACCTCTCCAACTTTTGCATCTAGTGCATTGTTTTCAATTTCACCTACTCTTAATTTAGGTCCTTGTAAGTCACCTAAAATGGCAATATTGTAAGGTTCTGTTTTATTAATTTTACGAATGTTTTCAATGATATTTTTTTTGTCTTCGTGACTACCATGTGAAAAGTTTAAACGAAATACGTTCACACCTGCTTTTACAAGTGCTAATAACTGATCGTATGAATCGCAAGCTGGACCTACGGTTGCAACAATTTTTGTGCGGTGATCCATGTGTGCAAGACCTGCTTGCTTATCCATGTTTCTGTGTAGGTATTTCTCTAAATTTTTTGACATAATCTTTTCTTACTTAAATTGCTTTTTGCTTAAATGGTTTTTTAGCTAGCTAATATTTTTACAATCTTAAACCAGTCTTGAGATATTTTTTGTTTTGCTTTAACGGCGTTGTCAAGTGGGGTATAATGTACTTTATTGTTTACAATACCTACCATTACATTGTT
>Ga0209355_1000914_pt1 | contig 17215 bp, 16 predicted proteins | sample LauGreSBDMM110SN_3_FD_187563 | JGI IMG/M metagenome (GOLD analysis project Ga0209355, IMG submission 187563) | Freshwater lake microbial communities from Lake Michigan, USA - Sp13.BD.MM110.SN (SPAdes) (version 2) | ecosystem: Environmental > Aquatic > Freshwater > Lake | place: Lake Michigan...
TATAAGGTTAACACCTATCTTAGAAAGCATGCTCGACTATATGAGCAAGAATGATTTAACCACATGGAATCTAGTTAATACTTACTTTAACAAGTTTAGTACTGTAAATTCATATAAAAACACGGCGTCTAGATATAAAGTTAAAAACTATACATTAGATCAACCATTATGGAAAGCATCTAAGAATCCTAAAGCAGATCTTACTGGTTCATTTGCTACAATATCTACATTTAGAGATAACTACCAAAGCCCAAGTTACTTGGTGCAAAAAGGTGAGGACATTAAAGAAGGTGCTAATAAACTACTTAAAGATAGATCAACATACTTGTTTGTATTTAATGGTGCATCTAATCCTGAATCTAAACCTTTAGAAACAAATGACTCAATATTTGCTCTATCTCAAGAACATACTAATGTATTTGGTTTAACTACTAAGCTAGGTTTCCAAGATGTTGTTAGCCAGCAGATGACTGATGCTAACTATGATGACAATATTAAAGCTATTGAAAACAGTATTCAAGCTCTTAAAAAAGCAGCTAAGCCTTTTAAAGGTAAGATCTTCTGGAATGCTGCGGGTTATGGTCAATCTATGATTGGTGCAGATTTAAATGGTGAAAATGTAAATCAAAAGAGAGCAAAGGCCACTAAAACTTTCGTATATTTGTCTAAGAGGCTTTATGAAGAATTTGGCTACAAGAATAAGAACTACGAAGTTGTAGCACCTAGGAAGTTTATAAGAGTAACACGTAACGATGTTCTAGAAAACATCAAAAAATGTTTATAAGATGAGTAGTTGTGAAGTTTTTAATCCATCATTAGATGCGGCAATAAGAACATTAGGTAAGTTTGATGTAAACAATTACATGTTACTTACTGAAAACAAGGGTCCTTTAATCGACCCTTTTGCCATTTTAGATACTTTAACAGAGGCTTATCCAGAACGTAAAGCGTTTTACGATTCTAAAAGATATGAATTAAGAAAGGGTAAAATATGGTACCCGAAAGGTAAACTTATAGCTTATCAGAAATTTGAGGGTGAGCAAAAAGTATTTCGAGATGCTATGTATAATTTTATTCGTGGTTTACGAATAAACATAGTTGAAGAAGGAGGTACCGAGTTTTCAGGTTTAGCAGAGCAAATGAATGCTGCTGGAAATTGGGAAAAAGGTAATCTTGGACCCCCTGTTGCAGCTTTTGATATGTTACAAAAAGTTTTAGCGTTACCTGCAAAAATATCAGACATGGGCTTAGCTAAACAAACAGCTAACATTGCTTATGCGTTCCTGGGTAGAAAATCTAAACTAGGCAAAGACCTTTGGTTTAATATTGGCTATTGGAAAGATTATGAAGATGTTTATAATAAATACGATATCTTATCTAAGGATAAAAATATTACAATAGACGATATTGATGTAATTGAAGAAATCATAGATGAAGGTGATAATTATAGTTATAAAAGACCAGAAAACCTTTGGGCCCACAAGCAAGCAGTTATTGAATTCTTAGCCCAAGGACTTCTTACATATAACCCAGGGTCAAAAGAAAAAGTAGACTTTGAGAATCCTGATATAGACACAAACTTCTTTCAAAAATTTGGATTGCTAACTCCTTATGCAGGTACAAAATTAAAAACTGTATTTGCTACAGTTTATAACTGGTTAAGAAAACTCATTAAAGGACAACCATTTACTAAATACGATAGAGAAAAGTTAGATGATTTACTCTTTGATATTGTAGATGACGTATACAAGAAAGATTTTAAAAAATGGATACGGGGTATCGATGTTAAGAATGGAATGCTCTATGATAAAAAGGGTAATTTATTGCAACAAAAGTTTTATAAAACTACTTTAGAGGCTGATGAGTTTGCAAATGAGATTATAACTAAATTATTTAATGAGTTAGATCCATCAGGTCAAGCATACAAGTTATCAGGTTCTCAAGTATTAAGAAAATATGGTAATACATATAGAAGCTTTAGCGAGGATGTTCATGATATTGATGGTATAATAACACTTAAACATTTTAAAAGTGAAGCTAATGCAAGAGAGTTTGTAGAGTGGATTCAAAATAGAGGATTGCCTTTAATGCGACGTGAAGGTGCTCTTGCACAATCTTTTGGTCGTGATAAATTTAATAAAGAAATTATACCCCTTTTACAAGGTCAATCTTGGTATAGAAACTTACAAGACATTTTTCCTAGTTGGAAATTTCAAACGGCATTTATAGGAAAAGATCATAAAACCGGTGAGAGTATAACTATTACTGGCTATGTTGAACATCCTACGCGATTTGAAGTAGACGAGAATACGGGTGAAGTTCGCCCTAAAAGATATATTTTAGATTTCTTTTTAAGAACTGGTGAAGGTACATACCCACTTGTGTTTGATAACTACTGGCTAGACTGGAAGCAAATCTTTATGGCAAAGCTTAATATGGGTCGCGGTAAAGATTTAACAGACATGATTTACTATTCTCCATACTTAAGTGATAAGTATCAATTTAGAAATGGAGGTTTTAGATATTTTTCTTTTGCTGATGATCTTATAGAAGATGAAATATCTGACGTAGAGGTTACACCAGAAATATCAGAAGTATATGAAACTAATAAGGAGTTGTCCCAAATAGGCACACCTGAACAATATGCACAGTACATTAACCAGATATTCCCTACAAATAACGTAGTATGGAAAGGTCACAATTCACAAAACCAAAATAGTAACTGGTTTAGTTTAGATAAAAAATATGCTGAGGTATGGGGATCAGCTAAACCTGCTTTAATTAACACTGAAGATGTATTTGATATTTCAGAGTTTGAAAAGTACTTTGGTAAGGGTGCTAACTTAAATTTAGTAATGGGTGATTTCCAGATAAATACTAAGTTTGGTGCACAGATTGGTTTACTTGAGCAAACAAATCCAGAGTTAGCCGAAGAATTTATAAAAAGATTTAATGAAAGTTCTGTAATACAAGGTCCTGAAGCAGGCTTTGAAAATCAGCAATCTTTTTATGTAAAGTCATCTAAAAATATACACGAGTTAGGTAGTAAAAAAGATATCCAAGACTTTAAAAAGTTTGTTTCAGGTACTTCAGAAACAACTAAAACTGTTGTTGCATATCAAGGGGCTAAAGGTCCATTTGATGATAGAGGTATAAACTACTTTGCTATAGATGTACAGGAAGCAAGAAACTATGGAGGCAATGTAAGAAAGGTTGACGTAGATACATCTAATTACTTAGATGATTCTTCAAAAACAAGAAGAGATTTACAAGCAGAGTTTACCGCAAAAACCGGAATTACTCCAAACATCTTAGATAATAGTGCTGAGGGTTTAAAGAATCAAGTAGACTTTTTTGAATTCTTAAAGTCAAAGGGGTATAAAGGACTAGACTTAACTATGTATAGCGATAGTCAATATCTTATTTCATTTGATAATGAGACCTTTGATGATAATAGAGATGATCTAGATACACCACAATACCAAAAGAGTTTATATAGTATATCACCAGCAGCGTTTAAGAAAAGTCTTATGGCAAGACTTGGTGATACCAATATCTATCGTAAAAAGTATTTATCTGAGGGTGGTTACCGAGATGCTATGAATTCTATAAATGATTACAATAAAGCAAATGGTAACCTAAGATTCTTAGATATCCTCAAAGAGGAGAATGATTTAAGAGACGGAAAACAACTTTATTACATTCAAGTATTCAAGACTCCCCTACCAATAGGACCTGAACAAGGTGGTAACGGTATAGATAGGGCGTGGTTTATTAGGGAGATTGCTGCCGTTGATGCTTTAGCAGAGTCTATACAAACTGTAGATAACCAAACTATAAACGAGGTACTTGCTGATACTATTACCAGAGAGCAGGCTGAAACGGCTCAGGCTTTACAGGTTGTTAAAAATATGGCAGCAAGCATGAATATGCTTAATGAGCTTGGTGAGGCTGATGTTAACTTTATTACTAAAGAAGAAGCAAGAGAGCTTACGAAAAACACAAGATCTCCATATAATAATGAAGCCGGTTTTTTCTTTAACGGAAAAGTATATATAGTAGAAGGTGGTGTTTCAGTAAACTCTTTGTTTCATGAGTTTGCTCACCCATTTGTAAAGTTTTTAGCGCATCAGAATCCTGAATTATTTAGTAAGCTTGCTCAAAAAGCTTGGGCTGAGCTTGGTAAGATGGGATTACAAGATGCATTCTTTGCAGCATATCCAGAGCTTGCTGAAAATAGCCAAGGGTTTCACGAAGAGGTAATTGTACATGCTTTAACAACAGCTGCACAAGCACAACTTTCTAATACACCTATTCCTAATTCATTTAAAGAAACTATTTCTAACATACTTTATCAGATTAAAAGATTCTTTAGAAAACTATTTGGTGGTAAACCAAAGCTTAGTGATCTAGGGGTTAATACATCTCTTATGGATTTAGCAAATGAAATGCTATCCGAAAGGTTTGCTATTAACGATAGTATTGGAACTAAAGAAGATATTTTAGAAGATGAGATTCAGTATGCTAAAGAGATTAATGATTTTATCAAAGAATTAGATGATGCAGTTAATGTAAACGAGACACATAAAGCTTTACAAAAAAACATAGACGCTATGTATAAGCTTATGAGTGATCAGCTACGTGCAACTAATAAAGATGAATATCAAGAGTTAGCATTGCTTTTAACAAATGACGAGGGTCGTGACATTGCTTATATAACTTCTACACTTAGTAGCTATGAGTCTAATAGAACTAGACACATTAAAGACTTAGTAGAAGACAATAGAAAACTAGCAATAGCTTTTGTAAATAGCTTACAGCAAATGGCGGTTATTACTAACAAGATTAAAACACGTATTGTAGAAATTAGAAAAGGTCCAAAGTCACAAGAGAATTTATATAGAGCTAAGAGCATGAATGACTTCTTAGATTCTTATATAGCACTTACAGATAAAATTTTAGATGATTTTACAGAATTAGGTATTGAAGAAGATACTGATATTAGTTTGTTAGTATCACAAATTAGAGCTGGAGCTGTATCAGGTAAAAAAAATTCATTGTTTATATACGGTGAAGGCCTTGTAGATACCCTTTGGGAATTTGTAGAGCCAACTGCTGATAAAATTGAAGAGCGCTGGTTAAAGCGTAAAGCTTATTTAGAAAATTCTAGAACTGCTAGTCCAAGATTATTAGCACTTGAAGAAGCTGCTTATAATAGTATTAAACTTACCAAGGAGTCATTTGCAGATATGATAAATGGCGACATTGTATTTAACGGTGCAGGTAGCCAATTAAACTCATTGTTTGAAAGTTATTTAATAAATCAAGATCCTGTAGTAGGTTCTTTTGCTAAGTACTTAAAAACAAACTATGTGGATATGGAAATTAAAGTCCAAGACCATAAAGTTAGATTTGCTAATGAAGTTATGCCCGCTCTTAAAAAGGCTGGAGTTACATCTAATAATCTTTTAAGTAAATCAGATATTTTTTTAATGGAAGATAGCATTGCTGAAAAAGCTAAGGATGGTAACTTATATGAGTTTAAAGTTTTAAAGTATCTAGATGAATTTGTAGGACACGAGTGGTGGGATGCTCAACAAAAATTTGAAATTGAAAAAGCACGTCAAGCGTACTACTCAAGTTTATCAGATGATGATAGAAAAGCATTTAATAAGTTAAAGCAAGAGTATGATAGAATGCGACGTTTATACTTTAACAATAGGTATAAACAAGAGTTTTATGATAGACAAGAGCTCTTTGAAAGAGATGATATAGGTGCAGAAGCTAAACGAAGACTTGATGAGATCAATGAGAATCTTCAAATCATGAATGACATGAAGCGTCAAGGGTTTGAGATTAAGGATGAAACTGAAAAACGCAAATTAGCTCAGCGAGAAAAAAGATTTTTATACAGTTTAACAGATAATTTTGGAAATCTTAAGACTGGTGATGAAATGCTTATTGCAGAAAGACTTAGAGAATATAGAGATTTAAGTCGTGGTTTTTATGAGAGTAGACCAAGACCTGGTGTATTCTTAAAAGCTTTATCTGATTATGAGCAACAACTTTTACTTAAACCAAGTATTGGAGGTGATAGAACTTCAGAAGAATTCTTAGAAGAACGTGAGAAATGGTTAACAAAAAATACAAGGCAATCTGCAAAAGCTGCATACTATGATGCTATGTCAGCACTTTATGAAGGTATTAAACAACTGGAGGATAAAAAAGATCCAAAGATTAAAAATGCTGCAGCTCAAGTAATTAAAGATGAACTTGCAAAAAGAAATGTTGACCAGGATATAATTGATAAGGTTAATAATGTTTCTGATTTATACGCTATTATTAATGATATAGCATCATTAAGTAGAGATGAGAATAAAATGGTGGCTGTAAATGAAATTACAGAAGAAGCTTTAGATCTTATAAAAAATCTTCAAGAAGTAATTGTATACACCAAAGAAAATTCTGGTAAAATAAACAACCTTACACAAGAAGAAAATGATTTCTTAATTGATTATGTTCAACGTTTTACATTGGCTCAATTTGGTGCTGGTCAAATGCCATCTCAAGATGAACAAGATAGAGCTACAGAACTATACGATAAACAATCTTATAATGGATTAACACCTGAAGAGAATAAAAAGTTATCTCAATTATATGGTACATTAAGCACACTTCGTGAAAAAAAACCAAGTATATATTATCTTGATATATATAGCAACTATATTTCACTTATTGATAAAAAGTTTATCATAGACGATTTAGGAGAAAATGATATCAATGCTGATAACGCCGACGACTACTTTTTAAGCGATGATGTTGTAGATGAGATTAAATCTCAGAATGCACAATTTGCTATATGGTTTGATAAAAATCACATACGAGTAAAAACTTATGATGGTAAAGGAAGCTGGTCAGATACTTGGCAAAGATTGCAAGTTTGGGATTATAGTAAACCAGCAGATGATAGATTCTTTGAGAGTATTGAAATACCAACAGCAGATGGTGCAGTTGATGCAAGTGGTAAAAGAACATTAGAAACTTATGTTGCAGCACCAAACTTTGAGTATTATACTTTTGATGTTAAACCTGAGTTCTTAACTGATGAGATATTACCAAACACTAAAGATGCAAGTGGTAATATAATTCCTCCTAATAAGGACAATAAGGGTAACTGGTTACCTAAACGTATTGCACAGGGAGCTCCTGCAGATAGCCAATTCATTAATAAGCGTTACTCAGAACTTCGCAAAAACGACCCAGCTACATTTGAAGCTCTTGAAAAAATGAAAGAGTTTTATATAAGCATACAGGATGGTAAAGACCAAGCTGCTAAACTATACTTAGAACTTGCTAGATATAACCCGGATGTAGCGGAAAACGTTGGTGAATCAGCAAGAACTATTGCAAGTGCTGCTAGTAAAAAGTCTAAGAATATTAAAAGAACCAATATTTTTTCACGTTGGGCTGAAGAAGTAAGACACTTTTTTATGCGTAGAGCAGATTCTTTTGAAGAGGGTGATGATAATTTCCGAGCTGATGATGATGAGTCGCTTAGCTTCTTTGCTAAACAAAATTTAAAAATACCTATTGAAGGTAAATCTAGATTAGATGTCAATAATGTCTCTAGAAATTTTGTTAAAAGTACAATGAGATACATGGCTTCAATGGAAAAACACCAAAAGCTTATTGAATTATCGCCCGTAGCAAAAGCACTTGAAGAATTTTTATATGATAAAGATCCTACAGTAGGTAAAAATATAACTTTTAGAAATAAGTTATCTTCTATAGGTGAGATCATTGTTACTAGTGACCCAAGAGCAAGTAAGCGTAAGCGTATACAAAATGTTGTATCACCAAATCCTAGATACAAGAGTGTAAAATATCTTATTGAAAGGGAGTTTGAGGGTAAAAAATATAATGATACAGGCGCTCTTTCATACGGACTTAATAAAGCCTTTAATGGTCTTGCAAAAGTTGCCTCATTTGGATACTTTGCTTTAGATCCTACTAGTGCACTTGTCAATTACTATGATGCATTAATGGAGTTAAAGATAGAAGGTTGGGCATTTAAGCACATAAACCCAGTAAGCTTACAAGTTGGTAAGGGTTGGGGTCTTTTTGCTATGAGTACTGTTACAGCTGAGATCTATAAAACAGGACCTAAGTCGGTTACAGGACAGCTTATTGAAATTTTTGACCCAGGTCAAGACTATTTAAGAAAATCTTTAGATGATGGTATTGCTAGAAACCTTTCTGGTGACATTGTTAAAATGAACTTCTTAACTAATACACGTAAGTGGTTAGAGATGTTAGCTACAATGCAAACTATGGGAGCCATGATGGATTACCAAAAAGTTCCACTTACAGTAGGTACTAAAACAACTTATATAAGTTATTTAAGAGCTTGGGAAAGAGATGTTAATGGTAGAATAAAATTAAAAGATGGCATTGATCCTAAATATGACATAGGAGGTAAAGAGTTTTTGAATATAAAAAATAACATACAAACCTTGATAGCTAATATCAACGGAGCATTCTCAGAGTTTGACCAACCTGAAGCATCAAAAATTGTTGTATTTAGAATGGTAAGCTTTATTCAAAAACACTTACCGCGAATGTTTCAGAATCACTATGCTTTTAAAGCTAATATATTTACCGGTAAAGCAGCTCCAAGATATAACTGGGGTGCTAATGATGTGAATATGGGATTCTTTAGTGCTGTACTTAACTACATAACAAAAAGTATTGGTAGCTATGGTACAGGATTAATAAATCCGTCAAAGGAAGAAACTATGTATATATTAAAGGCTGCACGTTGGATAAGTATTCTAATGGCTACTAGTTATATGAAATCTGTATTCTTTGGCTATAATCCGGATGATGATGAAGAAGAAGCTGAAAGAATTAAAAGAAAAAAGAAACTAAAAAGAGCTCCGACACCAACAACGTGGAAAAAACTTTATAAAAAAAGTGGACCATTACCATTTTTAGATGCTTCTATACGCACTAACTTAGATAAAGATAGAGCAAAAGAAGTAGCATATTTTAGATTTAACAACTGGCTTGAACTACAAGCTTTGTATATAACAACTCGTGTAGGCCATGACCAAGAAGACTGGTTATTATGGCCTGGTTTTGGACTTTCTACTCAATCGGGAGCTCTTAATCTTAAAACAGGAGCCCTTATGAATCCTACAATTAATAACATTATTAATTTATCAAGTTACATAGCATCTGATGCTGCAAATGATCCAGCTGCTTTGTACCAACAAGATTCGGGTGTATATCCTTGGGAGAAAGAAGGTGACCCTAAATGGTATTCAACAATGGGCCATTTCTTTGGATTAACAGGATCATTTGTTGACCCAGCAGGTAGACAAAAATCAATGGAAACAAGACGTAAAAACCCTAATGCTAGTCAATAATTATGAAAAAGTATTCTTACACAGAACTGGAAGCAGAATTTGCTGGATTTGGTTACCAATGGCCAACCTTACACATCATTGGTGTGAGATCTAAGGCTAATGAGAAGAACAAGTTTGATGATCAGATTTACTTGATCAATGGTCCAATGCAACAGATATTCTCTGGTACAACTAATCCAGGTACACACTGGTTAAAGAACTTACTAAACCCAAAAGGTACAGCAGTGTTGAAACCAGGACAATATGTCGACGCTTACCAATTAGGATTACACCAAGGTAAGTACAAAGCATTAGTGCAACGTAAACCTGTAACTGTATACCGTGATGGTGACAAAGATGATACTGCTGAAGAGCAAGGTAAAGAAGATACAGGATTATTTGGTATTAACATACATCGCGCTAATCCATCAGCCATCTCTAGTATTATAGATAAGTGGTCAGCAGGATGTCAAGTACTTAATGATCCTAAGCAATATGCTACATTAATTACAACTTGTGAAAATTCAGGTAAAAGTGCATTTACTTACACTTTGTTAAGGGAATTCTAATGAAGAAGTGGATCATATCCATACTAAGTGCTGATGGAGATCAGAGTTCTAAAAGACTAATAGGTCTCTACTGTATTGCTACAGGATCAATTATGGCATGGATTGGTACATTCACAGATTACAAAACTCCTGAGTATATGTACAACACTATTATGTTTACAGGTGCAGGGGCATTTATAGGAACAGTTGTTGAATCAGTATTTTTACAAAAGCTTAATAAACCCAAGGAAGATGCCAATGACACCTCGCCAACTAAAGAAACTGTATAAAGACATAGCTGTAGCAGTAGCTCTTGTAGCAATTGTAACCTTTATCGTAATATTACAATATAAGAATAAGGTAAAGGATCTTAAGATAGAAGATCTTAAGCGTCAAGCATATGCTGGTGACGTAAGAGATAGTATATTAGTAGACTCTTTAAAACTAAAGATACTACAAGACAGCTTACAGATTGTTGATATTCAAAGAGTTAACAGTATAAACACTATAAACAAACAAGATGGCAAAGACAAAGGTGATCGGGATATTATTATTGCTATTATCCCTAGGGCAGATGATGAGCAGCGAGACCGTATATGGGCAGCTTACTCCCCAAAGAATTAACTACAATGGTAACAAAGGTATCTTCTTCACAGATAAACAAGAGGAGCTCTTGCTTAAATCTATTGTGGACTATGACTACTTGCAGAAAAGTGTTGCAAGGAAAGACGAGGTCATTAAAATCTATGAACTCCGCTTTCTTGATAAGGAATTTGAGATCAAAAAGATGGCTGGATACCTGGATGCAGCAAACCAAAGAACAACAGAGTGCCTTGATAGAAACTTTATTTTACAATCAAACCTGGTAGAAACCAGGGACTCTTTACATATAACCCAAGGTAATCTTGGTGTATCTAGAAGAAATAATTGGATATTAGGAGGAATCTCCGTATTTTTATTAAGTATACTTATTATAACAAACTAAAACATATATATAATGGCAACAATTTCAAGTCCAATAGGACGTACTCCAAGAAATGCAGGAGCAGGCGCAAACACTTACAAAAAAGGTGGTATGATAAAAACTAAAAAACACCAAGGTGGCGGTTCAAATACATTAGACCCTACTAAAGCTATTAATAAATTCAAGAAGAATACTAGTAAAAATAAGAAATAATGGCAAATAAACCCTTTAGAAAAAAGCTTCCAGCTGATACATCTGATTCTCGTAATAGCTCAAGAGGTAGAGATGAAATTTTAACAGGTACTCCTAAAAAAAGAGTAGATATTACTTACAAGACTCAAAAAGACGAGGACGGATACCCTACAGGATTTAGTAACAGAACTAAAATAGTTACTAAATTTACTAGAGGATCAACAGGAATTGAGGCAGAAGTTTTAAAATCTAAAACTAAAAAAGTTTCGGATTCAAGAGGTCCTAGTAAAGATGGGTATGCGCCATCAGTTCAAAAGAAAGGCGGTACTGTAAAAAAAGTTACACCAATTAAAAAGAAGAAATAATGGCAAAGAAACTTACAAAATATCAAGATAAGAGTATTGTTAAACCAAACATTACTGCTGTTAGAGATAATACTCAAGTAAAAACTGCTGGTTTACCTGTTAAAGCAAAAATAGAACAACCTAAGCGGCCTAGAATGAGAAAAGTTATAAAAAAATCACCAATAAAAATATAAAACAATGGCAAAAAAAGTAATGAAAACCTATCAAACTGGCCGTAGCAAAATGGTTCCAATGACACCAAGAAAACCAAAAAAACCAATGTCTCCTCCTCCTGTTGCAAAACCTAAACCAGTAGCTGCTAAAGGTGGTGCTACTAAACCTTTACGTAAAGCTCAACCCGGAACACAAGTTAATAGCGCAGGGAGAGCCTATATGAAATATGTTCCTGGCGCAGTAGCTAGTGATACATTAGCTATTCAAGGTGATGCAAGATTTCAGCAACCGTATTATGAAGATGATAACTTCACTGCAAAAAAGAAAATGTTAGAGCTGACTTATGGTAATGAAACGCCTGATCCAGATTTTGGAACACAGCGTAGAAACCAAACACCGCAAGAAGTTTCAAGTTACAGTGACTACCTAAGAAAATTATACGGTAAAAAAACAGGTGGAGCTGTTAAAAAAACTATGACTACTAAGAAGACAGGTGGAACCATTAAAAAGAAAAAGTAATGGCAAAGAAAAAAAGACCCGAAAAGACAGAGAGCGGTTACTATAGACAAGGTACCTATACAAAGGATGACGGGAGTACTGGTTATGACCGTCCTGTAAGAACTGTAAAAGGAGTTTTAGCTGGAGCAGCTAAGGTAGATGAAGCTAGAGAAAATAGAGAATCTAGAGCTAATACTCTACAACCTAAGTCATCAAAACCGTATATGTCTACACCTAAAGATGATGCTAAAGCAGCGAAGTATAATGCTAAAAGATACGGTGACTTTAAAGATATGACTCAGACTGTGCGTAATGTACCTTATCACTCATATAATGAACCTAGTAATCCTGGTTTAAAAAAAGAGAAAAAAGGAGGAACAATTTCAAAATCTATTACAGCATTAGATCAAGTTCAACGTATGCATTCTAAAAAGAAGAAATAATGGCAAAGTTAGCAACTATAAAAAGCAATGCTCCTAAGCGTACTAAGGTTAGCCGCCCAGGAGTTATTGCAAAGACTAAAACTAGTCGATCAAAGACTAGTAAGTTGTATAAGAAAAGTTATAGAGGTCAGGGTTAAACTCCTAGTATCTTTAGGATGTTAGGCTTAAAATAGCTTTTGCCTTTAAGGATCTTCCCATCTTCTCGTAGGATGGGTTTTCCATTTTCATCAAGCTTGCTCATGTTCGACCTATGGATTTCTGTGAAGACTTCTTCAATCCGGTCTTGTAAGCCATGCTTAAGTATAGTCCCGTAAATGATATAAAGCTGGTCACCAAGAGCATCTGCAATACCCACCAAGTCATCATTACCACAAGCTTCAAGGTACTCGTTGTTCTCTTCTTCCAAGAGCCTGTGACGTAACTCATATTGTTCTTGTGTTAGTTGTTTATAATCTTGTGGGTCAGGCATATTAAACGCGGTATGGAACTCCGCTACCATATTGATATACTTCTTCATTAATATCCTTTATCTCCGTTACTATTATAATTTACTTTATCTATGTCATGGTCGCTACCATTAGATGCCATTTTTACAAGACCTAACATATCCGTGTTCTTAGTATAGTCACTAGTCCACATAGACAATCTATCTAAAGACTTACCATAAAGCTTGGACTTCTTATACGCTTCTTTAAGCTTACAGTGTTTCTCCCCTTGTTGATTCAACATAGCCTCTAGTAAGATAAGGTAGTTTATAATATCACCAATCTTTTCAGATACTACTGCAGGATCAACAGGTTTATTATCAGCTACTATATCTTTTATAGAAACTAAGTGCTTAGTCATGTAGCTCCAGAGAACTTCAGCTGATGAGCCGTGGAGGGATAATCCCCCCGCAGCTTCATCAAAGTTTCTGAATACATTATCATCTTTAGCATACTCTTTATGTTTAGTAAGTAGAGATTGGCGCACCAGGTCGATGCGCTTCTCTACTCTATTGCTAAAATCTTCTCTTGTCATAAGTCAGGTAATTCAAATGTTTGTAATTCTTCAACACCAAAGTTAAAGAATTCTTCGGCAGGTTCAGCAACTTCTTCTTGAATTTCTTCTTGAATAAGTAAACTTAAATCATCTACTATAACATCTGTAGGACTAGTAAGCTTAGGATTAGTTATTTCAGCTATTGCATCAAAGATATTTAACTGATTAGTAGGTTGTACTTCTTCCTGTACAGGTTCTTGTACAAACTCCATATCGCAATCCTCTTGTGTTAAACTAGTTAACGCGAAGTATTTGTTAATAACTTTGTGGCATTCTGATTGGTCCTCAAACCAGTTCTTAGGATGCGACATACGTAATGCTGTGGCTACAGAATTGTAGAAGTTCCATGCATTACTATGCTCTATGTTGTCAAATAGGACAACTTTTGCAATAAGACGGTCGCGTACTGCAGAGGCTTGCTCCTTATTAAGACACTGCTTCTCAATAAACATACGTCCTACTAATTCTGAATAAGTACGTAAGCTAGCATTTTGACCAATAAGAATATCTCTTGACGCAACTAAGTCAGCATAGTGAGCATTAGCCATGTTCAATTGAGTTTGAATCATTTGGATAGCTTCTTCATCAGCTTTACCTGTATGTTTTCTAGCATAACTAGAAACATCACCAGCAAAGATATAGTTACCAGTCTTTGGTATATATACACCAATTCCACACTTGAATCTCATAGATTTGTCATATGAGTTACCCCATATAAACATCATCTTCATATCAGGATCTGTACCCTGATCTAGAATATACATTCCATTTGCAACATTACCGCCAATACTTGCACGGTATAATTCTGATTCTATATTAAAGCCACGAGTAACAAGTTCTTCATGAACTTTATCTATAATAGACTTGTGGCTGATAGAAGTATAACGCCCACCGTGGTTAGGTAGGGCTATACTTTCTAAATACTCTCTGGTTATACCAGTAGGAATTCTTTTACTCATTTTAAAATAAACTTAATTGTGATTTCTGTTTTGCTTTTGTTATGTGCTCAATCTCTTTATACATTTTCTGAAGATAGTAATCTTCATTAATGTTAAAATCAGCCCAAGGTTTTTCTTCATATACATTGAAGACAGTTTGCATCCACTTACCAGCTTCTAACTGGATTTCGCGTTTATCTGTTTTATTATACTTGATTATCTTACAACCTCTATTAGAGACATAATACCTTACAATGTGTTGTAGCATGGTATCATAGCGTTGATTATTCCTAAAACAGGTTTCCATAAAATACCAATCACCTTTAATCTTTGCGCCGCCGCAGAAATCAAATATGTTTTTATTGGTCTTTATATACTGTTCCGGGACAACATCGTGGACAAAGTAATTATATATACCTTTTGGTATTACTAGGAAGCTTTTATTCTTATGCAGCGCTAGGTCAGTAAATTCAAACCTACCCTTACACTTTGTTGCTTGATAATAATACTTGCCGTCTCGTTCTTTAAATATATAGTGTGGCTTTTCGCTTTTCAGCTCTTCCCACTTACTCTTATCTAATTCTTTCTCACTTAGCACAGCAATATAATTATTTACATCTCCGATGATCATCTTATCATATTGATCATGCTCGAGTTGAAGTTGTGTTATCTTCTCCCACTCTGCACAAATCTCAAGATACTTGTCCTTATATGTTTCAGGAATCATCATCTCTAGACCATCTGTATTTTGCATTAAAGGAATACTACCAGGGATACCCGTAGATAGCATTTCATATAGCATCATCAGACTAAGTTGGCCATTCATAGTAATACGCATGGTAAACTCAGGGTCATATAGAAAGCTATTCTCATCATTACTTAAACCATAAGTACTGTTAAGAATAATCTTAAATACATAATTCTTTGGATCTTTCTTGGGTATCTTCTTTCTTTCTTCAAAGAACCACTCATATTGATCACAAAAAATCTTCTTTGGTAAATGTGCCGGCGACCATTTATTTCTAATAGCTAGGTTAGGATAAAAACTAGTAACGTCAGACGTCATTATTATCATACCATCCTGGCTTTTATAAACACCTGCTTTTGTAGCACCATGAACACCGCCAAAACCAAAGTCTGTTTTTACACCCTTGTGGGTCATTGTATACTTGAAAGCACCTTTGGTGTTACTAGCATCAATAATAAGACTCTTAAACTTCTCAAGAAGATTTTGGAATTCTTTGCGGTCAAACTTTACATAATCTAATATGATATCTTTAACCGAAATCATACCTCTCTTAGTCCTAAGAGATTTAAGCTCGGCTTTTTTAATATCGAGTGCATCACTTAAGAATAAAGCAAATAGTTCCTTAGAAATTCTTGGCTCAGATGCGCTATACAAGTTAACATTATACTCATCAGTAAGAGTTTTACGTAAAGCAATTTGAGATTTGGATATATTATATATCTTCTTAGTTGCTAGTACGTCATTAATACAATAAGATATAATGCTATCTATTTCATCTTGAGTCTCAATAACTGCTGTATGATGAATAGGCATTTCTTGTACGTTATACCAATCCATTGAATACTCAATCCATTTAAGACTAGATCTCTTAGCTGCATTATCCCAATGATTTAGTTTATATAAATCAATTTGACCAATAGACAACTTCCATTCAGGATACTCCGAGAATTCATTATTGTTACTACGCTCAATGACATTTTGGGCTTTCCTATATATAAACTTAGCTATCTCATCTCCAGGTAACTCAAGCATACGTTCTCCTTTTTGAAGAATATACTCAGTGATCTGCGAGTCAAATGCTAAACCATTAAAGGAGATATGCCACTCTTTATTCTCTTTACACTCATGTAAAAAGTTCCATAAAGCATAGAAATCATTTTTAGACTTGTGAACAACAAATGTTCTTTGTTCTTCTCCTTTATAATCTATGAATACTGCTGCAAAACAATTTGTCAGCGTTTCATAATCCATTACCCAGTGTTTCATATACATATGTTCAGTTAAGCTGTTCCCCCGTATGTAAGTAAATAAAGGGGGATTGCTCCCCCCATATATTATGCTTCTTTAACTTCCATGTTCAAGTATGTAGCAAAGTCATAAGTATCTGCGTTAATAGCAAAGTGACTAATGAATGCTTCAATCTCTGCACGTTCTTCCAAGTAATACTCTTGGTAAGTTTCAATAACACGACGCTCTTGTTTAACCGGAACACCATCTTTAGAAGGGGTTTTACGGAATTCAGGATCACCATTTAGATCTAGCTTAGGCATCATATGGAAAATATCTTTCTTGTGTGCACCAATAAGCGCTAAGATTTTATTTCCAGTGTAATAGATACCCTCAATAAACCCACAGTCTCCTGTTGTAGGGATCATTTTAAAGGTCTTTTCTCCCTCTTTAGTACTAGAGGTAATTAACATCATGTTTTTCATAAATTACTTTTGTTCAAAGATATTAAATTTAATTAGCTCTTCAGCTTTAAGCTTTAGAGTTTCTTTTTTAAAGTCTGGTAAACTACAGAGTTCACCAACTTCAGTTAAAACTTCTATGGGTACTGCTAACAGATCCGCATAAGTCTTAAAGTATTTGTCAGGGTTGAGGTAACTATCAATGTACTTGTAGTTACTATGATTATTTT
>Ga0209355_1000916_pt1 | contig 17202 bp, 16 predicted proteins | sample LauGreSBDMM110SN_3_FD_187563 | JGI IMG/M metagenome (GOLD analysis project Ga0209355, IMG submission 187563) | Freshwater lake microbial communities from Lake Michigan, USA - Sp13.BD.MM110.SN (SPAdes) (version 2) | ecosystem: Environmental > Aquatic > Freshwater > Lake | place: Lake Michigan...
CCCACATTCAACATTACGTCACAGATATAACTTTGGATTAATGTATAAAGATATATGGGAACCAGAACTATTTGGTTCAATTTATATTGACAAATATAATATGGAATATGCCGAAGCACTAGATTTTATTAAAACCATTATGAGAGATTTTGTAGAGCAAAGAGAAGATGGAACAAGAGACAGAATTATGGAAGAAATTGGAATAAATGGGTTTAAAATATATTTGCTTGCTGATAATTTTTTTGTAATAGATTATGATTTTTTAATGAATAAATTCAAATTAAATAGAGGGGGTTCGCGAGCAAAAGCATTAAAAATTAACGCCCTTATTAATGATGTGTTATTGCCTTCTTATAAAGCGCTAGTGTGTATTCAAGATGTTTTAAATACTATGATAAAAATATTATTATATGCTAGAAACTCGCTAGGAGCTACTAATTTTGAACCAGTAACATCTATATTAGATATTATAATAGATGAAAATTTAATAGAAGAAATAGCCAATGGTGATGAATCATTAACATTTAACGAGCTATGGGAAAATGATGAGTCTGCTAAACCAATACCTGAGGATATTGCTATTACTCCACTAATGGTATTGGAATATTATATACATAAATTAAATAAATTAATAGTCAAATTACATTACTATAAAATTAGTATAAATGAAACACTTACAACACCACTAAATCAGGGCTTAAAGTCTTTAAATAATAGTCTAAAACTATTATACAATTATGACCCAAAATGGCTAATAGTTGTTGAAAATATGAAAAAAACTCGGTCTTCTACGCTAAAGAAATCAAAACGCTCTTCACAACGCAGAACCAAATCAATATAAAGAGAAAATTGCAGTTAATAGTATTTATTATTGTTTAAATACTATTAATTTATGTTGATAAATTATATTCATAATTTACATTTTTTTGTATGAACTTTTACATTCAGAACTGCTCATGGCTTCTTTAAATGATACATTATTGTCTTTTGCATATTTCTTTACATGACTAATCCATTTTCCTGCAGGGCGCTTTTTTGTTGTGCCTTTTCTCCCTTTTTTTGAACTCTTTCTACTTCCTCCGCGAGTTTTGCGGCTTTTTTTGCTTCTGCTTCTGCTTCTGCTTCTGCTTCTGCTTCTGCTTCTGTGTGCTCCTCCTGCTGTTGCTGCTGTTGCTGCTGCCTCTGCTGCTGCCTTTGCTGCTGCCTCTGCTGCTGCCTTTGCTGCCTCTGCTGCCTCTGCTGCCTCTGTTGCTGTTGGGCCTGTTTCAACTCCATCTCCACCTCTCATTCTTCTACGTCGGTGTTTCATTTATATACAATAAAAATATTATAAATTAAATTAAATTAAATTAAATTAAATTTAATTAAATTACCTAAATAATAAAATATTAATTACTAATTACTTCAGAATTACTATTTGAAGATGACTCGTAATCATTAATATAATTAGCACTATTAGTTAAACAAGTATCTAATTTCTTGGCCACAGCTTTAAACTTATTAATAATAAGTGTTAGTTTTGCTACAATTATAGAATCGCTTATATATGTTATTTTTAAATTCTCTAAACCTTTTAACGCATTTATTAAAGCAGCATTAATAGTTTCACATTCTTCGCTGTGATCTCCATTAATTAAAAATTCAGCTGTCTTTTCTATATTAGAAGTTAAATTTTCTAAATAAAGAATTGTGGTTTCTCTATTATAATTATAATAATATCGTGTTAACGAGGAAGTATATTTTGAACTATCAACCGCTAATCTTGTAGAACCAACTATGCTTATTACTGACAATTTATCATTTTCATTTATTTGTCTAATTACTTCTAAATCTAATAACACAGTGTCAATATTCATAATTATAATTTACAATTATAAAAAAAAGAAATTATAAAACTTATTTGTTAATAATAAGTTTTAGAAGCAATGTTTCTATGAAAAGTTAATACTTTTATAACCATAAATCATAGTTATTTAAATAATAATCTAGCAATGCTATTTTTTGTGAATAATTAGAACGACAATAGTTACTGCAAAATGAATGATCATATCCTCTATATATATTTGTTTTTTTGTTAATATTATTTTCACAAAACTTACATGTATATAATATTAGTGGCCTTATTGTATTTGTATTTGTATTTGTTGTATTACTAAGATATGCATTATAACTAATAACAGACTCTATAGAACTATTAGAGCTATTAGCACTAGTAGACATATTTGTAGTATATAGTTCTTTATAAAATATATTAACTATTTTACAATCAATTTTTTCTTAAATATTATCTAAATTAGAGTTCTATTGTATCGGAATCGGCTAACTATTCGAAAAACTCTCTTATAGTTTCGCTGTCTGCAATAAACACAGGCAAAATTTTATCAAAAAATAAAGATAACTTATTTTTTGACTCATCAATAAATGGTACTAATATTTTATATAACATTTTTCCGCTTAAAATAACTTCGTTTGCAGTTTCTTCTCCTTCTTCAAAAACTTTATCGCAAAAAATCATTGTATTTTCAGTATTAAACAATATTCTAAAGAATTGGAGTTGGCTGTTATTAATTCCACTCATCTTTTCATTAAAAAAAAAACATAAAAAATATATTAACATGACATGTCTATTCATACATATTGCAATCACGGAGTCTTTTTCTTCTGGAACTGGAATATAGTCAACTAATCTTATAAATTCATCTGTATTTTTAAGTATTCGTGTTATATTATCTTTTAACAATTTAGTCATTATGGCAACATCTTCTTTCCCATACTTATCTAAATATAATAGTTCAAATTCATAAAATAACTTCTCATATTCAACAAATTGTTCTACTAGTATACTAAAAAAATTAAACAAATCATCGAAATCAGAACCAGCAATTTCTCGTAATGTGCTCTCTAACTCACTTCCTGTTAAAATAATAATGTTAGTGTTATTATTATAATTATTTCCAATAGTTATAAAGTTACTGTCACTGTCACTGTCACTGTCATAGTCATCTTGAAAAAAATTATCAAAATATTTATTAAAATCGGTACTAGTATCTCTGTTTCTGTATATTGTTCTAAAGTGTTCTAAACTTATATTATCATCGTCGTAAACAAATACATGTAAAAAGTAACAAAAATATAAAAAGCACTTGAATTCTGTAAGTTTCAGTTTTGCATCACCGTTAAGCTGGTCCAGTAACGGGATTGTATTACTTTCAACGTTATTGTTTTCAAGAAAAGACTGAAATGCTAAATACTTCCGATGTTCGTTTGGTATTGAATTTATTATTTTATTCTTACTTAAATGATTTTTTATTTTATCATTTTCTTGTGAAAAAAAAGAAACGCGACAAACAGGACAAACTTGTGGTCCATCGACCATTCGCATGACATCAATACATTCCTTGTGAAATATATGACCGTTGGGGCAGGGAATGGTTTTATCGGAACTATTAATTGTAAACTGACATATAACACAAAAAGGTTCTTCTTGTTGTTTTTCGCTGGGTGCAACTTCAGATGAAGACATAGTAGTAGATGGAAGTGTGGGTGGAGACGGTATCGCGGACAATGGCGCAGCTCGACTCCGATTTGCCTCACGAGCACGCTGTAGAGCGGTCGTGCGCCCATCCTGAGGTATAACCTGTTGCGGAGACCGAGCAGCTAACACTGGTATAAGCTCTCGTGGAGACCGATCAACAGACAGTGGCACAAGCACAGGTGGAGACCGATCATCACGCGTAACACGTCGTGTTTGTCTAACATTTCGGGGTTGTGTACCACGTCGAGTTTGTGTAACACGTCGAGTTTGTGTAACATTTCGGGTTTGTGTAACATTTCGGGTTTGTGTAACATTTTGGGGTTGTGTAACACGTCGAGATTGTCTAACATTTTGGGGTTGTGTAACATTTTGGGATTGGGCAGCACCTTGAGTAAATCTTACTACTCCTCCTATAAATTTTTTTACATACCTGGTGTTGGTTTTGTTTCTTCTGTTTGTTTTGTTTGTTTTGTTTGTTTTGTTTGTTTTGTTTGTTTTGTTTGTTTTGTTTGTTTTGTTTCTATATTTGTGTTGACTTTTTTTATAATACATATATACAATAATATATAATAATATATATACAATAATATATAATAATATATAATAATATATATTATATTTTTCTATTTGCTTAAATTTTTGCCTTTATAGTTCAATATGTCATATATTTTAGATGTGGTAGGGAATTCGTCTTCACCATATATATCTTGCAACAATAGCCATTCAAATAGTCCACCAATATACACATATAAGTTTGTGAATCCTAGTTTATATAATTGATTGTATTTTTCTATAACTTTATTGTCGCTGCAATTCTCTCCATATATTAAAATAATAATAGACTTATTTTTTTTTAAATAAGCATTTAACACATCTTCTTCTTTTGATGCATGAATTGTATTTTTTATTAAACACTCTTGTTTTGAGTAATCTAACGTATTAATAAGCAATAGCTTATCATTTCTAAAATTACAATAATTTTGAACGTATTCAAAGTTGACTTTATTAATACTGTAATTAACTCCCATACTAATAATTATAATTATTAGTTTTATATTTTAGTAACTAAAAAAACTTATTAATTAAAACTTAATGTTGTACTTATAAACTCTTTTTTTATAATTTTAGAAGCATTTGAAGACAGTTCTTCGCGCTTTTTTCGCGTCTTATTTAAATTAATTGACATTACCGATGTTTCTGATGATGCTTCTGATGTGTTTGAAGTATATGAATCAGAACTTTCAATCGAAGTATTTGAATTTATAGAGGTGTTTTTTACCTTTGCAGAACTGTTTCTTAAATTCATATCATTTTCGATTACACTATAATTTTTTTCAATATATTCTAATATTTTATTTTCAATAGTCCATTTAAAAAAATTAAGTTGCCCCAATGTAGTTTGTACACATGTAGTATCTTTATATGGAACATTTATTCTATCCCATCTACAAAATGGATCAAACTTTTTCTTACTATATGCTTTAAGTTTTAACTTATAATCATTATACACTTTAAAACGCTGATTTGTCTCTTCGGTCTCAATAACACAATAATTTTTTTTAGAATAGTTTGTAACAAACCAATCTACTATTCGCAGAGAGATGTTAGATGTTCCATTAATAATACTTATCATTTTATCAAAATATTCTGTGTTCTTATAAAAAATTAGCAATTTATTTAGCAATATATCATTTTGTGTATCAAAATTTTGAACCATTTATTAGTAATAATCTAATACTATTTAAGTATTAATTTATTAATATTAATTTATTAATAACTTTATATTATAGTGAACTATAATAATATAAAAAATGAAACTATTAATTATTGATAGTAATAATGGTGCAAAAACACTTATAAATTCAATAAAAACTATTAAAGATATAGATTATAAGTTAGTTAAACTACCTAACTCAGAATTAATAAGCGTTACAAAAATCTCATTACGAGAGTTAATATTAAAACTGTTGACTAATAATTTGACACATAAATATGATAAATATGATGTATGTATTATTATGTGTGTTAGTGCATCCTCCTCTATATTAGATATATTAATTAAGAACAATTTTATAATAGCTAATGTATTTATTATTGAACCATTAATCCCTATATGTTTATATATTAAAGAGCATAAATTTAAAACACTACTAATTTTATCAACACAAATAACACAAAAGATTAGATGGATTAGTCGGTTGCTTAATAATCCAACATTTAACATAAATTATGCAAGTTTAAATTTAAGTGAAAATCAAATGACAAATATTACAAAAATAAGCGAAGCAATAAATAAGTTAATAAAGTATAAATCATTTGTAGCTAATTGTGATTGTATAGTATTGGGTTGTAGTAGTTATAGTGTAATTAAAAATATAATAGCTAAAGAATTAAAGTCAAAATATAATTTTAATGGACTATTATTAGATTCGAGCATTATCACATTTAAATATTTTAGTAATCATTTATTATAGTTTTTATAGTTTTTATTATATATAGTATTATATATAGTATTATATAATACTATGACAAACCGTTTTTGTAGAAAAACACGCCATCGTTGCTATTCTGATAAAAGATGTTATAGAAAGTCATCATGGAAAAGAACAAATAAAATAAGAAGATGTAGAACCGGAACAAGAAAATGTAGAGATAATAAATGTCACGTAAAAAAAGTTAAATATGCTAAAAATTACTAGAGTTTTAAAATAAAAACTATAAAAACAAAATAAAATATTTAGTAAATTAATATAAATACTAACTATTATATTTTAACGATGGAGGAAAATGTATATGCATCACATATTATTGCGTTAGCTACTAACTTAATTGCAAATAAACATGCTTATTTGAAGGTTAATACTATTTCAAACAAGGTAGTTTTATATATCAAAAATAATGAAAATTATAACGACTTAAACGACGATGACAAATATAATATAATGCTTTATTTACATTACTACTATAATAATATATTGTAAAATTATGTTGCATATACGTATTAAACATAATAAGCTTCTCGTCCGCGTTCGCGCGCTTTATATGCCATTCTTTCATCGTCCCATCCGGGTTTTGGTTTAAGCAATTCAGCATAGTTAATTCTGTTGCGGGGATCTTCGTTTCGTAGTTTTTGCAACGCATATTGGTTTGTACTAATAGCTCGTTCAGTATAATCTCTTTCCAAATATAATGCTAAAAGTACAGGAGCTACGCTTGGTCTAGCACGACTACGAGTTCGTCGCGACGGACCATTGATGCCTGACATTTCTAAACGTTTTATTTCTGCGTTTTGTTCGGCTAACATTCTCGTATTTAATGCAAGTGCACTAGTTAGGCGAATTTTATATTCTGTTTTTGCCGAAGGTATATGTGAAATTATTTGCGACACAACTGAAGGATCAGCAAATTCTCGTCCATATGTTCTTACATTAACATCATTCAATATGTTACCAAGATAATTAGCTACTACTTTTTTTATACCCTTAGCTTTCATCTTTCTAGATTTTTGTTTTTTTCCTAAATTACTATGCTGTCTAACTCTTTTTGTTTTTGCCATAGTTAGTTATATATATATATTAATTTAAAAAATATATATAATGTGTGTTTACACATTATAAAACCAATCGCTAAAATGAAATTTGGTATAAAGAGTTGCGCCATTTTTTATTAAATTGTTTGCATTATCGTATCTATCATAGTCATTAGAACCACCAGCAATGCTGTAAAATAATAAATGACTTGCTAAATCACAATTTAATAGGTCAATATAGCCCATTCCACTATATTTATAGCCAATAGTAAACACATTATGTTGTCCTTGCTTACATAATTCTTTATATCTTAGTAATGCTTCATTTACGCTCATAATAGTCCATGATCCATAATATAGTTCTTTTTTTTGGTCTCCTAACAATTCATATAATAATTTAATATTGTGGTTTAGTCGTTCTGGAAGTTCTGCATTAATAAATAATTTATTGTATTGTTGAAATTGTTGTGCAGTTTCATCTTTCCCAAAAAACGGTTCTTTTGATGAGACATAGTCATCAGAAGATATAGACGCATTTTGTAATTGTGCAAGTAACTTATTAATAAGTGCTGTCTTTTTTGCAATAATAAGAGTAATACTTGACATAGTAGTTGAAGTTATATATATAGTTTATATAAATTATATAAAATTAGTCAATTTTCTTTATAATATTTAATGATTTTGAGAACTTAAACTTTGTGCTATTTTTTCTGCGCCTTTGTAAATTACACTTTAAGCAACATATAACGGTATTTGCATTACTATGTTCGTCATAATTATTAAGCCTATCTAACGTCCATTGACTTTCTTCTCTCACATTTTTAAATAAAATGAGAGTATTGTTATTACAATAATAACATTTCATATTACATAACACTAACTTTTCAATAATAGCTGCTAATGTTATAAAATTAGCATGTTCATCGTAAGTTTTTTTAATATCTTGTTGTTTGTATGATGCTAATTTTTTTTTTAATGATTGCAAAAAATGTTGTTTCTCATACAATTCGTTCTTATACAATTCTTTCTTATCAAATTCTTTCTTATCAAATTCTTTGTATATATTAATAATACTTGCTAATTGCTTATCATAATTATCATAAAATTCTAATATATTAAAACTTAAATCGTGTGTTTTTATAGTTAAGTTTTCTTGTAATTCAATATACGATTTTTTTGTTTCTTTTATAACATTATTTTTTATTGACTTAATATTATTATATGAATTTATGTAGTCATTATGTTTTTTTATATTATTTATTATTATTTGTTTTTTCATAATATTATTAATATATTATTAATATATTATTAATATATTATTAATATATTATTAATATATAAAATTAAAACATTAAACTTATTATAATGATGAGTGTTCAAAATGATGAACAACTGCTATGCGAATTAAGTGGAACAATTTTAAACGAACATATTATAGAAATAGAAAAACCGCCGCTAATTAATGAACAAGTCAATAAAAAAGACAAATCAAATAACTGTAAAGAATTACAAAATATTGCGTATAAGACAAAACGATTTAATGGAACCGAAATAGTTCCACTTATAGTAAATACAAACAATAGTACATTATCAAATTTTTTAAATAATGAGACAATAGCAAATGAAAAAGAGAACTGGTGTAAATTAGATAAAACACAAAAAGTCAAGAAATTAATTAATTATGTTGACCTATTAGAAAAAAAATATAGTCTTACAAGTGAAGAAACTAGTAAATGTAAAAGTTATTTGATTAAATGCTTGGAACGCAAAGCATTAAGTAAAGCAAAAGACGTAAATTATGATAAAATTAGTGGTGCTATAGTAGATATACCGCATTTATTATTTGACTTAGTATCTAGAATATTTATATTAAAAAAAGATGATAAGCATGTTTCTACTGTAAAAAGTCTTCCATTGGATAAAAAACTTAAAGCAAAAACTATAAAAATACATGATACCGACAATTAATTGTTACTTTAATTGTTATAAAATTGAATATTAAATATATAATTATAACTAATTATAAGATAATAAATTAGCTATGACTAATAAATATTCTACCTTTATTAATTATTTGGTTAATAAATATAATATAAGTTTGCTTATTAATTTACAAGATGAATCCATTTTTAATAATTATCAAGAATTGCTAATAACTATTCTTGATAGCATGTTAGAATTTATTAATGGTAATTTAATGCAACTAATACATCATGATTTATACGATGAATTACATAAAACTATTTATGATGTATATTATTCTCAATTTATTGAGGAACCAATTATAGCTAATTTATTTGTAATAAATGAAAGCAATGCAATAAATTTGTTATATTCTACTATTACATTATGTCAAAAATTAGTGTTTAAATTTTATATACCACGTAGGTCATATAACAAGTCACATATAATTAAAGACGTGTCAAATGTATCAATAAACTTGACTATTAATTTTGATAAACTAAGTAAGCAATTAAGTTATTTAAAATCCATTTTACAAGCAGAACAAAAAAGCGATGCATGGTATATTTTTAGACAATCTACACTTACAGCCTCCAATATATATAAAATATTTCAAAGTGAATATAGTCAATCACAACTAATTATTGAAAAGTCGGAACCAATTGATATTAATAAATTTAAGGTTACCAATTTAAATTCACCGTTACATTGGGGTCAAAAGTATGAACCAGTTTCAATATTATATTATGAATATATTAATAATACAAAAGTAACTCAATTTGGTTGTATTCCACATAAAGATTATAGTTTCATAGCAGCTTCGCCTGACGGTATAGTATGTGATGAATCAAGCGAATTATTTGGCAGAATGATTGAAATAAAAAATGTGGTATCTCGCGAAATTGATGGTATTCCAAAAATGGAATATTGGATTCAAATGCAACTACAAATGGAAGTATGTAATCTAAATGAGTGCGACTTTTTAGAAACCAAATTCACCGAATACTTAAACGAAGAAGAATATTGTCAAGATGTGTCTTGTCCTTTTCATCGTGGATTTATTATGCAGTTTTATCATAATAATGAAGTACATTATGAATACCCTCCATTTACATTAAATAATATTTCATGTGACGAATACAATATATGGATTGCTATGCAACTTAGTAAAAACGCTACAAAAAAATATGTTTCAAATATATATTGGAAATTAGAAGTAATAAGCTGTGTTTTAGTAATGCGTAATAATTTGTGGTTTAAGAATGCCTTGCCTTATATAGAAATATTTTGGAATAACTTGGTTCATGAGCGCAAATCGGGAGAATATAAAACACGATTAAGCAAAAAGCAGAAAATGAGATATGAACATGATAAATTACATAGTGATTTTCCATTACCCGGGTGCCTACTTGATTTTGACTAAGTGCATTTAATTTTAAATATATATTATTTATATTTAAAATTAAATTATGTTAATTTATTAAGTCGAGGTGTTATAGTTATGAAAAATACTAAAATTTCTGATTTTGATATGCATGTAATTAAGCGCAATGGAAAAAAGGAAGTTATCTCTTTTGACAAAATTTTAAAACGTATTAAGTCGCTAGGAAAAACTTTCAATTTACAAAATATTTTGTATGCACAGTTAGCAATGAAAGTGATTGACCAGTTATATGACAATATTCAAACAACCAAAATAGACGAATTAACAGCAGAACAATGTGCGGCTATGTCGTCGATTCATCTTGATTATGGAAAATTAGCAAGTGCTGTTGTTGTGTCAAATTTACACAAAAACACTAAACCATGTTATTATGAAACAGTTAAAACTTTGTATGATTATATTGATGTAAACAATAATAGTTTTAGACTAATATCAAATAATATTATGACACTAGTAGAAACACATAAAGATCTTATTAATTCTATGATTGATTATGAGCGTGATCATTTTTTTGACTATTTTGGGTTCAAAACATTAGAACGAGCCTATTTAATGAGATGCAACAAAGTAATTGTTGAAAGACCACAACATATGTTTATGCGTAGTGCATTAACAATTCACGGCTCAAATATGGAAAAAGTAAAAGAAACATATGATTATATGTCGCAAAAATATTTTATTCATGCTACCCCAACCCTTTTTAATGCTGGTACACCGCGCCCACAACTCAGTTCGTGTTTTTTATTAGCTATTGAAGACGACTCAATTGACGGAATATTTAATACATTAAAAGAGTGTGCTCAAATTTCAAAATGGTCTGGTGGTATTGGACTACATGTCCATAATATTCGTGCAAATAGTTCATATATTAGAGGAACAAACGGAACATCAAACGGTCTAATTCCTATGTTAGGTGTATTTAACAAAACCGCTCGCTATGTAGACCAGGGAGGAAAACGAAATGGGAGTTTTGCAATTTACCTAGAACCACATCATCCTGATATTGAAGCATTTTTAGAATTAAAGAAAAATCACGGCGAAGAAGAGAGCAAATGTCGTGACTTGTTTTATGGACTATGGATTAGTGACCTATTTATGGAACGAGTAATGGGTAATAAAATGTGGAGTTTATTTTGCCCCGATAAATGTCCCGGATTGTGTGATTGTTATGGTGACGAATATAATCAATTGTATATAAAATATGAATCGGAACAGCGTTATAATAAACAAATTTTAGCGCGTGATTTATGGGTTAAAATATTAGACTCACAAATGGAAACTGGAAACCCATATATTTGTTATAAAGATGCCGCAAATAAAAAGTCCAATCAGCAAAATCTTGGAACAATTAAGAGCTCAAATTTATGTACTGAAATTATTGAATATTCTGACTCAAAAGAGACAGCTGTATGTAATTTGGGTTCATTAGGACTACCTATGTTTGTCAATAGCGACAAAACATTTGATTATGACAAATTATATCAGGTAGTCCAAGTATTGGTAAATAATTTAAATAATGTGATTGATGTTAACTATTATCCAACACCAAAAACGCTGCGTTCTAATTTTAAACACCGACCAATTGGAGTTGGTATTCAAGGATTAGCAGATGTGTTTTTCAAGATGGATTTAGCATTTACATCAGACAAAGCAAAAGAAACTAACATTAAAATATTTGAAACAATCTATTATGCAGCATTAGAACAGAGTATGTTAATTTCAAAAGAACGCTATCAATCTATGTTAAAATTGCATGGCTATTATAAATGTGGGGATTGGTCTTTTACTATGGATTGCGAAGAGTGCAGATCTTATAATATTCATAATAGTGTAAATCATAATAATATTTCAGAATTACTTGATTTCTGTAAGCCAATTAAAGCAGAATTTGACAAATTAGTAAAAGGAACAGACAGTCCAGATGAAAAATATTTAGGGGCATATAGTTCGTTTATTGGTTCTCCAACAAGTCGAGGACAATTTCAATTTGATTTATGGAATGTGAAACCATTAGAAGGGCGCTATGATTGGAACATATTAAAAACTAATATTATGGAATATGGAACACGTAATAGTTTATTAGTTGCGCCTATGCCAACAGCAAGCACCAGTCAAATTTTAGGAAATAATGAGTGTTTTGAGCCAATTACGAGTAATATATATAGTAGAAAAACGCTGGCTGGTGATTTCATATTAGTAAATAAATATTTAGTAGAAGATTTATTAAAACTTGGCTTATGGAATGAAGCAATGAAAAATAGTATTATTGCAAACAAAGGGTCTGTTAGCCATATTAAAGTGTTGTCACAAGAGTTAAAAGATAAATATAAAACTGTATGGGAACTGCCTATGAAAGAAATCATTAATATGGCTCGTGATAGAGGAGTGTATATTTGTCAATCTCAAAGTTTAAACTTGTGGGTTGAAGACCCTGATTCTAAAATGCTTACAAATATGCATTTTTATAGTTGGAAAGCTGGATTAAAAACCGGAATTTATTATTTGCGCCGAAAAGCTAAACATCAAGCTCAACAATTCACAATTGAACCTGAAAGTAAAAAAATCGTGCTAAGTGATGAAAAAGAACAAGATAAAGACGATGATAATGATGATGAAGAAAAATCTAAAGGAGAAGATTGTTTAATGTGTAGTGGGTAAATTCAAAAATAATGTTTTGTTTTTCATTTTTGTTTTCATTTTTGTTTTCATTTTTGTTTTCATTTTTTAATAATATTGTTTAAATAATATTACATTTTAATATTATTTAAACGTAATTTGTTATGTAATTAGTATATATTATATGACTAATTTAAATAATTTAACACAAGCTTTAAGTATTCTTAACATCAATACGCCAAATGCTTTAAATATTCTTGATATAGCTGCTCCAATGGGCGAAGAATGTATGATATGTAGGGAAGAGTTGGAATGTCTACAATGTTATACTTTACCAGAATGTAATCATAAATATCATACCAATTGTTTAATTAGTTGGTTTAGAAATGGAGATCCACGTTGTCCTTATTGTGGAAATAAAGGTATTAATAATACAAACAATGATTATTTACGACATGTAAGAGGTAAATATTTTACTACACGGTTCGAAACACAAATGTTAGCAGATATAAGAAAATACGTTTATTTAAAAAAAAATGATAATATTAAAAGGTGTCTTGAAACGCGTAAGCAATTTGAAAAAATTAAAGTGTTGGAAGATAATTATATGATTGATACACATAATTTGAGAGAATTACAACAATCTCTCAAAGAAACACCAGCTATTTATAGTGTAGCTAAAAATACTATAAATTGTTATAGAACTAAAAAATGGAAAAGAAGTAGACAAATTAGACTAGAACGATTAAAAATTATAAATAATAGTTATATTATTCCATTAATAATACCGATGCGCGTTGATCTATAATCAAGCTCTTATTGCTAACTTCTTATAGTATTAATATTAACTTTTTGAGTTCTATTATTTTTGTAATGTAAATGTTTACAATTTGTGTATAATATGTATTCTTGAATTAACGAATTTTTTACCACTTTGACTTTTTCTTTAAGTTCTTTTATCTTAAATTTCTCTTCTTCTTGTATTGATTTGTAGTCACGCAATTGTTGTTCAAGGTCTTTAATATTTTTTAGTACATTAGCTAATGCATCGTTAAATGCATTAGCTTCTTCTTTAGACATTTTGGCTTTTGTGTCTTTGTATTGTTGTTTTTGTAGTTTATGGCCATCTTTCATAGTTTTAATTTTAGTTTTGAGAGAATCTATAACTGCATCTGCCTCTTTAGAAAGACTTGAAGCTTTGTTTTCTAAATATGCAGCATCTCTCACGTCTTCGTTTTCAACACTTCTCATCAATATTGGAACACCTATCATAATTGGTTGAGCAAATTGTGTGGGATCTTTTTCTCTGTTCAAATAACTTATATATCCTGATAGCTTATTAGCAATGTGCTTTATGCCTTTTTCACTCAATATATTATGCGAGTTCATAAACTGCTGTTTAAATTCTTCTTTATTTGTAGTAATTTTATCTGATTCGTGTGTCATAAATAAGTTTGTTAATGAAAATAGTTCCAATGGACTATTTGTAAAAGGAGTTGCGGTCATCAATAATAATTTGCAAGAATTATTATTCGATACATTATAGCTGGTTTTTATTAATTTTTCCATAATTGTTGTATTTGGTCGCTCACTAGCTTTTAAATCTCCGCCATATAATTTATGTGCTTCATCAATTATGATTAATGTTTTTTTTAATATATCTTCTTTTCCATTTCTTTCAAGTAATATATTATATATTTTATTTTTCTTAGCCAACAAATTGCTAAATTGTTTGTACGACATTGGATCAAGCCAATTTTTTGATAATAATTGTTTTCGCTTGGCAATATCTGTCGGCATAATTAAACCATTTTTTATTTTATCTAATATTACTAAATGACATACTTGATCAAACATATTTTTCCATACATCACTTTTGAGTGTTGTTCTTGTTACCCATAGTATGGTATAATCATCATTGTCAAAACTGCTTGTAGCGGTTGCTATACCGGTACATGTTTTACCTGTTCCTACTGAATGCCATAATAATAGCCCTTTAAACGGAGAAGAAGGAGTAAAATAGTGCGTTATAAACTTTTGTGTAGGATTAAGAGAGATAACATTAGCTTGAGCACTCGGATTAGCTATACAATTGTTTTTTATTTCCATTTTTTCCCATTTAAATTCCTTATGTGTATACGCATTTTTGATATAATCTCTCATTCTAATAAAATCAAACTTCTTTAACGGATTTGTTTGTGAGTTTGTTGAGTTTATACTAGATATTGACCTTGACCTTGACATTGGACTTGTACTTAGGCTTAAACTTAGGCTTGGACTCACACTAACAATAGCACCATTTTTCTCTCCTTCATATAAAAGAATTGGATAATTTGTTTTACTAACTTCCTCGGAATCACCATAAAGATCCTCTTCAAAAGTAAGTTCTAAACTATCTAATTGTGCTATAATATTTTTCTTCGTTTTAGCACCTTCTATTATTGTTGGGATTTTGGCATATCTTAAAGACCACTCAATATTTAATTGATTGCAAAAATTATTAGTACTATCTTTGAGATAGTTACAGAAAAATGTGCGCCTATTTACTATATTAGATTTTAATAAGTTTGCTGGATGTTTATATTTAGTATATACATATTTCATAAAACTATAACTTACAGGAATATCATATGTTGGTTTTTTTCCACATCTACCCAAACATTTTATATTGTCTATTTTGAAAAACTTGGACTGTGTATTTTGATTCCTAGATTTTTCGCCACCCATTAAAAATAATTTGGTTTCCATAAATTCACTGGTTAAATCCGGAAAATCATGTAAATTTTTTGTTAACTCATAATCTACGGCAAATATTGGGGCCAATGTATATAATTGTTCTGATAATTTAATCATTGCTTTATCAAATTCGCTATAATTCATGGTTGCATCATTATACTTTTCTACATTTTTGAACAGTAAAACTTGTTCGTCTGTTTCATCAGCATTTTTAATATAGTTTTCCATCATAAATTTGCTGGTATATAATGTATTACTCATTAGTTCAGGAACAGTTAAATAATAATTATATACATATAGAGGCCAACCAATATTATCTTGAAACTCCAAACCTTTTTGACCACATGTTCTTGTGGCGCGTCCTATTGTTTGCTTTAAATCTGCAATTGTTAATGATGGTTCAAAAATATGGACATATTTTACATCAAATAAATCTATGCCTTCTTTGAATCCGCTATCTAATATTATTATTCTTATATTTTTTCCATGTATATTATTTGGGCGTTCATTATACATTTTTAGTAACTCTTTTTTTATTTTTTCGTTAAAAGTTGTCCCATAAATCGTATTAGAAGATAATAAGGCAAAATTATTATAATCAGAACTTGCTATATTCAAATAGAGTTTAGGAGCTAATTGTGATGGAATTTTCTTAGCGCTAATTACATTAGTATAGCCATTTGCTGCTAGTGCCGAGGCAATAATTTTTGCGCCAGCACCCCCATCTTTAACATCGGAAAATATAAAATGCTTAAACTTTTTTCCGTGATTTTTTTGGTCTTGACTATCTAGTGCTAAAATTGTATTTAGTAATTGAAGCATTTTTGGCGAAGCATCAATTATATCTTTATTAAATTGAAGCGGATCAAAAACCGATTTGTCAAATTTATGATGATTTGCTATTTTACTAAAATTAGCAGTTTTACGCATACATCTAAAAATCTTTGCTCGGCTCTTTTTGGTTACTTTTGACAAATTACGGTTAATCGGATCTGCTTGATTGGTTTTATTTGTTTTATTTGTTTTATTGTTACTTTCACAATAACTATTATTTTTATAACACTCTAGAATTTTGTTAAAATCATCACTTGGTAATGTGCCTCCTTTATCGGGATGGTTTTTTTTTAACCATTTCATGGTTGTTGATTTATCATTTAATTTGTGCTTACACATTAGTTTTTTACATGACATACTTATTATAATTTAACAATATAATAATAACAACAAAATTAGTTATTATTTATTATTTATTATTTATTATTTATTATTTATTATTATTTTTTATTATTATTTTTTATTATTATTTTTTATTATTATTTTTTATTATTATTTTTTATTATTATTTTTTATTATTATTTTTTATTATTATTATTATTTATT
>Ga0209355_1000917_pt1 | contig 17175 bp, 16 predicted proteins | sample LauGreSBDMM110SN_3_FD_187563 | JGI IMG/M metagenome (GOLD analysis project Ga0209355, IMG submission 187563) | Freshwater lake microbial communities from Lake Michigan, USA - Sp13.BD.MM110.SN (SPAdes) (version 2) | ecosystem: Environmental > Aquatic > Freshwater > Lake | place: Lake Michigan...
TACACAAATGATATAGAATGAATCTATGAATATATACATGTATCTTTTTATTCAACCATCTCAATTTCACATACAAAACATTTATTTTTTAGAAAAAAAAATAAATATGATAATGGAGGGGTATTTCACAAAATTCGTGTTTTCAAACGACTATATGACCATGAACGGGTTATTTTTCAAACTCCCCCATGTATTACAATCCTCTTATTTCTTAACATTTGATACTATTCAACAAAAAGATTGGATTCAACGCTTATGTATTATAGAACGCCAAGTTCTTCAATATTATCAAATGTATTATAATATACAAAATAAAACACCCGTCTATCTTTTAAAAACCCAATTACAAAAAGGGGTCGTAAAATATTACCGCGATGTCCAAAATTGTTATTCACAACCATCCTCTTATTATCTTAAAATATCGGGTATTTGGGAATCACAATATGATATAGGAATCACATTCAAGATTATTGAATACAGAAGAATATAAAAACTATCACTTTGGTCTATATATGATTCCTAAAATACTTCATCAAATATGGATAGGCACAAAAGAACCACCGACAAAATTAATGGTAACATGGAAAAATAAACATCCAGGGTTCGAATATATTTTATGGAATGAACAAGAAATCCAAACACGTGGCCTTCAGACAACTTGTCAAAAACAAATACAAGAAATATCCGAAATAAATGGAAAAGCCGATATTTTCCGTTGGGAAATCCTCTATAAATATGGCGGATATTTCGTAGATGCCGATTCATTTTGTATAGAACCTTTTGACGAGTGTTTTGATAACGATACTGCATTCGCCGGATTTGAAAACGAAACTATGAGAAAAGGATTAGTAGCAACTGGAACTATGGGATTTGTTCCACACCATCCATTGTGTCGCGATATTTTACAATGGATAAGTGAAAGTGAAGAAGCCGAGAACCTTATCAAAACCACCCGTGCTTGGTATAGTGTAGGTCCTGGGTTGATCACAAAGATGTTGGATACGGGAAAATACCCCGATGTAACCGTGTATCCCAGTTATTATTTTTTACCGATTCATTTTACAAGGGATTATTATACGGGTCACAAAAAGGTATATGCGCATCAAGCTTGGGGAACCGGTGAAAATTGTTATGATAATATGAATTCGCTCTCTGTACCGGAGTGTTTATTATATCCAAAAGTATGGTATTCAGTTCTTATTACAAGTTATAATACAGCGGGGTCTTTCATAAGAGAATGTTTAGAATCCGTCCGTCGTCAAATAGGACATTTTGGAATAGAACTCGTATGGGTAGATGATGGTTCTAGTATAGAAAATAGTCAAATGGTCATAAAGGAACTTCTTAGACTACAACAGACATCGCGGTTTATAAAATATATCTATTTGAAAAATGAAAAAAATCTAGGACCAGCAGCGGCATCCAATCGCGGATTAGCCGTATGTTCTCAAGAAATCGTTTTCAAAATGGATTCCGATGATTTGATGTTGCCCGAAAGAATGGCTACACAAATATCCTTTATGACACAACATCCAGAGGCTGTCATTTGCGGGGCAAATATCCAATTTTTTAAGGGTGATAAACAAAAAGAGTTTATTCAAAAAACGAACCAACCTTCTGTTGTATCATGGGATGAATTATATATGAACAAACCTACTTGGATTATGAATCATCCTACATTTTGTTTTCGTAAAACCCCTATTATATCCATCGGTGGATATAATACAGAAAAATTAGATGTGATTGATGATTATGAATTATTAGTACGTATTCTCAAGAAATATAAGACCGTGTATAATCTTCCGAATATATTAGTATTACATCGGGTTCATCCAGACCAAATGAGTGTAAAATATGCTTCGCAACATGAAGACACTGTGAAATTACAATATGAAATTATTCAACGAGTGGCGTCTTTATAAGAGTCATTTCATTTACTGTCAAAGACAGCAATTTCATAAAATTCATTTACTGTCAAAGACAGTCATTTCATAAATTTCATTTACTGTCAAAGACAGTCATTTCATAAATTTCATTTACTGTCAAAAATTTCATTAATACAATCCGCCATATTTTTATTACGAATACATAAAGATTGAACTTTTGAAAGCGCCATTTTTACATCTTTTATTTCATCCATATTTTCTGTCTCTTTATAATAATGTTCTACCATTTGTTTTATAGTATTAATCTTTGCCAAATCCATGTGAATGATTTTATCAATACGTCCCTCTCGTAATAGTGCGGGGTCCATTGAGATAATATCATTTGTCGTAAATATAATAACAGAATCGTGTAATTCATGAATACCGTCCAATGTATTCAATACACCTTCTAGATTCAAATCGTCGTCTCTTATAGTATTCAAAGACATCATTGTGTCAATCGTCTGTTTTATGAGTATTTCTTCTTTTGTTTTCTTGGTATCACTATTTTCATTCACTAGATTTTCACGGGCTTTTACAACATTGGATGTATTGGCATCAAAATCTTCAAATACAATAATAACGTCTTTTGAAGTTAGTTTTTTATATTGAACGCGACAAATATTAGCGAAATCCGCCGAGGTTTTTATACGCGACCAAGGAATCGTCATACAATGCCTTCCCGTCTCTTTGATAAATGCCTTTATAAGAGACGATTTACCACACCCCGGAGGTCCATGTAATAAATAAGTGCGTTTATAAGGGGTTCCATTGTATTCATATCTCGCTTTTATCTTTTCTTTGGCTTCTTTTGATGTATATTTTGAAAATTCTCGTATTTCTTCAAGAATTTGTTCTTTGTTCTCAATAAAAATATTGGAAAATGATTTGTTTGTATGAAACTCGTGTTCATTAAACATTAAATGAAGAATATCATTATCATCCTTTTTTGAACGGTCAAACTCATATATTTTTTGAATATTGTCTTTATTCGTATCTTGCGAATAGACCGCCTCACACATTTCTACAAACCCCTTTAAGACAAACAGATTCTCTTTCCCCTTTTTCGTTATTTTATATGTATAATTTCTAGTACTGTTTTTGACTGTTTTTTCATCTGTTGATTCTGGATCATGTTCTATCGTCATTTCTAGATAAATATCCAGTTTATCACATATATGAATACGTTGATTATATGAGGGCAGTAAAATATATTCGGAATTCAAATCGCTGAAATAACAACTTTTTTCAAAATTCATTTGTTCCATGAGCGAATATACATCCGTTTTGTTCTGTTTCATATAATAATTTATTGCCAAAAATCGTTCGCTATACATTGTCTTTGTAACACGAGTTGTTCCACATAAATAAGTTTTGTTGTGAAAAGGGATGATGATTGAACATTCGTCTTTATTGTCAAAAAGGGTTACTATATAATCTTCTAGTGATAGGTAGAATTGGACGGGGGTATTTTTTAGGATGAAATAAAGGGCGATAAGAAAGGCGATTTGATAGGGGGAAAAATATTCGGTTATAGATTTTTCTGAAAATACTTTTGTTAAAATAGAATATTGTAACAAGTGTGAGATATCCATTATAGATATAAAAATATATCCTCTATATATTTTTATTTTTACTGTTCCTTTCCTTACTGAATTATATCTTGATACTATATATGACAAAAAAGAAACAAAAGAGACCATTGAATACATATATAGGCGGTTCTCGTTCTAATAAAAAGAAGACAAAACGAAATGTTTTAGGGATAACAGGTGGGGAGGGGGAGGAGGAGAGTGGTGAATTTGGTGTAATTTGGCTGGCATATGAAGGATTAAATACGGCAATCAAGGGTATGGACGCTGGTAAGATTGGAAATGCTGTGATATCAGCAGCAAGAAGATTTGTTGTTAGTACAATGATAGTTGTTTTACAATCTAAATCTACAATAGAAAAATTCATGAAGGCAAATAATATAGAAGTACCGCCAGAAATTCAAGATGTTAAATTTGATAAAGTTAATGATAAAGCATTTATTTTGTTATTCAAAACAGACAAGACCTCAAGAGAAGACATGGAAAACGCATATAATGCGTGTCTAAAATCAGAAAATAATGGGGTAGTTAAAAAGTTGAAATCTAAATTTAAGGAGGTTATTGAAAAATTGAGTAAACAAACTACAGACATATCCAGCCAACCAGGGGCGGGAAAGGTTTTTAATGATAAAATAAATAGTGTAAAAAAAGAGGTTTCAATGTTTGATATGCAAGGGACAACGGGCATATTGGAAACGGTAGAAAATGAAATTAATAAAGAACAAGAGACAACAACAGCAGCTGCAGATACGGTTGAAGGTGAGGTATCTGTAGTAGAAGACGCAGGAGAAGAAGCAGGAGCAGAAACAACAACAGAAGCAGGAGCAGAAACAACAACAGAAGCAGGAGCAGAAACAACAACAGAAACAGGAACATCAACAGAAACATCAACAGAAACATCAACAGCAGAACCAAAAAAATCTTATATTTCTAAAATATCTGGATTTTTTAACAGACCAGCAGCACCAGCAGAAAAACCAGCAGAAGAACCAACACCCGAACCACACGGTGGTTCTCGTAAAAAACGAAAATATCACAAAAGGAAATATCGTAAAAGTTCTCAACGTAAGAAATAAAAATATCTACATAAAAATATTTTTATTCAACATTTACCAGAAAAATAGTCTGTCATAAATGGAATATAAATGATTGTCCAAATAAAAGATTCAAAATGCCATTTTCATGAGAGCCCTTCCACGTCTTTGTTGAGGGGTTTGTTTGAATGGTATAGCACCATCTCTCATATCATGGGTTTTTGTTAATTCGGGCTTTTCTGGTATTGGGGTTTGAAATGTCAAAACGTTCAAAAATGATGTATCCTCATTATATTGAAAGGAAACCGAATACAATGAACGAATTCCATCTTGCATATTGTTGAATTTCACTTCATCTACATATTTATCAAATTCACCGCGATTCACAATTCTTGTAATTCCGTCTTTTAATTGAAGGATGTTCTTATCCATAATGGGATAAAAAATAGAGCGATCTATTGTAAGACCCGCTTGTAAAACCCTTCGTTGAAACGCATTGTCTTCATATCCCCACGCCCAAAAGTTGGGGAATCCGTTTGTTTTTTCAAAATCCGCCCCTTTTATAGAGACGATTCCACCTAGAGTAAATTTGTATCCATAAAAATGTTTTACATTTCCCATTGTTGTATCATATTTTAATAAATCCTTTGTGTATGGCATTGTATCTACATCATTAAAGACAAGTGTCATGTTTTGATAATCATTTGGATACAATGATTTTACATACATAAATCCGATATTCTTCATTGCTCCACGGTTAAATGAACGTTGGTCTGTTTGATGTATATAAAGAATACGATACTCATACTCCTCTAGGATTTTCTCCATATGTAAATCAAAAAACTTGCGTTGTTCTTCACGGTCTCGGTATGGTACAATAAATATTACCTTTGGGACAGAACTAATCACCTCTTCTTTTATGACTGGTTCAGCGATTGGTTCTACTATGACCTCTTCTACGACTGGTTCAACTATTTCCTTTATGACCTCTTCTACGACTGGTTCAACTATTTCCTTTATGACCTCTTCTACAATTGGTTCAACTATTTCCTTTATGACCTCTTCTACGAGTGGTTCAGCGACTGGTTCAACGACTGGTTCAACTATTTCCTTTATGACCTCTTCTACGACTGGTTCAACTATTTCCTTTATGACCTCTTCTACAATTGGTTCTTCTATGACCTCTTCTACGACTGGTTCAACTATTTCCTTTATGACCTCTTCTACGACTGGTTCTACGATTGGTTCTTCTATGACCTCTTCTACAATTGGTTCTTCTATGACCTCTTCAACGACTGGTTCTTCTATTTCCTTTATGACCTCTTCTACGGTCGGTTCAACAACTGGTTCTTCAGAACCAATAACCGGTGGATGAACAATAGTTATGTTTTCGTCAACTGAAACATAAACCCCTTCAATATCATGAACAATGTAATCAGTGTCTGACATTATATATAATGCTTTCCAAAAAAAATTGATATGAATAACTAATCTATCTATGTGATTATGAATATTTATCTAAAATACATTTTGGAATCAAATCTTGGCGAATGGAATCCATCTTTTTATAACATTTATTGATGGTCACTTCACTTACACCACATTTATTATGAATATCCTTTTTAGAAATATTCAACCCACATACTTGTGATACAAAATAGATAATCCCAGCAGAGATGGCATGTGGAGTATTATCGGTAATAATATTTCGCTGTTCTATTTTATTCGCAATAAATTTGGACAACAATGTCAATTCGTGATTTACACCTAAAAGACTACAGAACCGGTCAATAAATGAACTAGGTTTTGTAGCACATAATTCGCTTTGTGATTTCGTTCCACGGTCAATATTGGCTAAAATATTTACAGCCATAGAACAACCCTTTGTTGCACTTGTTTTGTCTAATTTGAATATTTCAGCAATTTCATGCGCGGTTCTAGGACACCCATTCATACGACATGAGATGTAAATAGATGCGGATTTAATACCATCTCTATTTAAACCGCGGAACATTTGTTGTTCGGAAATATCTTTATGAATAGACATTGCATCATCAATGAAAATTTTCGGAATACCAGCATTTTGAGCCATTGTGGTAATAAATTGAAATTCGTCATAAAGAGACTTTTCTTTATGAGGCATAGATTGCCAAGATGTCCATTTTGAAATCTTTTTCATTTCATACGACGACCTCTGGTTACATAATACTTTACAACCGAAAGAAGATTCTACTAATAGAGGATTAATCGGATTACCGCATCTAGTAGGGTCATTTGCATTTTTATCATCGGCCCCGAAAAACCGCCATTCAGGGGAATAGTCTAATATATCGCGAAACATCCAACCACATTGGTCATTTGTACATGTCGGGAATCCATCGTCCATAAGCATCAATCTAGATTCACATAATTGACATAGACCATCTCTTTGATAGACATTTTCTAAATCATTCGTAGGTTGTTTGTCATTATCAAAAATCTCCCATAATTTATGTTTGTCAATCGTTGTTAATACAACCTTTTTCTTTTTGGTTGTATTTTTTGTAGGTTTTACAAGACCAAGACCAACACCAACACCAAGACCAAGACCAAGACCATCATCCTCAAAAACAATACTATCTATATCATTTACGATTGATATCAAAGGTTCGCTCAAAGACATTTTATCATATTTGTCATAAAGATGTAATTGGTTCAATTTTATATAGGTCTATCCGAAAATGTAACCTTCTTCTCCAATTTCTCAAACATTTCTGGGTCATACACCAAATTACCAGTTGGTTTATATTGTCCTATAGGCGTAAATTGGCGTTGATCCTTTTTGGCATTGATTTGCATGAGTCGGACATTGGGGTCGTGACTTTCTATCTCTTGTTCCCTTAATTTTTCAAGAATATTCCCTTTTTCATCTAGAACCACCCCGAGTTTCTTTTTCACCTCATTTCTTGTATATGCCGGTATCCAATTCTCCCAAGATACGAAAAGAGTATTTGGGTGCATGTATTTAATGAAAAACCCGTTTTCTTCCAATTTACTTACTAAATATCCTAGACATTCTCCTTGGTCATAATTAGGTTCTCCGAAAATGTATTCAGGAACAGTAAACCAAATATGTCTGTCTAACCGGCGATTACGTCCCGTTGTCTCTATTCGTTTATGTATCCGATTCAAAATCTTGTTGAAAACAGAGAGTTGTTTCAAATCTTTCTGGTGTTTTTTCTCGTATAAATCATCTATATTTATTTTTTGGTGAGCCTCTTCATCTGTAACATATAATAAACATGACATTCTCTATATACTAGTCGCGAAAAAAATATATAGATTTAATACCGTATATATTCTTTATGACATCAACAGACAAAAGACAAATAAAACACCTTGCACTTTCTGGAGGGAATGTATGGGGATTTTCAATGCTAGGCATCTTATTAGAAGCCATCCAAACCGGATTTTTACATATGGACGATATACAAACCATCCATGCAACCTCTATAGGTTCTCTTGTAGGTGTTGTACTCTCTCTCAAAATAAAACCACAATTAATTCGTGATTATTTTATAAAACGGCCTTGGGATTCCCTTTGTAAAAAAAACCGGTATTCCATTCTAGACATTTACGACGAAAAAGGAATTATCCATCGCGGATTTTTAGAGAACCTATTTTCACCCCTTTTTAAATCCGTAGAATTACCCGTTGAAACTACTCTAAAAGACCTCTATGAATACAATGGTATAGCGATTCATGTATATACCACTGAACTCAATACTTTTACACTTGTAGATATTTCCTATAAGACACACCCCGATTGGACGGTGATTGATGCCATACACGCTAGTTGTGCTATACCCCTTTTATTTACACCCTTTATAAAGGATGGAAAATGTTATATTGATGGCGGATTCCTTTTGAATTATCCAATTACAAAATGTAAATGCGAGAACCTAACGGAAGTTCTCGGTATTTCTCTTGGAAATATCTCAGAGGAACAAGGAGAATCCCCGGTTTCACATTCTTCTAATATTTTTGATTTCATATTTTCCGTATTGTTCCATGTCATAAAGCATAATTCCCTATTTGAAAACGATAATTCCCTCCCTTATCCATATCAGGTTCTCATGTATGATAAAACGACTCTGGACTATTTCTTGGAAGTCCTTTATAAAAAGGAAGAACGAGAACGTTTGGTTATAATGGGGAACCAAACCTTCCAAAATGCATATAAAAAATGGACGTGCCCTCTAGATGAACCTATACTGTTGTCACAAACTGAATCAAATTCTGCTTTGTAACCTTGGCTTCAAAATCAACGACATTACCATCTTTAGTTAATTTGATCGTTGGATAAGAATCTATATTATATCTTTTAATCAATTGAGAGATTTTAACAGGTGTCGGTGTCATTCCTGTTGAACCTCCTGAAACGGGGTCAAATTGAACCGTCACTTCTCCATTATCATCCGTACAATCAATATCATAACATTGAACAAGGTGTCCAGAAACCTCTTTGTTATTGTATGTCTCTACGAAAGAATTCCACTCAGGAATCGCCTTCACACAATGAGGACACCAATCCACATGGAAGAAATAAATGGCGGCTATAGGTTTGATATTGGTCGCATTGGCAATATTAGCGGCGTTCTTATTTTTTAGCGCTTTCGCGGCATACATCTGATAACTAAATCTCGCAATTGTCACAAAGACAACAAAAAGGAAAAAAACCATCATATATTTGTAATACGGTTTCAAAAGAGAATCTACGTAGGTTATAATATTCGCCATTTTTAATATACTATTATTTTATTTTCGCATAAACAAACTTGGCTAAAATATCTTTGTATAGTATATTAAAAATGGCGAAACCTGATGTTTACACCCAAGACGAATATAATAGCGGTGATGGTATGCTTACTATGGTATGGGGTCCCAGTATGTGGCATTATCTTCATACCATGAGCTTCAATTATCCCGTACATCCGAGTTGTGATGATAAACGAAAATATCAAGCGTTTATTCTGAATCTACAATATGTTCTCCCTTGTGGTAAATGTCGGAAGAATTTGAAAAAGAATTTCAAAAAACTACCACTTACATGGAAACAAATGGAATCGCGAAATACGTTTTCTAAATATATGTATGATTTACATGAAGTTATCAATACGATGTTGAAAAAGAAATCGGGATTGACCTATTCACAGGTTCGCGAAAGATATGAACATTTCCGATCTCGCTGTACAAAGTCATATAGAGAACTTAAGAAAAAAGCACCAAAGAAAACCCGTCGACGCAACCCCAAAAGAAGACCATCTACTAGTGAGAAAGGATGTACAGAACCCCTTTATGGCGAAAAATCAAAATGTGTGATTCATATTGTTCCACAAACAGAGAACACAGAAAGTTTTCAGATTGATGAAAAATGCATTAAACGTAGGGGAACCTACGGTTCCCCCTACCACCCCCTCCCTTCTAATAAGGGTTCTTTGTAAATATTTTTCATATTGTCATAAAGGAATATTGGAAGATAGTTATACGAAGTGAATATTTTTATAAGGTATAGCGAAGTGGCTCCGAAAACTCCTCTAAAAAGGCCAACCCAAAACAAGTCATAAAATAAATATGTTGGGTCGCTTCGCTCTACCCGGTCATAATTATTCCTTTATGACAACTTTAGAAATTATAGTGAAGTGGCTCCGAAAAACCCAACCCAAAAGAGTCATAAAGGGAATATGTTGGGTCGCTTCGCTCTACCTACCTTCCAGCATTCCTTTATGACAAATTTTATAAAAATAATTGGCGGAGCCTGAGGGAGGGGGTCGTAGGGGGAACCGTAGGTTCCTCTACTTACCGTAGGTTCCTCTACTTACCGTAGGTTCCTCTACTTACCGTAGGTTCCTCTACCCTACAATATAGTCGGTGAGTATATATATGTCTTTAATATCAAGTGATTTTAATATTGACGCTTCTGATATTTCCAACAATCAATTAAATTTATCAAACGAATTAGTAGTCCCTTTTTGGTCTGAAAATCCGAATGTTCTCCTACAAGGGAAATATATCGGAGAGTTCTTTCCTATTTCTGAAATGACATTTAACCAAAAATTAAACGCAATCACGAGAACTGTTTTACTCCTAATTCTCGGTTTATTAGCTTTTTATAGAAATATCCGCATTGTATTGGTAGGAATCTTGACACTAGGTGCTATATTTGCCCTTTATTACAACCGTCAAAAAGAATGTCGTAGGAAAATATTTGGATTGGGATCGTCGGGATTGGGGTCGTCGGGATTGGGGTCGTCGGGATCGTCTGGGTCCGAAGGATTTGAGAACCCCGCTTTAGCCGTTTTACTGGATAAAGGCATCAATACCGCCGGCACATTTGATACACCTTCGGATACGAACCCCTTCTCAAATGTATTGATACCCGATTATGAATTCAATCCAAACAAAAAACCAGCACCACCGGCTTTCAATCAACAAACAAACCAAACCATTTTAGAACAAGCGAAACAATTGGTTATTGACCAAAATCCTGGACAACCAGATATCGCCAATAAATTATTCACAGATTTAGGAGAACAATTCGTTTTTGAACAATCGCTTCAACCTTTTTTTTCCAATCCAGCAACCACCATACCAAATGACCAAGCAGGATTCGCAGATTTCTGTTATGGTAGTATGGTCTCTTGTAAAGAGGGGAATTTGTTTGCTTGTGCGAGAAATTTGGATAGACATACTCAGTAGAGTAGAGGAACCTACGGTTCCCCCTACGACCCCCTCCCTTTCTTGTATGGATTCTTGTATGGATTCTTATTGTATTGTCATAAAGGGATATTGAGAACATAACCACTGAAAATGATATACAGAAAAAAATTTTTTCACCACTCTAAAATGATAACCCATCAACATCCCTTTATGACAATACAACAAGAATCCATACAAGAATCCATACAAAAATCCATACAAGAATCCATACAAGAATCCATACAAAAATCCATACAAAAATCCATACAAGAATCCATACAAGAATCCATACAAAAATCCATACAAGAATCCATACAAGAATCCATACAAGAAAGGGAGGGGTCGTAGGGGGAACCGTAGGTTCCTCTACAGGGGGGGTCCAAGTCCCCCGTAGGGGGACAGCCGTGGCCCGTAGGGCCACTGTAGGGGGAACCGTAGGTTCCTCTACCCTACAATATATTGTAGTATATTATATGTCATCCCTTCATCCATACACTTTTAATACAATGGCTAGTTTGAAATCCGATGCCCCTGACCAAACCCAACAAAATCTCCAAAATACTCGTTTCGGCAGTTATAGTGTCGCCAACTATTTTAGCGGTTTTGCTTCTACTTCTCAAGTTCAATTCGCTAGTGAAATACCCGGATTCATCGTTAGAAATGGGTTCTCGGTTGCTCCTGGTATGATTGATGTAGAGTCAAAACTTTTTAACAAAATAGAAAGCGAACGGCCCTCTGAAAAAGTCCAACTCTTTGAACGCGCTTTCAAGACCGTCCCTTATTTAGGAAGAGGTGGCGGAGACCCCACTTTAGAAGCAAAACTTCAACAAGGCCAAATGATTCGTGATTTGAAAAGTGTTGCGACCATCTCCGAGAAACCTTATATTGATTTCCAGAATTACCCTCTTCGCGACGATTTGCGTTCGCAATTCACCAACCCCGCTAACTCTGTTGAAGAAGTCGCAATGAACGGCTGGACACGTGGCGGTGCCTCCGCAAGAGAAATGAGTGTGCAATAAATTTCTCTTCCATATATATAATGAGCTCTCTTTTGGAAAATAAACTTACGGTTGACGCAAGTGAAGTAAGTGGTCTTCAAACAAGCGGTGCTGTTGCCCGTATGGGTGGTTACCCGCCATCTATTGAGAACGCAGAGGTGAAAGGTGGCCGTCGTCGTAGAAGAAGAAGCAGTAGAAAGGGCAGCAAGAAGAAAAGAGGTTCTCGCCGTCGCAGATCTATGAAATCTTGGTTCAAAATGTAATGGAATGTAATGAAACCCAATCCGATCAAATATTTATGAGATTCTTATGAAAATGTCATAAAGAGGTTGTTAGTTATTATATTATCATGTATGCCAATAATACCGAATATCGCGCTACATTACGCGCCTATTTCAAAATGAATACTCTGGATTTAGAAACCACATATAACGAGCTGAAAACTGAGGACCCCGAATCGTATGATGAACTCATGTATGATGAAGAGGCGATGAAAAGGGGGATTTTGACCATATATGAAGGGACAAAAGCCGAGGCCCGATTTTGCGATTTGTACCGGAAAGCTGCTGGACAATTCCTTTCGGAAGATTTGGAAATAGGGATTTGCGTCCTTTTGACATATGACTATTTCGCCGATTTTATTCGGGTGTATGAGAACCCTTTGGATATGGAATTATACGAGGCACTTTATGGGCGGCTGTAGAATGGGGGATGTGCCCACGACAGTTGTCCCGATGAGCGAAGCGGATAAGGGGGGACTTGGACCCCCCTAGGCTCCGACAATTATTCCTTTATGACACTGGGGTGAGGGGGTTTATAGATGGTCATAAAGGGATATTGATATTAACCCTTTATGACATTTAGCCATTGCCATATATAATCCATACCGGAGGCAGGGGGGGTCATAGGGGGGCGCAGCCCCCTATTATATGTGGGCGTAAGATATATGGCATCTACTCGCAATAGAAACGACCATGGAAATTATCAATCTGAAGAAAGAGGACGTGAAGATCAACGCTTATATTCTATGTTTCGCAATCAGGGAAATGGACAGGCTTTTACAAATCATTTAGCAGGAGACGGATTACTCAGTGGTCATATGGGTCCTTTGGCATTGTCGCGCAATTTTGCGGATATTGATTCCTTTTTGAAAGGAACTGGCTCAACGAATTTAGTAACACCTACTGCGCCAATTCAACCACAGTTGAAAGAATTGGAAAGTTTAGCGGTTATGGACCGTATTCCTCTTATCATACCATCACCTTTAAGACACGTGAAAGACCAGAGGCCACTCTTGTCGTAAATGTTTTGTGTTATTTGTTGTATATAACAAATAAAACAATAGTATATAATGAGCTTTTTGTCAGACACTTCAGCCATTAAAGTCAAGGGCGCATATGTGAATGGGCTTTTTGATTGTAGTGGTAATGTATTATTACGAGCTGGAAATGTTATTATAGGTAGCACTGACTATCCTGGATATAACATAGATCAAAAGTCATTACACGTGAATGGAGGAACAGTCTTTAATGGGAATGTCACTATTTTCAGCCCTCAAAATTCATCTTCTATGACTATTGGAAACAGTTCCACAACAAGTACATGGGGAAATTCTATTTCTATTGGTGCATCTTCCGTAGTGAATTCCACTGTCCATATAGGTACCTTTGTCCCTCAAGTAACAAACGTCCTAAACTCGTGGAGTGATATCGCCTTTGGGACTCCTACTACAGGAACTTATGCTAACAAAGGTCTCTTTGTTGCTGTGTCATACGATGGTTCTTATAACCGTGTCATGAACAGTCCGGATGCTGTATATTGGAGCACACAAAGCACTTTTAACTTTGATAATTCTTGGAATGGACTCATCTTTGGAACTACCTCCGCGGTTGGTACTTATGCTTCTGGAACACCTATTTTTGTAGCCGTCTCCACTACTGGAACAAATCGTATAATGACTAGTAATGACGGTAATACATGGACGGCTCAGACGGCTAGTGTTGCTAATGCGTGGTCTTCTATAACGTATGGTAATACATCATCCGCCGGTGGTACTTATTCTTCTGGAACACCTATTTTTGTCGCTGTAGCGAGTTCTGGTACAAACCGTGTAATGACAAGCCAGAATGGTAGTTCATGGACAACACAGACAGGTGTCACTTTCCAACACAATTGGCAAAGTGTTACCTACGGAGCAGGAACTTTCGCGGCTGTTGCTGACTCCTCTAATAACTGTGTCATGACAAGCACGAATGCTAGTACATGGACAAATAGAAGCACTGTAGGATTTGATAACTCTTGGAACTCTGTCATATACGGTATTCCATCTACCGGACTATATGCTGGTAGCGGGGTCTTTGTTGCTGTGGCTTATGCCGGTAATGGTAACCGCGTTATGGCCAGTTGGGACGGCTCAGGTGTTACATGGAATCCTATTTCAGTGCCAGTAGATACATGGTATTCAGTGGCTTATGGTAATGGTACCTTTATGGCAGTGTCTTATTCTGGTACAGCAATGGTGAGTACCGATGTCTTGACATGGTCTTTAGTATCAACACCGGCATTGAACGCTTGGAGAAGTATAACTTATGGAATTCCGTCTATCGGTCAATATGCTTATAATGGAGTCTTTGCTGCAGTTGCTTCTTATGGAACAAACCGCGTAATGACCTCTAGTTTCGGAGATTCATTAGTAACCAGTTCTATAGCTATTGGAAATGGGGCTTTTGCAAATGGAGACGATTCAATCGCTATAGGAGAAGGCGCAAGAGTAAGCGATTCTACTCTGGGAACGTTTGTTCAAAGGACGGGGTCATCAAATAGTGCATGGGTTTCTATTACAAATGGTATTGTTACAGCGACCGGAGAGAGAGTGTTTGTTGCTGTATCTACAACGAGTGGTTCAACTTCAAATCATATAATGACAAGTTCAGATGGTATTACTTGGACAGCACGAACCGCTGCTGCGGATAATCAATGGACTTCTGTAACCTACGGCATACCTTCAGCTGGTCAATATGCTAATATAGGATTGTTTGTGGCAGTATCATCTACAGGAACTAATCGTATAATGACCAGTCCAGATGGTATTACATGGACAAGCCGAACTACAGTTCTTAATAGTTGGGTTAGTGTAACATATGGTATTCCTTCAATTGGAATATATGTTGGCACAGGAATATTTGTAGCAGTTTCTAGAGATGGAACCGGAAATCGTATAATCAACAGTCCCGATGGTATTACATGGACAGCTAAGAATACAACTGGGACTGATAATGTTTGGACAAATATAACCTATGGAATACCTTCCACAGGGTTATATGAAGGTCAGGGGTCATTTGTAGCAGTTGCTGATTCTGGTACAACAGCACCCCGTATAATAATTAGTCAAGATGCTTCTGGATGGACACAAAAAATATTGTCCGGAAATCCCGTTTTAAATTGGCAAAATGTAATCTATGGTATTCCTTCAACGGGTATATATAAAGGTCAGGGACTATTTGTTTCAGTTGCATACTCAGGAACAGCAAATCGTGTAATGACATCAACCGATTTAAGTGGTTGGGCTATACAAGTTACACCATTACCGGATATAAATTGGTATGGTCTAACCTACGGAAATGGATATTTTGTAGCAACGGCCATTACAGGAACAGGAAACCGTATTATGTCTAGTACAGATGGTATTACTTGGACCTTACAAAAATCACCGGCTGATATGTCGTGGTGGGGTATCACATATGGTATTCCTACTAGTGGAATATATAGGGGTAAGGGGTTGTTTGTAGCAGTAGCATCAGGAGCGTCATCCGCAGCGACAGCAGTCATGACCGCGAATTTTGCGGATGTATATGAAACGAATTCTATGGCTCTAGGAAATGGAGCCTTGACAACCGGAAGTAATTCATTGGCGATAGGTGTAGGTTCAGCTGCAATAGGTAATAATTCGGTTGCGTATGGTGTAGGAGCAAGCGTAACTGGAAATAATTCGGTGGCGATAGGAACGGGTGCTAAAGTGAATTCGCCATTCCATTTGGGGGATTTTAAAGCATATACGATGCCGATTGCACAAAGAGTTATACATACTTTGACTTATGGAAATGGGTTATTTGTTGCTGTATTATATAGTGGAACAACTCCAAATAAAGTCATGACAAGTCCAGATGGTATTAACTGGACAATACGACAAGCAGTAGGAGCAATTGGTTGGCATGCTGCTGCATTTGGTATTCCTTCAACAGGAATATATCAAGGTCAAGGATTATTTGTTGCATTAGCTTATGATGGAACACCTCGTCTAATGACAAGTCCAGATGGTATTAATTGGATAGTACGTACTACAGCCAGTTTGGATAGTATTGTTTGGATTCATTTAACATATGGTAATGGATATTTTGTTGCTGGATCTCAAGGTACTAGTTTAGCATATAGTTCTGATGGTATCACCTGGACAACTGTTACTGTTGCTAGTAGTTATTGGTGTGTAGGATATGGTAATGGAATATTCATAGCACTCGGCGCTAATACTGGTTCTCTTGTGAATCGTGTATATAGAAGTACAAATAATGGTGTAAGTTGGACAGCTTATTCAGTAATAGCAGATAACTCTTGGATTTCTGTCACCTATGGGAATGGTATCTTCGTAGCTGTTGCAGGTTCAGGAACCGGAAATCGTATAATGACAAGTCCAGATGGTATTACATGGACATTACGTTCAACACCCGCTGATTATAGTTTTATAACGATAGCATTCGGGAATGGTTTATTTGTAGTATCTACAAATGCTAACCAATTTATGACAAGTCCAGATGGTATTAATTGGACGATGAAATCAGTTCCATATAATTATATTTGGAGATTTATAACTTATGGTTTGGTAAATGGCATT
>Ga0209355_1000918_pt1 | contig 17172 bp, 9 predicted proteins | sample LauGreSBDMM110SN_3_FD_187563 | JGI IMG/M metagenome (GOLD analysis project Ga0209355, IMG submission 187563) | Freshwater lake microbial communities from Lake Michigan, USA - Sp13.BD.MM110.SN (SPAdes) (version 2) | ecosystem: Environmental > Aquatic > Freshwater > Lake | place: Lake Michigan, USA...
ACGGCTACGCGCCCTCTATCCGCGAGATCGGTGAGCAGGTAGGTCTTAAGTCAACAGCCTCTGTGCAGTACCAGCTTGAGCAGCTAGTCGATAAGGGCCTTATCCGCCGAGGCGAGTCCAAGGGCCGCGCGATGCAAAACGCCCCACAGGATGAACCAACCAACCTTGATCGCACAACCAACGTCCCCCTTGTTGGACGCATCGCAGCGGGTGGACCAATCCTTGCTGAGCAAAACACTGAAGAGACCTATCCCCTTCCTGAATCCCTAGTCGGCAAAGGCGAGCTCTTCATGCTCAAGGTCGTCGGCCAATCCATGATCGATGCAGCTATCTGCGATGGAGACTACGTAGTCATCCGCTCACAAAAGGATGCATCCAACGGCGAGATTGTTGCCGCAATGATCGATGGCGAAGCAACAGTTAAAACCTTCTCACGCAAGGGTGGCCACATCTGGCTACTCCCTGCAAATAACGAGTTCGCCCCTATCGATGGAGATAACTGCGAGATTCTTGGCAAGGTAACTGCTGTGCTGCGGAGCGTTCGTTAACTCTTAATCGAGATCGGAGTCGCACACCTTCCTGACATTTGCGTTCAATTGAGCGTAAACTTCTCGGAGTAAATACAATAAATTCTATAATAGCTAAGCAGCTTGTCATCATCCCGGCGAGCGAACTTTAAACAACTGTTTTAGAATTCTAGTATTCGTAAAACTTACGAATTCGGTTAAGTTTGATGGGACACACAAACAATCGGCTCTAATTTAAAGGAGTAATTGTCGTGTCTCAAGAAAAAAACAAGAGAACTCGCAGTAATGGCGAGGGCACAATATTCAAACATAGAAATCGCTGGGTGGCTGCTTGCTACGACATCCACGATATCCGCCGTACTCAATCATTCAAGAAGAAGATTGAAGCCGAAACTTGGTTAGTAGATCAAGTCAACTTACGCAAACGATTCAAGGGCTCTTACGTAGTAAATCCCAAGCAAACTGTCGAGGAATACCTCGCAGAATGGCTGTACTCACGACGACATCAGATTCGTCCCAATAGTTATCGTCACTACGAAACCACTATCAAGAATCTAATCGTTCCAAACATTGGTCGCATTCCTGCTTCCAGACTCATGCCAGCAACAGTCAAGGATCTACTTAACACTCTTGCTGATCAAGGTTACGGGCATGGATCCATCATTGGAGTTATCAGAACTCTTTCTAAGGCATACAACGATGGAAGAGATGACTTCAAACAAGTTCATAATCCAATTGAGGGCGTGAAGATGATTTCTATAGAACCCAAGATTTCAAAGGCTGTTCCTACACAAGACTTAACAGCTTTATACATGGTTGCAAAGGAATCCCCTTACGATTTAGCGCGCCTGATGATTGGTGCTGAACTTGGACTGCGCCCGTCTGAAATCATGGGGCTCAAGTGGGAGGACTTCTCAGAGTCTGAATGCTCCATAAAAGTTGAACGCCAAGTTCAACGAGTAAAGGGTAAACCCCTTTACTTTGCGCCAACTAAGACCAAGCTACGTGGCTCTATTCCATTAACAGATCGCCAAGTAGCGATCCTTGTTTCGCATAGACGCCATCAAGCAATTAACAAAGCAGGATGGGTTACTGACTGTGGAGTCATCTTTCCAAATTCAATTGGTCGCTTGAGGGATGAAACCCTTGATAAGTCTTGGATGGGCGCACTTTGTGTGCGCGCTGGAGTTCCTCACTACACCCGCTACCAACTAAGGAAGTCAGCTTTCACAAACTTCCTAAAGGGAGCAGACCTTGGAACTACCAAAGCTTTCTCTGGTCACACATCAACTAAAACTCTAGAAGATCACTACATCACTCCTGAAAGCAATGCTGTCAGAGAGGCATCTAACAGAGCAGAGCAAGCTCTGTTAAAGGAGCAAGAACGTTTCAATAAGAGGATCGTTTAACGACTGATGACTCGATCTGGGGGTGAGACTTCTCTCGCCCCCAGATTTTCAAATTAAGGATGAATCACAAAAAATGTGCAGACTTATTGAATTTGTCGATATTCCTTAACGTATGGAACGAGCACATCTTTAAATAGCAAGACTTTTTGATAGCACCACTCTGAATACTCATCAAATTTATTTGAATCAAAGACATTTTCAACGCTTAAATTCAGGGCAATTCCAGAGGCAACATTTGCATCGAACCACTCTATTTTCCCAAGCTTTGCGGTGAGATCTTCTTCTTTTTCTTTGAGGAACTCTAGTAGTTGTTTATCCGAATTTATGTATAACTCACATGTAAATTGAGATTTCCTAGGTGCCAGTACTAAAACTATTTGCGCGACTGAGTCACCAATTGCAAATTGAAAATATCTTCTTGGTTTCGGCGTTTGAAGCCTAATGAACTTATCCTTATTTCGGATGTACTCATGAAGGTGCTGCCAGAACTCGAGCTGCCCAAGTTTCGTTGTGCTAGTTTCTTCAGTGATTGCACTCTTCTTTAAAGTAGCCGCCCAATCATTCTTGATTCCAACAACTTCAAATCTTGGGGCTGGTTTCGAATCACCAATTTGCCACACTTCTATTCGGATCAAAAAACAACTTATTTCATCATCAAGGTGCTCATTTAACCATTCGATGGCTTTTAGGTGTTCAGGCAGTACATCCTTAACAATCCAAATCAGATATTTTGCGTCAAGCCCTGCTGCGTAAGTTATAACTTTGCCAAGATGATCATGATTCGACGGTTCAAGCTGGTTTTCAATAATTATATTGGCACCAGTCATGGCCTCTTTGGCAAGAATATCTATGCGAAACCTTCCGATACTCGCTTCGGTATCTATTGGTTCAATCTCTATACCTAGTTGTTCTGACAGCAAGGTGAGATTTTCAGGTTTAACTAACCAGGCGCTGAAATCTCGGGCTTCGTGTTCCCAAACTTTTCGTAGGTCTACCTGGACCAATTTGCCTAACTGAGTCATACCTGCGTCCCTGCCTCAAATGGTTCAACGATTTTTGAAAAATTGCACATGTTATTCGCCCTCGAATGATGAATTCTTGAACTTTAGTGAGCGAGCATTCTCAAGAATTACTCGAATCTTATCCGCAGCAAAACCTTCTTTTACGGCAGCATGTATCTCAATTGTTATATCAAGATCTACACCATCAATAGAACTCAAGTGTTGCAATATCTCTTGGCTTAACCTGTTTAAATCTCGACTGTAACGCTCTGGGTCCACTTCATAAACACCAAAGAACCTGGTGCTTGCTACAGGTTCGACAACTCCCGGAGTGGGAGTCACCGGAGTCGGCGCAGGCGTCGTTCCGCCAGGAAGATCCACTGGTGCCGTCACCACTGCAGGCAATTGTGCTATCGCTACTACAGGTTTAACTATCAAAGTTTGATCTGTGATTGCACCGAAGGTAGATCTTCCACCGGGAAGAACAAGCCCGACATAAATACCTGTAGCACTATCAAATCCTTCTGAAAGCGCAAATCCTTCTTCCTCAAACATCATTCCAGAAAGTGATTCAGAAATTGCATCTGCGAGCACTTTGCGGTTTTTCATTCTTGTTAAGTATGGGTAGGAGCAATAAAAAGTCCACAGTTGGCCCACATTTAAGTGGCCAGACTCCCAGGCTTTGCTTAATTTCGAATCAAGATCCATACGAATCATTCGTGGCGATGCAATGTCAGTAAATAGCCCTGCTCGTACTAATTTTTCTGAAGCTCGTGCAGCCAAGGATGCTTCTTGCCCTTCTGTTTTCTCGACTGTCCATTCAATAGGCTTACTTGGATCGGGTTGTTCAGGCACTATTGCCCAAATATACGTCTGCGCGATTCGAGAGGTTACCCCCTCTTGTGCCTGATCTCTACGCGTTGTTGCTTGCTTTGCTTGCTGCGGAGAAAGGTTCATCTCCTCAATTCTGCTTGCAATATTTTGCCACGCAAGAAGATCTCTAACGGCTTCCATTAATTCTTCAAGTCGCTTCGTATCTGGCGCTAGATATACCAACATATTTTTGTTTATTCTCTGCGCTGATCCACGCTTCTCCAAGGACTCTTGAGCGAATTTCATCGCTTGAGAGTCTTGAGCGTTCTTTGAATGCGAATGCGATGGGTGGAGAATCACTAAGCGAGCAGAATCTTCATCCGGAATGTCTGCCGAAGTGTCCGGTGCTATGTGAACTCCAGAGAATGCTCCGCGATTTCGGTTTTCAGTGGCTCGTAATCTTGTGACAATTTCTAGCCAGACTTCTTCCGGTCTATCGCGTAGACGATCTGCATAATCTGCAGCAGTCCTAGTCACTGATGCTTGAGTATCAAACCAATATCGCTGCCCATCAGCATAAAGATATGTGGCCCTCTGGGAAAGTAAATCTAGAGCAGAACCAAAGTTTCCAATTATGTCCCCAGGTATCGCTACGCCTAACCAAATACGTGGCTTCTCCGCCCCTACGTGATTACTCTTCAAAGTAGGAACTGCACCAACGAAGATTGTTCTGGCTAATCTGCGGGTTATCGCACGCTGTCCAAACAGTGGTCTTTCTGAATCAATTTGTGCAGGTGTAGAGCCCGGACCGTCAATATCCGCATCGATGATGGGCTTCCATGAGTCTGGCAAATATTGACTTATTTGAGTTAAAACACTCGCATCGTCAAGAGGTAGTGAGCCTGGCATTATGAGCGGACCAGCATCCTGTAACTCCCACAAGGTATGCACAACCGCGCTCATGAGCTGTAAAACTCCACGAGTTCGTTGGAATCGATCCAGTGTTGACCAATCTTCATAAAGTCGATCAAAAAACTCTGGGTGAATTGGATATGCCGCACGGATTCTTGCTTCATAAGAAATATCAGAACAATCTCGCGGAAATTCACCAACATGCTGCGAGTAGAAGTTAACGAATTGCCTTGCTACGGCAGATATGTCAGCTAGCGCTGCGGCATCTGGCTCAACAAAAAGTCGACGTCTTACAATTTCAAAAGACTCCTGTGCGCTAGCCGGTCTCCACTGATCCGCAACTCGGCGAACCACATTTTGCAATCTTTGGAGTGCCTCTTGGCCGTTTGGGCCACCAACTTCTAGTGCACTTCCACCAGATTGACCATCTTTGTCGGGGTCATGTGACGCCGGTATGGAAATTACTAGCATTGCGCCTGGTACCGTTTTAACAACTTCGGTCAGCGATTGCGCAAAAGTAAACTGCGTATCAAAAGTTCCACCAGGAAGATCTTCTCTCTCCCAAAGCTGACGAGCGTAGGCAACCCATTCATCAATCAGAATCAAGCATGGTGAATAGGAAGTAATTAATTTTCTTAGGCCTTCACCTGGATTTGTACGACTTGCATCAGCCTCTGCTACAAAGTCAAATGCTTTCTTGCCACCTAACTGCCATGCCAGTTCACCCCAAATTGTGTTCACTTTCGTCCCATCAGGTTTGACCAATGGCGCCCCTGGGGACAAGTGAATTCCAACGAGTGCAACACGATTCACGGTCTTTGGTAGGGAACGATTTGCTACAAGATCTTGTACTTCTTGAGTAAGCGAGGAGGTGGGTGCTCCTCCAAATAAATGCCATAACGCGAGCATTGAGTGGGTCTTACCGCCGCCGAAGTTCGTCTGAAGATTAATGATTGGAGAGGCATTTTCATCACCAGATATTCTTCGGATACCTCTATCTAAAAGCTCCCTTAATCCCTCAGTTAGATACGTGCGCCTAAAAAATTCTATTGGTTCGACGTATTCACTTGATCCCTCATTTTGGGAAACCATATACAGATCAGCGGCAAACTCACTCGCAGAATAGTTTCCAGTCGCAACATCCTCATGAGGGCGTAAAACTTCACGCCAAGACTTTAATCCGGTGCCTGCAACGCTCACACCAGTGCTGGGATTGAGAATAGCTTTCTTAGTTTCAGATTCAAAAACTAAACGTTGATGATCTTGGCGCATCTGCCTAACTTGTTCCGCCTCGATCGGAGAACCAGTTGCAGTAAGTAATCTCTCCATTGTGTCGAGGATTCGATAAGTATCATCGTTGTCAAACTTTTTGCTATGTGCCCAACTATTTCGAACTTCGCGTAGCTCTGATGCTAATGACTGTTGTGCACGACTGAGAACTTTTCCAAAAATTCTCCATTCTTCGGTTATAACTTTCAGTTGAACCGCCGGATCTTCCTTCTCATAAATTTTCTTAGCGCCAATTTTAACTTCATCACGTTTCTCTAGGATTTGAACCCAATCATCGCCCATACCTGATGTTGCCGAGCTCATTTGACGATCAACAAAATCCAACAACCCAGCTGAAAGAACGTCAAAACCTTTACTCACTCTGTCTCGGTTACTGATTGCCATCATAGACTCCGGTTTCTGATGTTATTCATTAGGTGGTGTTATTAAATCAAATTCTTCTTGCAATACAGTGTCTTTAATTTCCTTCACTACAATTGAACTTAGTTCTGACCATGACGTTCCTAACCCGTTAAATAAAATTGCAGCATCGGCCCATTTCTTCTTGTCTGAAATTGAAAATAGTAAGTAAGACAACTCACGCACTGAGTCCATATCTACCCGCTTACTTGCAGCTACTGAAAGTTGAGCTGCTGCATCTGCGCCTTTAGACTGTAATGTTTCTGCCAATCGCACTGTGACTTCCCAAACGCTTATGGATTTATCTAATTCTGGATCCCAAGTACCTGGCATATCTCTAGGATGCGTCAAACAGGCTTTTCCTGCTGTTGCTTTAAAGATTCCTCCTCGCTCCAAACTGGCAACGGATGTGTTGAGTGCACGTGCGAGAACATCAGATTCGCCAGCCAAACCCGTATTCCAGCCAAATTGGGAAAACCATTTTATGCAGAATCGAGTTTCTGAGTCGAAATCACCTTCCTGCTCTCCAAGAATTTCGTCTAAGACTTGATTGATAAGGACTAATGCAGTTCTTACAGTTAAATTCGTTCCATCCGCCTCCGTAACTTGTGTGAATCTGGAAAAAATGGCCATTCCCGGTCCAATTGTTGCTTGGGCTAAATCAACAGGAGCAATACTCCCTTGTTGAAGTTCCCTAAGAGCAGTGGGGAGCTCATTCTTAAGTGTCTGCAGAAATGTTCTTCTTGATGCGGCCCCTGCAGTCGTCGCGCGCGGTCTTAGAGCTAAAACTATTGAGGATGCGAGTGCATTGGACTCTCTATTTCGCATCCTTGAAGCCATTTCAGTTCGTACGGGCCAGGTTGCCTGTATTGCATATCCAGCATTTAAAAGACCCGAAAGCATCGTCTCCCATCCAGTTGAAGACAGACCGTCTGCACTTTTTTCTGTTTGCCTAAAGGCGTAGTAAACAACGATTGGATAATCGCTGTTGGATTCTATGCGAATCTTTTTGAATACTTCGAAAAAGCCCATCTCAAATAATTCTTCTGCTTTATCCTTGCTGCCCCAACGAACATGATCTGCGACTAATTCATCAGTTTTGGGGGTTAGAACCGTACTAAAAACTTTAGGATAAATATCTCGCAAAGACCTTCTCAGCCAAATATAAAAAAAGTCCGCCAAGTCCGAATATGGGACATTGTCATAATACGGTGGGTCAGTGCATACCGCAACATTCTTATAGTCAGCGAACCGCGCATCCATTTGCGATACCTGGCCAGGAAATCCTGACGTGGAAGTTTGGGATAATGCGTAACTCAAGTCGCGTGACTGATTACGCAATAAAACTTCCCATGAGCCTGAACTTGAACTGAAAGGGTTTCCCTCTGCAAAATTCCAAGACATCGGAATTGCTTGCCGGGCAAAAAGATTACGCGGACATTCGGCTACTGGCTCCCAAGGGCACAATGCATTTCCCAGATCTGCCAACTTATCAATAATAAATGCTAGGTAAACGCAGACGCTTTCTGCATAAGCTTTTGCACCTATACCTGAATCATTCAAACCAACACCATCATTTGAAAAGCCAGAAGCTATTGCATCCTTTTCTATTTTCTTCTTTGCTTCTTGAATTAGATCACTGAATGTGGATAATGCTAGAAGCTGACGCTTCGTGAACAAATCTAAATGTTTTGTCAGACCATAACGAGGTGTTCCCATGTATTGCGGATGCAGTGCTATCTCAGTTTCAGGAAGGTCCGGAGGAAGAATTATCTCGTCTTCATTCCAGGTTAGCTCGTCAAGTGATAGGTAATGACGTTGACCTTTTCCTTGGGCAGCAACAGCCATGAGCTGTTTCCCAATTTTTCCCTCAACACCTTGTTCTCTTATATAAACTAAAGAGGCCGAGGTGCCACAGCTGACACACTTCGCACCATTTCGTGAAATTGTTCCATCCGTTTCGCTTTCTGGTGAACCTTTTAGCCCGGTCTCAATAGTAAATTTAATTGAATTTTTTTCACTAATCGAAACCGTAATTGGCTTAATATATTTCTCACGTCCTTTTTTCTTAGATAACCACCATGACCGAACAAGTGGCATCTGTATCTCGCAAGCTGGATTTGGACATTTCACTGTGCGAGCCCATATCCAGGCGATTACCAAAGCCATTGTCCCGTCCGGAATTTGAACTTTTGGATAAAAATGGCCTATTCGATTTTCCGCCTCTTGTCGCATCCAAGTTCCATACTGTTTTAAATCTTCAGCTAACCCGAGCAAGCCACTCCATGAGTGCTTTTCATTTTTCGAACCTGGAAATACTGGGGCGAATCCAGACCATTTTGGTGGAATCTCAATAAGTGCCCTATTAATCGTGACTGGAATTGGATTTAGGTCCGACGCTCGCGATTGAAGTCCCAAGCGCTGCGCCTCAAGCGGTATCGCACCACCGCCGGCGAAAGGATCCAGCAGTTGGGGAGGATTGCCATCTGTTGATTTTAGTATCTCTTTATACGCGCTCTTTAACAGCTTGTCATTAGAAATATTCTCCCACATCACTAATTCTTCAATCATTTGAAAAAGGCGTTTTCGTTCATCTGCTTGCTTCTCGACGGTTGGAAATTCTTCTGGTCGAGATGACGGATCATCGACTAGTTGAGCAAAGATCATTGCCCTTGCTGAAGCAAGGGGGCGGCGCGCCCACCACAGATGCAAAGTCGTTGGATGTCCGTGCCTAATTGTTTTCTCTCTCGCCGACTCCCTGTTTATTGCCTCAAGCGGCAAAGCAACCTCTATTAATTTCCTCTTATACGTTGTCACAGGGGCTGTACTCCTTCTTTCCATCTAGACTTCCAATCTACAGTGAACCGCGTGATACTAAAGTCTTCTGTGCCCACTAAATCAAAAGGTCTTAATACGTATCGTATTTCGTCATCGCCAGGTCCATTTTGGCTAACGCGCACTAAGGCGAGCCTGTAATTATCTTCAAGATTCTTCGCTGTTAGTACTTCACGGCGCGTAATTTGGAAATCACTAGCACCTTCAATTCTTCCCTTTACTTCAATCTTTATAACTGTTCCATTGGGCGCAACTGATCTAATATCAAAACCTGGATTGTTGTGTGGCATCTCTTCTGGGTTTCTTCCAAGTGAACGTTCTGCCGCCATAGCAGCTGAAACCGCACGGCGGTCTACTTCTGCCGTTTCTTTTGCGTAGCTTGATACGGGACCTGTTCTCTCACCATTTAGACGATCCACAAATCCTTGTGGGAGCACCATCGCAATTCCTGCGAGGGTAGGTGGATGCGTCACAATCTTTGAGTCAGAATCCAATTCACCTAATCGAATTTCTAGGCGTCTTTCTAGATCACGTGCCCGTCGCAGAGCCGTTTCGGGTTTGATTTTCAGGGCCTTTCCAGCAGCTTCTTGATCGATCAATTCCGCATGGCGTGTATCCCAATAGTTAATTTCGCTGATTAAACGTTTACGAACTTGTTCTCTAGATCTCTGTGTTGCAGGAATCACTTGTGAGGTAATTTCTGCTTGGTGCTCAGGTAGAGAATTTTCGACGGCCCAATTCACGGCCATCGTCTCCATATTCTTTAAATCCCAAGATGTGGATTGTGATGAACGAGCTTTTTTATAAACGTCGTCCGAAGCTGGCTCGTAATCAAGGTATGGAGCTTGACCAACACCAAAAACTTCACCAGCAGAAGTAAGTTCCACGAAATCAAACCGTTTAGAAATTGTCCTTGCTGGTGTGTTCCCATCACTAATACTTTGAGTCATTGCAACAAGAAGTCTCGGAGTTTCACCTTGATCCTCGGTATCTATCAAAACAGCGCCATGCTTAAGGGTTGATGAATTCTGTTCAATCATAAGATCAACAACGGCATCCAGTAGTGGATGTCCTGGCGCAACTAAATCAGCTTTAGCCTCACCAGCCACGTTTACAAACTTTCTTTCAAAAGTTATGCGCTCGTACTTGCTTAAAACTGGAGCGCCAGTTCCTATTTGTCTGTCTCTATCTCGCACTGCGCTTGGAACATGCGTGATTTCCCATTTACCTGCCTCGCGGGCTGCAGCGCGACCACCCAGTCTGTTGAACGCGCTTAAAAAGAAAGACTGAATGTAATGAGGTTGAAGTCGTCTTGCTTGTAAATCTTCAATACGTCGTTTGATCTCTTCTATATCGCTCAGTGCCAGGATCTTTGTATGCAATGCTCGTTCTGCAATCAATACATCAAGTCCTTCGCCAACTCTTGAATCAATGACTTCATTTAGTCGTTCTCTAGTTGAGGGCTTGTCACCATACCTAATTGCTTCTATAAGAAGTTTTCTAAGTGGTTCTTCTGCAAAGGCTTCACCAAGTACATCAAAAACCTTGCCTTTATATGCAATTCTTTGCTCTTCAATTTTCTGCAATAAACGTTGGAATACTTCACCTTCGCGAGTATTAGCGGCAACAAGATTCCAGAGATGGCAAACTTCTTTTTGACCAATACGGTGGATACGACCGAATCTCTGTTCAATTCTGTTTGGGTTCCATGGAAGGTCGTAATTAACCATTAAGTGCGCGCGCTGCAAGTTGAGACCTTCACCAGCTGCGTCTGTTGCTACAAGTACACGCACATCTTTATCTTGAGTAAAAAGATTTTGAACTTTTCTTCGATCCTCGCGGCCAACTCCACCATGAATTGCGACTACAGCTTCATCTCGACCAATAAGAGTTCTAATCTGTTCAATTAAGTAAACCATTGTGTCTTTGTGCTCTGTGAAGATAATAATCTTTCTTAGGTTACCGCTCTCATCTTTAGTTAGAGCATTGTCACTAAGAATCGTTCGCAGTTCCGTCCATTTCTTATCAGTTCCAGAAAAGCGCACACGTCTGGCCAGCTCGGCAAGACTTTCAAGGATCTTGATTTCATTTTCAAGCTCTGCAACAGTCTGGGCGGCGGTAGCTGCGTCAACCACGTTCTCTTCGATATCCTCAATTTCAGATTCTGGAATGTCGTCAATATCGTCTAAATCATCATCGGATAAGTCTCGCTCTAGCAGCGAGCGCAGATGTTTCTCAAGTGAAGAATCACGCACGGATGCATTAGCAATCTGAGTCATTTCAATTCGACGGGCTTCTAACCTGTCACGACGTCTTTGAAGGCTCTTCCAAATTGCTTCTGGGCTTGAAGCTAACCGTCTTTGGAGAACTGTTAGTGCAAAACCAACTGTATTTCCTCGTCTGCCATCACCCTCAGCTTTTAATCTGTCAGCACGATTCATCTCATCGCGCACATACTCTGAAACTGCTTCATACAATTCTTGTTCTTCATCTGAAAGTGCATAAGGCACTGTGTAGGCGCGTCTTTCAGGGAAAAGCGGGGTTCCTTCCATGGTTAGAAGTTCTTCTTTAACCATGCGGCGCATCATGTCGTCTATATCTATGCTGTGAACACCATCTCGGTATTTACCTTCAAAGCGATCTCCATCGAGGAGCGCAAGAAATAGCTGGAAGTTTTCTTGGTTTCCAGCATGGGGTGTTGCAGTCATTAGAAGCAGATGGCGACAGATTTTTCCAAGCATTAGGCCAAGTTGATAGCGCTTGGTTGTCTTTAACTCTTGGCCAAAGTAGTGAGCAGACATTCGGTGAGCTTCATCGACAACAATCAAATCCCAGTCGCTGCGTTCCAAACGAGCTTGTAACTCTTCATCGCGAGAGAGCATGTCCATGCGAGCAATCATGAGTGGATGGTCCGTGAATACATCACCATGGATATCTGCATCAATCATGGAACGAGTAAGGATTTCAAATTTAAGGCCGAATTTTTCAAAGAGTTCGTCTTGCCATTGTTCGGCTAGGCCACCGGGTGAAACGATCATGCATCGAGCAAGATCGCCTCGAAGAATAAGTTCCTTGATGTAGAGGCCCGCCATAATTGTTTTTCCAGCACCTGGATCATCTGCGAGCAAGAAGCGCAAGGGTGTTCTAGGGAGAAGCTCTCCGTAGACTGCCGTAATCTGGTGAGGAAGAGCATCGAGATCTGAAGTTGTAATTGCCAGCATTGGATCGAATAGAGCGGCATAGTGAATACGTAAAGCTTCTGCACCAATTCGCCAAGATTCGGGATCTCCATCAAATGCAGGGCCTGTGCCTGCAGATGTGACTCTAAGTGATGGCTCTTTATCGCGCCCAAGAACTACTTGATCAGTTTTTCCTACTTGATCCTTATATGTAAGAGTGATGAAGTTTTGTCCATGCCAAGTAACTTGAACGACAGCGACCGGGTATGCACCAACGACCCCCGCAACCTCAACGCCTGGGACTAAATCCTCTAGGCGGACTGAATTGGGGGTTCCGGTGTGCGTACTTTCAGACAAACCAGCCCCTTTTCCTATTCGAATACCCGGACCTTACCGTCTGTGACCGACAAGAAATAGGAGATGCTTCAGCGCTATTGGTCAGAGAATTCCTTAAATCTGACCTCTAATCGGGCTGGATCCGGTTGCTCCCCCGGTGAAGGTGGCACCCAAAGCTTTCCCTTGTCCATTTCCTTGATTCCATGCTCAAGCATCGGGCCATCCTTTTCAGTCAAAATGTCTGGACGCACATGGACCGTGTAGTCAGGATCTATTCCCACAATATTGATGTCGTAAGCAGTGTGGTGGATTTTGCAAAGGCTTAGACCATTTGTCACTGAGGTAGATGAAGTCTCATCGCTATCTGGCGTTATGTGTGCCGCATCCAAAAGTCGGCCATGGCCGAGACGACAGATTGCACACTTTGTCTCATAGGCGCTGATCACTCGGGCACGAAATGCAGGTTGATGCAGTCGCTGTTTCATCATGCGTTCGGCATATCGTCTTTCAATCAAAGATTCTGATCGAGATGCTGTAGCTAACGAAAGGTCAGGAGCGATAAGGCAATATCCCTGATCAGGATAATCGTTAATGATGAAAACTCTGTATGGAACGTAGCGACCTGAATCTTGTTGAACAAACCAAATCAATGGAAGTTGTAATTCCATAGCCTTGCGCATCTTTGTGTTTTTGCCAGCGGTCCCACCTGATTGATAGTCATATCGCCAGAGCCCACCCGAGACTTCTTGGTCCTCGTACTTTCCTGACTTAGTGGTGTTAATGGAAAGAGTCGCTCGTAGTTCTTCACCAAGAGTCCAAGATGCACCCGGATTCCAGATTCCACCTTGCGAGTCGATGACCCGAATAGTTTGACCCGCATAAGAGAAGCTGCCGAGCTGGGCACGGGAAAGCATTCCATCGCCCTCGTTCGCTTTTGAGATGATCTTCTCGATCAAATCCTCACGAAGAGCTTGCTCATCCTCTAGCGTCCACATGATCCGAGCTTAAGGTCTGGCCCGGACAAGTGGAAGTGCATCCAAAAAGACAATTAATTGGAGCAATTGTGCAGGAAGATTTTGTGCGTAATCTGGAGAAAAAACGCAAATCTCTTTTGTAAACAGCAAAATAGCGAGGTTGGATAGCAAATATGATTCTCACTAAAACTGCTTACGAAATATGGCTTTCTTTCTGGCTTTAGGTACGCACATTTTACAAAGGCCCCAGGGCTCAACATTTAAATCGTTGTGATCAACGAATAGGTCGCCACAAGAAGTGCAAAATTTCTCCATTTGAAGTATCGGTAAAGTGGGTGATAGCAGTAATCAGAGTAACTTTAGTGATAATCCCTATATATAAGATAATTTCTTATTCTGTATATATGTATATAGCGAATTTTACATAGGTTACTCTGATTACTGCTTTCACTCTTGTTAATCCTTTCCTTTAGTAGAAATAAACAACTCCTATTTCCTCAATGCACGGCATGCATAGGAAAACATTTCGGTATCCAGAGGAGTTCGAGACTCTGTTGGATTTACTTAAAGGGGCTGGGTAGATAGCCTGATCTGAAGCTTTGCATTTAAAACACTGAACATCGATCAACCACCTTGCCTTTAGTCCCTTTCGATGAAGTGCATAGATTCCTTTTGCCAGCGCATGCTTTTTACCAAAGCCTGTCGTGGCGAATCGGAATGGGTTAACCTGATCGGGTTCAAGCACAGGAATCGGATGAGCACAATCACACCAAGCTCTAGAGACTGAACAATAAACAACTGAATCGCTGCGTTCATGTCGTGACATTTGGTGACCGCACAAGCAGATCTGCCGATCCTGATTTCCAATACCAGTCTCTAACGCTGTCATAAAGATTTGCATATCCGCAGAGGCGATACCTATGGCTTCAAGCGTTACTTCTTCAGAGGACATGTGAAGTACCCCTTCCATGCAGGAAATAAATCATCGCCTCGACGATTCTTGGTGACGTACTTTCCACCAAAACCATATGGCCCTTCGCGATGGTCAACAAGCGTCAGCCATCGTTCACCATCCCATAATCGCGGAATTGAGTTAGCAGTAATTCTGTCTTCAAGGCAGCCAACCAATGGACGAATCGCATAGGGTGCTAGTAGATGAACGCCTTCAGGCAAATTGAGAATTGGATCGTAGAACTCTGATCGAGCTATATGTAGCTTTGGCATTATTGCTTTCCTGCCTTGCTGTAGCAAAAAAGCTTCCAAGCTTCATAAGCATCTCTGTTGACACGCCATTGACGCCCAACCCACATAAGTGGAGGAAAACCTTCCTGATTTTTAATGTAATTAGCAGTTCGTCGAGTGATTCCAAGATCACCTGCCATGAATTGTGAGCCAACACTCGATTGATTCTGTATTTCCATTTATTACTCCAGTTCTGTGCACTATTTGTGCAACTGAAGCAATAGTGCCTTCGCGCTGGAATGATGATTTCTAAAAATATAGAAAAATACAATAAAATTTGAGCGTAAATTGGTGATCATTGAGCGTAATTCTAATTTTGGAAAAGTGCTTTTAAACTTCCCCTTCGTCTTCTGAAATCTGAATCTCTAGATCGCCCTCATTGATTCCTAGACGCTTTCTCTCTTCCATGACGATTACCTTCGCCATCGACTCTTCAGATGGATCTTTGGCACCAGATGCTTGATTTGCTAGGTCGCTGTCTCGTGCATAGTCATCGAACTCGCTTTGTTTACGAGCAAGCATTGCAAGCATTTGTTCATCGACGCTTTCAGGAAGTATCAAGCGATGTACCTGTACTTTGCGCACCTGTCCCATGCGGTGGGCTCTGGCGATTGCTTGAACTTCAAGAGAAGGTTTGATTTGTGGCTCACACAAGATAACGACAGAAGCTGCTTGGATATTGAGCCCAGTGCCTGCGGCCTGAATCTGCCCAACCAGAACCAAAGGCGTTGGCGAATTCTGAAATTGATCAACAATGTTCTGTCTCTGAGTTGATGAGACCGATCCCGTGATTGGGCCAATAGCTCGATCCCCTAGTGCTTGCATGACTTGTTCAATAATGGATCGGAAGTAGGAAAAGACAATAACTTTTTGGCCGCTCTCAAAAGATTCATCTACCAGTTCAAGCAAACGTTCTAATTTGCTAGGAACCATGTTGGGTTGGGCGCTAAAGGCTGCACGGCGCATTGCCATGAAATTTCCAGAGGCAACAGCTTCTATGTATTTCTGTTTATCCACCCCTTCCCAAGTGCAATACTCAACAACTTCGATGAGCTCTGGAAGTTCTTTGAGGACTTCTTCCGTATTCCTTCGCAGATAAATCGGCGCCACGGTCCGCCTAAATGATTCAGGACCAGCAGCCATTGCAACTCGACTCAGTTCATTACCCATCTTGGAGTCGAGTAATTTAGCGAGGGCAATGAATTCATCAACTCTGTTCTCGAGTGGTGTGCCTGTAAGGAAGATGACATTTGGAGATCGATCAAGCCATTTAGCAATTGTGCGGGTGCGCCCCGTGGATATGTTCTTGATGTAGTGAGCCTCATCAACAATTACGGTATCAACGCCGAGTCCCGTGATTTGTTCCTCGGAGATTTCAAAGCTCTTCAAGGTGTCATAGGTCGTAATCCCAATTCCTCTTGATTCAACCCAGCGTTGCAGGGATGCCTTGTGGTCTTCACCGTGAATTTTGATGATGGGAAGCTCACTTCGTGCATCGACTTCTCGCATCCAGTTAGTGATAACACTTGCGGGGCAAACTACAAGAAAGCGATTAGCTCCAGTAGAACTTCGGTGGGCAATTGCACTGATGGCTTGAAGTGTTTTACCGAGCCCCATTTCATCCCCGATGATGACTCTGTTTTGAGTGAGAGCAAACTTTCCACCAAAGGTTTGATACTGGCGAAGCGTGGCTTTGATGGTTGAGGTATCGAGTTCTTGTGCTTGGATTTTGTCTAGGAGCTCCTGATTGAAGTGGCGATTTGCTGCAGTATTGGGGCGAACATTTGTGACCTCTTCAAGAATTGCATAGTAATCACTAGATCTTTTCTTAAACTCTTCAACAGGCTGAGGAGATCTTTTCTCTAAAACATCTAATCCATAACGAGCAGATTCAACTAGTGCAATCGTTGTGGGTTCTCCAACTAGATATGTAATTTCCTGAAGTGCATTTAGGGCTCGTTCTTTCTTTTCCGACCCCGTGAAGAACCAGCGGAAGCGAGAATTCAACGGCTGTGTTTGAGATAGTGAGTTACGAAGTGTTTGAGCTATGGGTTTCATCTTGCTGGTCGAGTTCTTGGTTGCAGCTCTCAAGTAATCCAACCCTTGGAGATTTTCAATAAGTTCGGTATCTGCTCGGGTTAAGTCATCTATATCGATGCCATATGAGATTGATTGGGCGACTGCTTGATACATCTGGTCTGCGAGCGCCTTTAGAGACTGTGCTGCGCTCAGAGTTATTCCAGGGATTCGCTCTA
>Ga0209355_1000919_pt1 | contig 17161 bp, 17 predicted proteins | sample LauGreSBDMM110SN_3_FD_187563 | JGI IMG/M metagenome (GOLD analysis project Ga0209355, IMG submission 187563) | Freshwater lake microbial communities from Lake Michigan, USA - Sp13.BD.MM110.SN (SPAdes) (version 2) | ecosystem: Environmental > Aquatic > Freshwater > Lake | place: Lake Michigan...
GCCTCCGCCGGTGCCCACGTGATCCTCGTCGGTCGCGATCCTGCCAAGGCCGACGCGCGCCTCGCCAAGATCAAGGCCGCTGGCGGCTCTGGCGAATTCATCTCGTGCGAAGCCACCAACAAGGCTGACCTCATCAAGCTGCGCGACGGTATCCTCGCCCAGCACGGCAAGGTCGACGTCCTTGTGAATGGAGCCGGCGTCAATTCGGCCACGCCCTTCTTCGAGATCGACGAGGCTCAGCTCGATAAGATTCTTACGGTTAACATTAAGGGCGTCATCTTCGGCTGCCAGGTGTTCGGCGAAGCGATGGTCGCCGCCGGCAAGGGCTCGATCATCAACCTCGGTTCGGAATCTGGCATCCTGCCGCTCTCCCGCGTCTTTACCTACTCGGCCTCCAAGGCCGCGGTGCATAACCTCTCGAAGAACCTCGCCCGCGAATGGGCCGCCAAGGGCGTCCGCGTCAACACGCTCGTCCCGGGCTTCTTCCCGGCCGAACAGAATCGCAAGGTGCTCACCCCTGAGCGCGTGGCGATGATCCTCGGCAAGACCCCGATGAACCGCTTTGGCGAAGCCAAGGAACTCATCGGTGCCTCCCTCCTCCTCGCTTCCGACGCTGGCAGCTTCGTCACCGGCGCCGAAATCGTCGTCGACGGCGGCTTCGCCGCGATGTCCATCTAAGCGAGACCGACGACAATGGCCTTCATGGACGAACATTTCATCCTCTCGACCGGCACGGCGCAGCAGCTGTACCACGGCGTCGCGAAGGACCAGCCCATCGTCGACTACCACTGCCACCTGAGCCCGAAGGACATCGCTGACGACCGTCGCTTCGAGGACCTCACGGCCATCTGGCTCGCGGGCGACCACTACAAATGGCGCGCGATGCGGGCCAACGGCGTCAGCGAAGACCTCATCACCGGCGACAAGTCCACGTCCCGCGAGAAGTTCCAGGCTTGGGCCGAGACGGTCCCGTCCACGCTCCGCAATCCCCTCTTCCACTGGACGCACCTCGAGCTGCGCCGCCACTTCGGCATCCAGGACGTCCTCGAAGGCGCTACGGCCCAGAAAATCTGGGACGAAGCCAATCGCCAGCTGAAGCACGGCGACCTCACGGCCCGCGGTATCCTCAAGCTCATGAAGGTACGCGTCGTCGGCACGACCGATGACCCGGCTGACTCGCTCGACCTGCACCACCAGATCGCAAAGTCCGGCTTCGAGACCAAGATTGTCCCGACCTACCGCCCCGACGCCTGCCTCAAGGTGCGTACGCCTGACCGCGTGCAGGCTTGGGCCAAGCGCCTCGCCGCCTCCACAGGCAAGGGCGCCGACACCTTCGCCGGCCTGATCTCCGGCCTCAACCAGCGCCACGACGACTTCGCTGCCGCCGGCTGCCGTGCCTCCGACCACGGTCTCGATTACCTGCCGGATGCTTCCTGCACCGAAGCCGAAGCCAAGGCCATTTGGGAGAACGCCATCGCCGGTAAGGCTGCCACGCTCGAAGAAGCCGAGAAGTTCACGGCCTTCATCATGCTCCACGTCGGTCGCCTCAATCACGCCAAGGGCTGGGCCACCCAGCTCCACCTCGGCGCCGTGCGCGACCCGAACCTCGGGCTGCTCAAGCGCCTCGGCTCCGACGCCGGCTGCGACACCATCGGCGACTTCCGCCAAGGCCCCGGCCTCATCCGCTGGTTCGGCACGCTTTCCGGCGAGAACGCCCTCGGGAAGACGATCCTCTACAACCTCAACCCCGCCGACACCGCCCTGTTCGCCTGCCTTCCCGGCTCGTTCCAGGACGGCGTCACGCCGGGCAAGATCCAGTATGGCTCCGGCTGGTGGTTCCTTGACCAGGAACGCGGCATGCGCGACCAGATGAACGCGCTGTCCGACCTCGGACTGCTCAGCCGCTTCATCGGCATGATCACCGACTCGCGCTCCTTCCTCTCGTATCCGCGTCACGAATACTTCCGTCGTATCCTGTGCGACCTCGTCGGCCAGGACGTCGAATCCGGACGCATTCCAGACCGGAAGGATTGGAACGAACGCCTGATTGCTGACGTCTGCTACGGCAACGCCAGCCAGTATTTCGGCTTCAAGAAGTAAACGGCTTCCTAAGAAGACATGGTCCCGTATATGCCTGTCTTTTTAGTCCTAATCATTCTAGGACGCTACTGGGTCATGCGCGGGCCGGCCCGACTCACCGCGGAGGAGAACGACCGCACGCCAGACTTAGGCGAAAAGGCCCTCTCATGGGCAAGCATACTAATGACGGTGGCCGTCGGCATTGAGCTGCACCTGACAGAGGGTGACTTCCTCACGGCCAGCGAAGCGTACTGGCTTAACATCCTGCCGCTCCTGTGGCTGGCGTTAACCATTTACCGCAAGGATATCCCTGGAGACCGGACCGCGACCAGCATCGGTATCTGGACCCTCACGCCTTACGCCGCCTACGTATTAAGCCATAAAGAATTACCTGAAAGCACTTGGCTGAGCCTATGCCTTTTCGGCTGGGCCTTCTTCGTCGGCACCTTGCGCGACGCCAAGCGACCAGCCTAAGCCGCGGGCTTGCGTAAGCGGCAGTCAAGGACAGCATAGGGATACCCCCTAATGCTCAGATCGCCGGCTGTCCCTATCATCCTCGAACACATCACCGCATGATCCGTTTTCTGTTCGACTGCGTGCTCTGGGGCCTCGGCTCCCAGCCGCGTGGCGCCGAGACTTCTTCGGGCTTCGGTTCGGATCAGCTCGTCCCGACGCGCGAACGCAACGGACTCGAGGCCGCCGTGCGCATCCTGAGTTCGCTGCTGTTCCTTCTGGCGATTCTCGCCCAGTTCCTGCCCGATGAACTCGGCTTCCTGACCGCCCCGCAACTTCACCTGCTCGCCCTCGCCAGCAGCGTCTGGGGTCTGCAGATGATTTTACGCCCGTCTGTCCCGATGGACAGTACGGCAATCAGCACGGCACTATGGAGCTTCGCCGGCTATTTCCCGTTCTTCCTTCTGGGCAACCTGTCGCCGTTCTTCGGCCAGAATCCAACGAACCTTTACACGCTCATCGGTCAGGGCGGAGCGGTCGGCATGCTAATGGTCTACGGGCTCTTCCGGGATATTCGTCGCGAGACCCGCGCGGAATAAGTCTAAGTCAGCGTGCCGTCTGCAAACTCCGCCACGTCAGCGGCAACTTGTCGCGGACGAGTCCCGCCGTCGCACCAGGGAGCCTATCCGTTGTCAGGGGAACATTGATCGTGTCCTCGCGCCCGACCTGACCAGGGGCACGTCCATATTTATATTCGTAGCTCAACGACCCATCGGCGGCCAGGCCAACGCCCTTCCACGCAGGATTAGGGATCGAGATAAAGAACTGGTCGCCCCCCTTTGGCTTCGAGACCGCCATCAGCTTGGCGCCCTGGAGCGAGCGCCATAAGGCCTCGGCCGTCCACGCCGCGGGATTCACCTGCTTGAGCTGAGGGGCCACGAGCTGGGCATACGGCTTGCGGCCATCCGCATCGGTCTGCTCACGCCAATAGGCGAAGGCCGCAGCAATCTCGTCGGCAACCAAGGGATAATGGGTGCAGCCCAGCATCAGCGTGTCGATGGGCGCGGCTTTGTCAGCGACGGCTGATTTCAGGAACGCGCCGACGTCGGCACGGATGATCTCGCGAATCGGCATCTTGACCGAGGGGTCGCCTTCGATTGCGGCAGCGAGGGTGGCCGAACCGAGCTGGCGGACAGGTCGATCGGTGACCTTGGCGATAGCCTTGGGATAGGCATTGGAAGCGCAGGTGCCGACCGTCGCGAGCACGGCGACCCCACCTTGGGCGCCCTCCGCGGTCTCGGCCAGTCCTTGGGCGCCCGCCTCGACGACGCCGATGACGAAGACCGGAATATCCCACGCCTTGATGGCGGCGCGGAGGTCCGCCAAGCCATAAGCGGTGGCGGTGTTGCAGGCGATGACGATGGCCTTCACGGGAGGTTTCTCGCCCCGAGCCTGACGGCGTCCGAGCAGGAACAGGGCATCCCGTAGGATAAGTTCGCGCAAGAACTCGGTCCGGCCCGCCGCCGAATAATTGCCGTAGGGCATGTTCGCTTGGTCGCCGAAATAAACGAAGCGCTCGCCGGCGAAATCCGGCACGCCATCCGCGCCGTTCGCACCGGTCAGGTTATGATGGCGGTCGTGCACCTTAATGGCCTCGAGGACGGTCAGACCGCCGACACCGGAATCAAAGACGCCGATGGGCAGATCACGTAGGTCGGCGCGATAATCCGACGCGACGAAACTGGAAGGGACATCGCCCTGCGGATGGGCCTGCGCATGGGCGACCGCGGTGGCGACGACCTCGTCCTGGGCGAAAACGGAAGCCGCGAGGAGGACGCCTGCCGCGAGATGAAGGAGGGCCTTCATATCAGGTGCGGTCGGTACGGTAGACGCGCTGCACCCTCTGGGTGAGCGTGCAGAGGGCCTCCCACGGGATGCAGTCGGCCCAGCCACAGAACTCCGCGACGGTGACGCGGTCCGCGCCCTGCGCGCCGAGGATGGTGGCGACATCGCCCACGGCGACGCCAGGGACGTCGGTGACGTCGATGATGGTCTGGTCCATGGTCACGCGACCGAGGATCGGGCAGCGACGGCCCTTCACCAGGAAGCAGCCGCGGTTACTCGCCGCCGTCGGCACGCCGTCCCCGTAACCCACGGCCACGATCGCCGCGCGGGTCGGACGCGAAAGGGTCTTGGTGCGGTTATAGCTGACCGCGGTACCCGCGGGCAAGTCCTTCACAAGGACGACGCGCGCATGAAAAGAAAGCACGGGCTCCGGCCGGAGGCTAGCGAGGAAGGACCCGGCGGACGGCGGCAGCCCATATTGCATAAGCCCGACGCGCACGGCGTTGAACGGTGCGGCGGCGGAAAAACTTTCCAGACCAGCACTATTATCGGCATGGATCAGCAGACCGGCGCGCACGGCGGACGGAATCAGTTCCAGTAACTGCAGGAAGACCGCGCGCTGTTCAGCGGTGAAGGTCGCGTCGCTATCCGCGTCGGAGAAATGGGTGTAGACGCCGCACCATTCGAAGCCTGGCTCGGCCTGCACGAAGGCGAAAAGCTCCGCAGCCCGGTCGTGCCAGACGCCGGCCCGCCCCATGCCGGTGTCGACCTTGACGTGCACCTTGGCCTGCTGGCCAGGCTTGTTGGCCGCAGCCAAGGCCTTGGCTTCCGACAGGGAATTGAGCGTGATCTCCAACCCCAAGGCGAGCGCGCGGGGCAGCTCGCCCGGAAGCGTCGGGCTCAGCAGCAGGATGTCGGCGTCGTGGCCAATCTCACGCAAGACGGCGGCTTCGGCGACATTCGCCACGGCGAAACAGTCGACACCGGCCTGCAGGAGGCGCGTGGCGACCTCGGGCATACCATGGCCGTAGGCATTGGCCTTTACGACCGCGACGTAGCGCACGCGCGGCGGTAGCGCCTGCTTGATACGGCCGACGTTGCGATCAATCGCCGGCAGGTCGATCTCGACCCAGGCGCGCGCCGAGGAAATGTTCGACGCCACGCTCATGAGCTGGCTTGGTGGCGTTTCCCGGACCACGTCGCAAAGTCCTGGGCGATGTTCAAGGCATCGGGACGAGGTTCCGCGCGGAGGAAGCCGACCTGCGCGAAGGAAGCGGGCAAGGCCGACCAAGGATGCGGGACGGCGACGTGGGCCTGAAGCACCGGAACCGCGGCGGCGCTGGAGGTCAGCACGCGACACCCAGCGGAATTAAGCTGCGCGGCCTCGGCCTCGAACGGCACGCCCAACGCGCCATCGGCGGAAACCTCGAGCGCATGCCAACGCTTGAGCCGCGATTCGACGGCGACCAGGAAGGGACCTCTCTCGCCCGCGACCAGCGCGGAGCGCGCGAGACCGGCGAGGGATTCCCAAACGAAGATGGGGCGAGGCTCGAGCGCGGACCAGGCGCGGACGGCGAGGGCGGCGATACGGATGCCAAGCACGGAGCCTGGGCCGGCACACAGGGCGAAAGAGCGGACGTCCGCCAGCGAGAGCTTCGCCTCGGCCAGGGCGGCTTCGACGCAACCGAAAAGACCTTCCAAGGCGCCATCAGAGGAGATGCCCTGCCCTACCCAGCGGCCGCCCGAGAGAACCCCCACCCGGACTCCGGCGCGGGCGGAGCCGTCGAGGACGAGGCAGGGTTCGGGCACGCTCATGGCCTTAGCCTGGCGGCCAATCGAGGGCGCGTCCACCCAGCAGATGCACGTGCAGGTGCGGGACGGTCTCGCCGCCATCCGGGCCGTTGTTGATCACAACGCGGAAACCCTGGGCCAGACCGAGCTGCCGGGCGAGCTGACCAGCCACGAGGAGAAGGTGCCCCAAAGCGGCCTGGTCCTCCGCCCCCGCCTCGGCGATGCGCGGGATGGGCTTGCGGGGCACGATGAGGACATGGGTCGGCGCCTGCGGGGCGATATCGTGGAAGGCCACGCAGACCGCATCCTCATGGATGAGCTGCGCGGGGATCTCCCGGTCAGCAATCCTCTGGAACAGCGTCTTCGGAGCGCTCATGGGAAATTAGAGGACGACGACGGTCACGCGACGACGGCCGGCCTGACGAGCGACGAGCCCCTGCACGGTATCGACTGCCTCGTCATACACGGCCCGCCAGCGCGTCGAGCGGGCGCGGGTCCCAGCGAGATACTGATCCTGCAGGCCAACGACCCAGAAGAGCACGTCAGCGGCCTCCCCGGTGGTGGCGAGGGCGGCCTCGACGCGCTCGCTGGCCCAGAGGGCGTCGAACGGATCGGCGCGATGGTCGAGGACGGCGACGGCGGGGACGGGGCGTTCGGGCGACAAGAGGCGGAAAATCTGGGCGGCGGCGGCGGCGAGGTCGGCGGCGTTGAGGCGTGGATCGGTTTCGTCATCAGCTTCGAAGACGCGCAGCACGGCGTCGACGTCGCTGCGCAGGTTGGGGGCGGTGCCGACCATCGAGGCCAGCAACGCGTTGAGCGTGCGGAGGCGAATCGACTTCGGCAGCGCAGCGGTCACTTGGTCTTTCCTCCCTTGCGGAGCTGATCGATGGCCTTGGCGAGCTCATCGATATCGCGGAACTCGCGGTAGACACTGGCGAAACGGACGTAGGCGATTTGGTCGACCGCCTGGAGGCGCGCCATGATCTCCTCGCCAATGGCGCTGGAGGGGACCTCATCCCCGAACTTCACCTGCAGGTTTTCGACAATCTCGGAAATCATCAGGTTGATACGCTCGAGCTCGATGGGCCGCTTGTCGGTGGCCTTGCGGACGCCGGAGGCAATCTTACCGATATCGAACTCCTCACGGGCACCGTTACGCTTCACGACGACCATACCTTCGCGGACAATCTCCTCGATGGTGCTGAAGCGATGGTCGCACGCCAGGCACTCGCGGCGACGGCGGATGGAATGGTTACCCTTCCCGAGGCGGGTCTCCAGGACCTTCGTATCCTCGTGATTGCAGCGGGGGCAGAACATCGCTCAGAGTTTGAGGAAATTCCCCAAGAGTTGGAGGCCATGCTCGGTGGCGAAGGACTCCGGATGGAACTGGACGCCCCAGATCGGGAGCTCGCGATGGCGCAGGCCCATCACGAGACCGTCGTCGGTCCAGGCCGTCACCTCGAGGGCGGCGGGGAAAGTGGAACGCTCGACGACGAGCGAGTGATAGCGGGTCGCGGCGAAAGGCGAAGGCAGGCCCTGGAAGACGTCGGTGTCGTTGTGGAAAACCGGCGAGGTCTTGCCGTGCATCAGCTGCGGGGCGCGGATGACTTTGCCGCCGAAGGCGTGTCCGATGGCCTGATGGCCGAGGCACACGCCCAAGATTGGCTTCTTGCCGGCGAAGGCCTTGATCATCGCGCACGAAACGCCGGCTTCGGCGGGCGAACATGGTCCGGGCGAAATCATCACGCGGTCGGGATTCAGCGCGAGCGCTTCCTCGACCGTGATTTGGTCGTTGCGGTACACCTTTTGTTCCACGCCCAACTGCCCGAAGTATTGGACCAGGTTGTAGGTGAACGAATCGTAATTATCGATGACCAGCAGCACGACACGGACGATTTGCCCGGCGCCTTGCAGTGTCAAGGAACCGCGACCCCGTGTGAACAAGTGAACGCAGCGATATTCATCGCTGCGAGGGGCAGGGACAGGGCTAGGGACAGGGATCAGAGACGCTTTGTTCACATCGATGAAGTCGCCCGTTGCATGCAGCACGTGCCACAAATCATTCATCGTTCGTTGTTCCCTATTGGCCTCATCTTGCAGCCCTTCTGCATCTCAACTTCCCTGCCCTATCCCTGGCCCGGGCCCTAGCCCTATTTTGGCCTTAACTAGCCCTGCCCGTGTCCCTGTCCCCGACTTGGTGAATTCCGGCCCAAACCCCTCGAAAGTAGGCCTTTACAGAGGCAGAGGGGTGTGAATAACTGTGTGAACGGTATGAAACAGCGCACCCTTGGCAAAGAAGCCTCCGTAAAGGGCAAAGCCCTGCACACCGGCCAGGAAGTCACCCTGACCCTGAAGCCTGGCGCGCCCAACAGCGGCCTGGTCTTCCGGCGCATCGACCTCTTCGGCAAGCCGGAGGTCCGCCCGGTGTCCGAGATGATCACTGAACTCGAGCGGAAGACGACCGTCTCTTCCGACACCGTCAAGCTGCACACCATCGAACACGTGCTCTCGGCGCTCAGCGGTATGGCCGTGGACAATGCCATCATCGAACTCGACGCCTCCGAGCCGCCCATCGTCGACGGTTCCGCCCGCCCGTTCACCACGCTCATCCATCAATGCGGCATCGTCGAGCAAGACGCGGTGCGCGAGACGTTCACCCTCACGCAACCAATCACAATCAACGAAGGCAGCCGCTCGATCATCGCCCTGCCCTTCGATGGGCTGCGCATCACCTGCACCTCTGCCGATGACCGTGGCATCCATACGCAGCATCTCACGATCGATATCGACTCCGAGACCTATGAGGCGCAGATCGCCCCGGCCCGCACGTTCACCATCTACGAGGAGATTGAAGGCCTCATCGAGAAGGGCCTCATCAAGGGCGGTTCGCTCGATTCTGCAATCATCCTCAAAGGCGATAAAATCGTCAGCAAGGAGCCCCTGCGTTTCAAGGACGAGTTGGTCCGCCACAAGATTCTCGATATCGTGGGCGACCTCGTTCTGGCCGGCATCCGCCTCAAGGCCCACATCATCGCCGTCCGGCCGGGACACGCGCTCAATGCCCGCCTCGCCGCGACTGTGCGCAAGCAATGGCAGGAATCCAAGTCCCGCGGAAGCAAAGCAGCCCCGGCTGGCCCGAAGGTCGAAGCGCCGAACGCCCCCGCTGGCTCGGCCTTGGACATCCGCCAGATTCTCAACGCCCTACCCCACCGCTACCCGTTCGTGATGGTCGATCGCGTAGTCGAAATCAATGAGGACTCCTTAATCGCGATCAAGAACGTCACGATTAATGAACCTTATTTCCAAGGGCACTTTCCCGGTCAGCCCGTGATGCCGGGCGTCCTGCAAATCGAGGCGATGGCCCAGGCGGCCGGGCTGATCATGCTGCGCCGCGGCGCCGCCGACGAAGCCCCCAAGGTCGTTTTCTTCATGAGCGCCGACAAGGTTAAGTTCCGCAAGGCGGTCACGCCAGGCGACACCCTCGAGATTCGCGCCAAGCTCACCAAGATCCGCGGACGTATCGCCGCCGCCGAATGCGAATGCCTCGTCAACGGCGAGTGCGTCTCATCCGCCGAACTGCTTTTCAGCATCGCCGACTCGCCCAACGGCTGAACCGGATGGCCTCGCAAGTCCACCCCACCGCGATCGTCGAAGCCGGCGCCCAGCTCGGACAGGAAGTCGTCATCGGGGCCTATGCTTACGTGGGCGCCGACGTCACCCTGGGCGACGGCTGCGTCCTGCACCACCACGCGACGGTCGAGGGCTTCACGCAGCTCGGCCCGCAGTGCGAGGTCTTCCCTTACGCTTTCATCGGCGGCCGTACGCAGGACCTGAAGGCTAAACCCGGCAAGCCCGGCCTTAAGGTCGGCGCCCGTAACGTCTTTCGCGAATACGTCAGCGTCCACCTCGGCACCCAGGAAGGCGAATGGACCATCCTCGGCGACGATAACGTCCTGCTGGCCTACTCGCACGTCGCGCATGACTGCGTGATTGGTAATCACCTCGTCATTTCCAGTCACTCCGCCGTCGCGGGCCACGTCCACGTCGGTGACCACGTGAACATCGGCTGGAACGCCGGCATCCACCAGTTCTGTCGTATCGGCGACCACGCAATGGTCGCGGCCTGCTCGAAGTGCGTCCAAGACGTCCCTCCTTTCGTCATCGCCGACGGCAATCCGTGCGAGACCAAGATGATCAACGCCGTCGGCCTGAAGCGCTCGGGCTTCACCGACGACGAGATCGCCACGGCCAAGCTGATGCATCGTCTCTTCTACCGCGACGGGCTCAACACCACGCAGGCCCTTGAAAAGGCCCGCGCGCTGCCCGAGGCCTCCGGCCGGGTCGCGAAGGCCTTCGTGGACTTCGCCGCTTCAACCAAGCGCGGCTTGGCCTGAGTTGGCTTCGCCCTTGCGCCGGCGACGACGAGGCGGATTATTTGGGCCATGAAGGCCCTGCGCACCGCCTTGCTCGTCACCCTGCTATGGCCCGTCGTCGGCTGCATGCCGCCGGCCATCACGCAGCGCGGCACGCCGGCGGAGCTGAGCGCCCTGCGCAGCGAAGGCCCGAGGAGCTTCAGTGCGGGCGACGTGGTCAACTGGGCGCAGCTCGACGACACTTTCCTCGACCGCTCGGCGAAGCTCGAAGTCGGCGCGGCCGACGGTAAGGCCGTGCTGGGACGCCTCGTCTTACTGGAAAACGGAGCTGAGGTCGCCGCCTTCCTCAAGGACCATGGCTGCGCGCAGATCTCTGGCCCAATCGGTGTACGCAAGCTGCCGAGCGCCCTGCAGGTGGATATCGAGCTGACCGGCAAGGATGGCCAGAAACTCATCCTCATCCTGACGTCCGACGGCACGCCGCAGGGCGAGGGCTGAAAACGAAAGAGCCGCGGATCACTCCGCGGCTCGATTCTTTCCTGGCGGGCCGACTTAGGCCACGCGCTCGACGACGAGCGGGGGCATGTTCGGGCGCTTCGGGGCGAGGCGGTAGGCGTCGCGGAAGTACGGCAGTGCAACGTCGACCTTGGCCTCGTCGTTGTAATGGATCATGATCAGCGGTTCACCCTGCTTGACCTGCGTGCCGACCTTGCGGATCTCAGTGACGCCGACCGACGGGTCGAGCGTGCCATCCTTGAGGGTGGCGAGGAGACGGACGCCTTGGGCAATCTTGCCAGCGTCGATGGTGTGCACGTAACCGCGCTTCGGGGCGGGCAGCTTGCGGATGAACTTCGCCTTCGGGAACTTCGAGGGATCATCGATCCAGTCGGTCTTGCCGCCCTGGGCACGGACCATCGCCTTGAACTTCTCGAGGGCGGAACCGTCCTTGAGGTGCTTCTCAACGGTCTGCTTGGCGGAAAGGGTCGAACCGGCGACGCCGGCGAGGCGCACGACTTCCATGCCCAGCTTGAGCACGAGGTCCTGCAGGTCTTCGGGGCCTTCGCCCTTCAGGAGGCGGACGGCTTCGAGGACTTCGAGGCCCGTGCCGACGGAGTCGCCGAGGGGCTGGTTGATGTCGGTCACGAGAGCCACGCACTTGCGGTTGAGCGAGCGGGCGACGCGGGTGACGATGCGGGCAAGTTGCTTGGCCTGCTCGAGGTCGCGGATAAAGGAACCGTTGCCCCACTTCACGTCGATCACCAGGCCTTCGCAGCCTTCGGCGAGCTTCTTGGAGAGGATGCTGCCCGTGATGAGCGGGAGGGACGGGATTGTGCCCGTCTTCTGGCGGAGCTTGTAGAGAATATCATCGGCCGGAGCGATTTCGCTGCACTGCTCGGTGACGGCGCAACCGACGCGTTCGAGCTGCTGGCGGAACTGGTCCATCGTGGCCTTGCCCTTGAAGCCCGGAATCGAGCTGAGCTTCTCGACGGTCGAGATGCAGAACTCTTCGTCCTTGCCGTTCATGCCAGGCATGATGACGCCGGCGGCGGCGCCGAGAGGGCCGAGCACCATGGAGGTCTTATCGCCCACGCCACCCGTTGAGACCTTGGCGATCTTGGGCTGGGTCAGGCGGTCGAGGTCGATGACGTCGCCGGAGAGGCGGAGCTCTTCAGCCAGGAGTGCGGTTTCCTGCGCAGACATCTGCTTAAAGTAAATCGCCATGGCCAAGGCGGCCTGCTGGGCCTCGGGCATCTCGGCATCCATCACCGAGTCGATGATATGACGGATTTCGTCGGCGGTGAACTCGCCGCCATCCCGCTTCTTCTCGATGAGAAAGGTGAAGGAAGGCTTCTCTTTACGGCGGTGATCCAGGATTTTCTCTGTCATAAGTAGTTAGGATTTAGAAGGTTAGGGCCGTTCTGCTTTGGACAGGGAGGCGGACTCGCTGATATGTAAGATTTTGTTGAAAAGTCGAGCCAAAACAGGCAAGCGAGCCGTTTGAGACAAAAAGACCCCCCAGAGGTATCCTTAGACCCTAGATTATCCCTTAATTCTGCCTAGGAGGCTTTTCTTCGAGAATGGGCGGACTTACCCCAGATACCCCTGGTAGAGGGCGTCCTCGCCCGACGGGGAGGTCCGCAGGCGCCCAGCCGGGAGGGATGCCCCCTCATACCAGCTCGGGGCCTCGGGATCTCCCGTCCGCGGCGCGACGAAGGCGTAAAGATAGTCGGCGGCTCCCGCCGCGAGCAAGGCGGAGGCCAAGCGCGGACCCGCCTCGACCAGCACACCGCTAAGGCTCTCCTGGGCGCAACGTTCGAGCCAGACTTTGAGGTAGGCCTGCTCATCGCCGACCAGCGACCAGACCGTGATGCCCTCCGCTTCATACCAGGCGAGGTCGGCTTTCCGAGCCGCGGAACCGAGGCCGACCACGACCGTCCGAGAGCGGTGGGGATCTCGGAACACATTCAAGCCGGCGCGACCCGCGGTCTTGAAATGACGGTCCAACACGAAGCGGACCGGGCACGTCTCACCGTCGGCGCCACGGGCGGTCAACCGTGGGTTGTCGGCGAGGGCGGTGTCGGCACTGACCGCGATGGCGGGAAAAAGTCGTCGGAGGCGATGGACATGAGCTTGCGACTCCGGACCGGTGATGGCCCTGCCCTGCCCTGCGGGTAAGGTCAGCTTACCGTCGAGCGTGGACGCGACCTTGAGCGCGACCAGCGGCGCCCCGCGGGTGATCCAATGGTTAAAGATCAGGTTCAGCTCAGCACATGCCTCGCCCAGTACGCCTTCGACGACCGCCACCCCTTTGGCGCGCAGCAGCTCGAGACCCTGCCCAGCATGGGCCGGATTTGGGTCGCGGGCGCCGACGACGACGGTGCGGATACCCGAAGCCAGGATGGCGTCGACGCACGGCGGCGTGCGCCCATGCGTGCAACAGGGCTCGAGCGTGACATGCAGGACGGCATCCGCGGCGGGCTTTCGGCCCAAGGCGCGCAAGGCCATCACCTCAGCATGCGGGTCGCCGGCCTTGGCGTGGAAGCCTTCGGCCACGATCTTGCCGCCTTCCGTGATTACCGCCCCGACCATCGGGTTCGGGTGCGTGCGCCCCCAAGCCTGACGGGCGAGCTCGAGGGCTCGCCGCATCGGAGGCTCAAAAGCGGACACGGACACGTTCAGCGGTTGCGCTTACGCGAGACCGCCGCCGCCTTGGCGCTTCCCGGGGTCAACTGAGGCTCGGAGTAATAACGGAAATCCTCGAGCTTGCGACGTTCAATGGCACGTCCGAGGAGCTGTTCGATCTGCTGGAGGTGGTGCATCTCATCCGGCGAGTAGAGCGTGAAGGCCTCTCCCTCAGCGGAGGCGCGACCAGTGCGGCCGATGCGGTGGACGTAGTCCTCGGCGTGTTCCGGCACGTTGTAGTTGATGACGTGGGTGACGCCGCGGATGTCGAGGCCGCGCGAGGCGATGTCGGTCGCCACCATGATGCTGAATTTGCCGGACTTGAAGCCAGCGAGGGCGGCGGCCCGCTCGGACTGCGAACGGTCGGCGTGCATCGTGGCGACGGGCGTGCCGTGGCCCTCGATCCACTCGGCAATGCGGTCGGCGTCGCGCTTGGTCCGCGTGAAGACGATGACGGACTTGTAACCGCTCTTGTTGAGCAGAGCCAACAGCAGGTCGTATTTCTGGAAAATGTCGACGGGGTAGATCGCGTGTTCGACCGTATCGGCGGCGCCGAGGCCGGTGCGGACGTCGACCGTGACCGGATCGCGGAGGGCCCAGCCGGCGATGCGCCCGATGGCGTCTGAGATCGTGGCAGAGAAGAGCAGCGTCTGGCGGTCCTTGGGGCAGTAGTTGACGATACGGGTGACGTCTTCAATAAAACCCATGTCGAGCATGCGGTCGACTTCGTCCATAATCAGCATCTGGATAGACTTAAGGTCGAGGATCTTCTGCTCATGCAGGTCGAGCAGGCGGCCTGGCGTGGCGATGACGACGTCGACGCCTTCTTCGAGGGCCTTGACCTGAGCGCCGTAGCCCACGCCACCGTAGAGGAGCGCAGTGCGGGTGCCGAAGTGCTTACCGTATTTCTGGAAATTCTCGTCGACCTGGACGGCGAGCTCGCGCGTCGGGACGAGGACGAGGCAGCGCGGCTTGCCGGCGGCGGGGCCTAGGAGCGACAGCGTCGGAAGCGCGAAGGCGGCGGTCTTGCCGGTTCCGGTCTGGGCGGCGCCGATGAGATCCTTGCGGGCCATGATGACGGGGATCGCCTGAGCCTGGATGGGGGTCGGCGTCACATAGCCGTGTTCGGCTAAGGAGCGTAGGACTGGCTCGGGCAGACCGAGGTCGGAAAACGTGGACATAAAGTTGAGTTAGAAAGCGATACGCAGGGGCAAAGGGAAAGGATAAAGGGAGGGAAACTCCCGACAGAAGGCAAACCCACGCTCGGGCTCGGTTTTTCGGGCTTTGGGTCCGGGTTTGACAATCCCGGCGGGATTCCCTGCATTGGTCTTCCTTCCTCCCATGGAAGGACGCACGGTGGTTGTAGCTCAGTTGGTTAGAGCACTGGTTTGTGGTACCAGGGGTCGGGGGTTCAAGTCCCCTCAATCACCCCACTTTGCAGGAGCCCCGGAGCAATCCGGGGCTTTTCTGTAGGCGAGCGAGAGCCAGAAGGCCGCTCCGCCCGGGGTCGGTTCAGCGCTCAACCGTGCGCGCCCTTGGACTTGAAGTAGGCCTCGATGGCGTCGCGGATGGCCTTCTCGAAGGCGTCGTCCTTGCTCTTCAATTCCGCATCAATCACCGGATCGCCGACCTGGGCGCCGCGGCGGAACCAGGTCTCAGCCGAAAGGGAAAGCCGTTGGCCATAATAGGTGGCATAGCCGACCTGGTACTTATATCCGGACGAATAGTTGGTGAGCTGCACGTAAGCCCGCTCGACCGGATAGTCGGGCTTCATCTTGAGCAACGCCTTGCGCACCTCGGCGGTCACTTCCTTGGAGTCGCAGACGATCCGGTTGTCCATGAAACGGGCGTCGGCGAACTCGACGTCCAACGGGAAAAAAATCCCGGACTTCATGCCATGGAAAGCGGTTCCCGGAACGCCGAAATAAAGTAATCCAACCGAGACGAGGGTGACGGCGAGCAACGAAAGCCAACCGACCAGCGGGCTCATCGTTTTACCGAGCTTGACAGCGCACATATGAGCAAGCGAAAGGCGGGGGAGAGCCTGAAGCAATCAGATACCGAAATCAGCGACCTTAACGCAGGGTCTGCAGATAGGCCTGCACATCGGCCAGTTCCTGGGCTTTCAGGATCAGGCCCATCGGCGGCATCGGCGAGACGCCCAGCGCTTCGTAGCCCTTGGCGAGCACCTTGTTCGGCTCGGTCAGGGACTCCTGAATATAGGCCGGGGTGGCACGGGCCGCGAGGCCGTCGAGCGCCGGGCCGATGGCGCTCCCCTTCCCTCCAACCATGTGGCAGACCGAGCAGGCGGCGATCGGATGCTTCACGAAGATCTCGGCCCCGCGGACAGCGTCACCGGCGGTCACCGGCGCCTCGCCGACCAATGTCAGCTCGCATAACTTGACGTCATCGTAGAACGATTCGCCTTGGGCCACGTGCAGGAGGTTGATGCTGGCCTTGGTGCGCTTGCTGCTGTTGAAGACGACCTCGACCTCGGTCCAGTCTGACTCGCGGGCGGTGACCTTCTCGGTCTCGACGCGACCGATGTGATCGTTGAGGCTGGCCTTGCCGCGCAAGGCGCGGGTCTTGATCCAGGCGGTGAGACGGTATTCGGTGTTCGGCTTCAGTTCGACGTCCGCGAAGAAGCTCGTGTCGGCTTCCGCGCGGGTGACGGCGCGCACGGCGTACTTACCGGAGCGCACGTGGGCCGGGTCGGTGACGACGCCCCACTGGGCGTCCTTATTGCCGGCGCGGGAGCCGTAATCACGACGCTTCCAGCCGAGGGGCGTCTTCTTGTCGTCGGCGACTTCCTCGAAGCCAGGGTTGGGCAATAAGTTCGGCCCCTGGACATAAGTCGCGGTCTGGTGCTTCTTGGCGAGCAGTCGCGCGGCCTCATTGAGCCACTCATCAGACTTCACGGTGCGATTCGCCGAAAGCTGGCGGACGAGCGTCTGGACTTCAGGAGTGGTTGGGAAATCGGCGAGTTTCACGAAGGCGGCGAGGCGGGTGCCCGCGTCCTTGTCGGCCACGACGCCGGCACCGAAGAAGAGCTTCTGAGAGTCCGCGTCCGCGCCGAGGGCCCGGATAGCGTTACGGCGCAGCTCCGGGGAAGCGGAAAGCAGCGCGGCCTGATGCGTGGCAGCATCAAGTTCGCCGAGACCATGAAGAGACCAGAGGGCGTGGATAGCACCGACGTCAGCCGAGGCCTTCACAACCAGGGCGCGGAGGGCCGGGGCGAGGTCCTTCTTCTTACCTTCGACGATCAGCCGCTGGGCGCGGAGACGGCCGTATTGGGTGCTACCGGAAAGTCCGGCGATCAGTTCGGCGGCGGAATCGCCTTGGGAAGCCTTGGCGACCGCGCCGGGCTTATCCCAGACGAGGCGGTAGATGCGACCGCGGGCGTGGTCTCGCAAATCGTTCTCATGCGCGCCACCGAC
>Ga0209355_1000922_pt1 | contig 17118 bp, 15 predicted proteins | sample LauGreSBDMM110SN_3_FD_187563 | JGI IMG/M metagenome (GOLD analysis project Ga0209355, IMG submission 187563) | Freshwater lake microbial communities from Lake Michigan, USA - Sp13.BD.MM110.SN (SPAdes) (version 2) | ecosystem: Environmental > Aquatic > Freshwater > Lake | place: Lake Michigan...
AGAAAATCAACAAATGTTACATGACAAAAACACGCTTTTAAATTCAATGACAAGTCAAAATGAATATTTACAAAAAATAATAAATGAAAATAACACTCTTAAATCAAAAATAGCATATCTTGAAGATAAAATAACAGTATTAATTCAAAATGCAATAAATGAAAAAAGGAAATTAAACGATAAATAATTTAAAGATAATATTCTTTTTATTATAAATTAAAATGATTTACGACGATGACAGGTTTCATCCTACTATTAATAATGACATAGATACTATAACAGATAAAAAATCAAATAATGATGTTAATAACGGATATAATAAAGTTATAAAAACATATATAGACACATGTGGCAAAAAACAAAAATATGTATTAGAATATTATTCCTCATATAAATTAAACGGTCCAATAATAAATGCTGTAACAGGTATTAAATATTTAAATCTAAAAAATGGAACAAAATCAGAAGATTTATTCTTTAAGATTTCAATAAATACTGGTGAAAACAACTCAATAAACAAAATATTATTTTATGATACACCAGAACAATATGAAGTTCATCAACACACTAAACTTTCTAATAAAACAATAACACAATGGTATGAAAAACAAAAAAAAATAGAACTGTCATTACAATAACTATACTTCTTCAACACTTTCTTCGTCGCAGTCACTATCTTGATTATTTTCATTAATTGTTTCTTTTGTATATTTTTCAAGATATCTATAAATGCGATTAATATCTAATTTAGTAATTTCATAATTTTCAAAAAGCAATAATAATTCATTGTCTGTATATTTATTTTTTAAATTAAGAAAAAATGCAAAAATATCCTTTTTATCCATTCCTAATTGTTGACATAAATTTTGAATAAAAATAGAGTTATTATATTCAGTTGAATATTTTGTAAGAACCTTTGTAAACCTTACCTCGTACGGGTTATATTTTATTTTTTTTTTAAAACTTGTATGGTATAAATTATTATTATTAAATGTTTTTATTAGAGAACTCATTTCATTAAATTGCCATATTTGTTTTTGAAATGTAATTCTATCAATATAATCCGCAAAACATATATTATCTAATTGTTTAATGTAAAATGGTATTGAAATGTTGGGTTTCATTTTTCCAATGACATCTATAACATTCTCGTGCCATAATAAACCAACAATAGTTCTATCAGTTTCATTCATTATTTCAATATGTTCAGAAATATTAAATTGGTGATTTAATAATTTTTTAGTAATTTGTTTGGTATCATCATTATAAGATTTCATTTGAAGAATATCTGTAATAAATTTGTTGTTTAATAAATTGTTATCTTTATTATAAATATCGTAAATATTTATTAATTTTCTTAAATCACCTTGAACGAAATTAATTAAATTTTTTTTCAAATCTTCATTTAATATTGGTATTAATTCACTTATTAAATTATTAACTTGTTCGTTAGTTGGTGTTTTTAATTCTATTGTATTGCATACTTTCATTAACTCCTTAATTTTTTTATCTATATAATAATTTCCAATACAAATAATCGGGTTCATTGTTACTTCCTCCATTTTTTGTTTTTTTGTTTTTTTTGGTCTGATTAATTTAATTAATGTGTTAATGCCTCCTTTGTCTCCATTATTCATACCATCTATTTCATCCATTATTATTGCTATTTTTTGTATTTTACCGTGAAATAAATTCATTATGTTTTTATCAGACATATTATGTTTAGAAATGGTATCAATTATTGACTTATTCCTAAAATCACCCGCATCATATTTAATTATATCATAATCCATTTCTTTTAAAATTTTAGTAATAAATTCGGTTTTTCCTGATCCAGGACTACCATAAATATATATTCCCTTTTTTATATTAAGATTGTTTTTATTTTGTGAAAATAAATTTAAACATTCTTTGATTTTTAATGCGTTTTCTTCTCTATTTAATATTTTATTTAAATTTAAACAATTCATTTTATACATTTAATAATATTCTTTTTATGTCTATTTTGACATAATTGCTTCTGGTTTAAAATATTAGTTATCATATTATAACATTTATCTGAATCAACATCAATGCAATAATGAATTAAAAAATATATATAATTTTTATATATATGATTTTTATATATAAAATCTCTAGGTATAATCCATTTATTTATATTTTCATAAATTAATCGTTCAAAAACTAAATCACAATCACGTTTTATTATATTTCTAATATAATTCTCAATATTATTTTTTATAATATATGGTCTTAAATATTTATGATATAATGTATAATAACTTTTATTTGTAAACATTATATCATACGGACGTACATAACTTTTAATTATATTTATAATTTCATCAGGTAAATTACAAATCAAAGCATAATAATTACTCATTTAATATATTAAATAATATATTAAATAATATTTATGTTATTTGAAATTATTTAGTGCAAGGATTATTTACACCATATGTAATACCATCCCAACTTATACCACAATTTTTCGCCCATGTATATTTAGAACATAACCCATTTTCCCCTTTAAATTGAGGACCTGTGAAATCCATTGTTAAATGTTTTTGTTTTGTGGATTTGCAAGTTCCTAAATCTTTAACATTAACGCACTTTGCTCCATTTCCAGAAATATCCACCCAATAATCAGGACAATCACCAATAATTGGCGGCCATGATGATTTTGATTTACGATATTTTAAATTAATCCCAATAAATACTAAAGTAATTATTAATATAAATATTGCAACAAATAAAACTAATTGTTGAAATGTTTCCATAATTATATATAAAATAAATATATTTTTTTATTTAACTAATATAAATGAATTATTCAAATGGTAGAGTTGACATAAAAAGTCCGAATACATCAAAGTTATTTAATATGTATGATAAAAACAATGTTAAACAATGTGTAACCTTTAGAAATCCAACCTTAGGTTTATGGAATGAATCACCGCTTTCTAATTGTTTTTTTTCAAAAGAAAATATACAAATTATACAAAATGGTATTAGGGCGGGTGTTTATAAAAAATCAAATAACCAATATATGATTGCCGATCAAGATTATGATTCTTTAACAATAATAATGAGAAGTTTTTTTTTACAATATGCGGTACATAAAATAAATAATATACAATTGCAAATAAAAGAATTAAACCAAATGGTTTTAAATTATTGCATTGAAAGCATATATGGTGAAGCACAGGGATATATTAAATATTTATACGATGCGAGCACCCTTGTTGTTCCAATATCACATCCCGTTATGGCGAATAACTCGGATAAAGAATTAGTTTTAAAAAGTTGGTTTTAAACAATTATACATTTACATAATATTTTTACACATACAAAATTCTAATTATTGGTTTCTTTTATAACTAATTTAATCTTTTTAACATTTTTATTTTTGGTTAAAACTTTACTAACATTATCACAATCATTATTTTTTTTTCTATCATTCTTATAAATAATATATTCGGTTTGTAAATTATTTAATTCTCTGTTCCACATTTCTCTAATAGTTATATTTTTAATGTTTTCTAAATCATTGCATTTTTTAGTATATTCCCCAAACAATTTTTCTGCATTTTCTTCTGTAACACTATCCATTGTCATTTTTATTAAATATTTATATTCTGTATCATCGTCAATTATAGCATAATTTTTATTTTTTAACATTTCAATAACAACCTCTTTTTTTTTCTTTCTTAAATCAATCGTATCATTTAAATTTTCATTTATATATTTTGTTCTATTTGATAGGATAATAAGTTCTTTCTCTAATGTGTTAATCATATATGTTTTTCTTGTTTGATATAATTCTAATCTGGTTTCGTAATATTCATCAATAATGCTTTCCACATTTTCATATTTTTTTAATTTATCATATGCATTAAATAAACGCATATTTGAAGTACTACTTGTTGTATACAACTTAAATGTTTTTTCAAATAAAGAACATCCATAATCCGATTGTGTCGTTATTAATTCTTCAAGTTTACCCTTAGTTAATGTTATTATAAAATCAATATTTATATCTTTACTTAAATCATCATAATCTTTTACAATAGGAATAGTTTTTTTACCTGTTTTATCTACAGTTTCAGTTAATGATTCCAATAATTCTTTAAAATCTTCCGTCCAAAACCCTACAGGTAACTCAGTAATACGAACTTTATCAGTATCTATTTTTTCATATTTTCCTTTAATTAAATATTTACCAGGTACAATTTCATCAATTGTGCCATGAAACCCTTCATAATAAGGAACAAATTTTAAATTATAAAATTCATTATTTAATTTACATTTTAAATACTGTATTATTTCTAAAGGATTATAACACATTATTTCCGTGCTAAATCCTGTCCCAATTCCTTTACTGCCATTTACTAGTATCATCGGAATAATAGGTGCATAAAATAATGGTTCAACTAAATTCCCATCGTCATTTAAATATTGAAGAATGTGATCGTCCATTAATGGAAATATAAATCGTGTTAATTTATTTAATTGTGTAAATATATACCTTTCAGATGCGCTATCATCACCCCCTTTTATTCTTGTTCCAAATTGTCCGTTTGGCATAAGTAAATTTATGTTATTTGAACCCACATAATTTTGTGCCATACCAACAATTGCGGCATTTAAACTGGATTCTCCGTGATGATACCCAGATTGTTCAGAAACATACCCTGTAAATTGTGCAACTTTAATTTCTGTTGTTAAATTTTTCTTAAATGCGGAATATAATATTTTTCTTAAACTTATTTTTAAACCATCCATTAAATTAGGTATGCTTCTATCACAATCATATTTTGAAAAGTGAATTAATTCTTTATTTATGAATTCATCATAAGATACAGTTGTTTTATTTGTATCTAAATAACTTTTCCGGTTATAATTTTCTAACCATTCTTTACGGTCGTTTGCACGTTTTTTATTAAATATCATATCAATTGCATTATCACTTATAATACCGTTATGTTCAAATGCAACTATTTTTTTTACTTCAAAATATTCTTTAAATTCTTTACTTGTACTTGTTCCTAATCCTTTATAATATTTTATATTCCATCCTTTAAAATCATTATCATTTTTCCATAATTCATACTCACCATCATTATAAAATACTAATTTTTTACCACCCTTATTTGCTTTTAGTATTGGTGTATTCATGAATCCAATAAATCCTGGAATTTGTAAAAGGGAAGGCCATTCAGATTGAAATAAATTTATACATAAACCTTTAATATGATGACCGTCTAAATCAGCATCTGTCATAATTAATACTTTTGCATATCTTAAATAATTTAATACATCTTCTTGAGTATTATAGTCTTTACCAGTTTCTAATCCTAAAATTTTTTTAATTTCACATATTTCTTTATTTTCATTTATTTTTTTGATTGCTTCTCCACGAACATTCATTATTTTACCTTTCATCGGATATACACCGAATATATTTCTATCTTCTGACGATAACCCTGAAACTATACCTGCTTTTGCGGAATCCCCCTCACAAAATATAATAGTACAATCACGCGACTTATCGGTTCCCGCCCAATTAGCATCTATTAATTTAGGTATTCCGCGAATATTTTTAGTTTTAGAACCGTCTGTTTTTTTTGTTATTTTATTTTCCTTTATTTCTGTAATTGTACACGCCGCATCCATTATTCCCATTTTAGCTAATTTTTCAATAAATTTATCACTTACCGAACATACTGAACCAAATTTAGATGATGGTGTATTCATAAAATCTTTAGTTTGACTATCAAACGATGGATTTTCAATATCGCACCTTAAAAACAAAAACAGTTGTTCTTTAATACTAACATTATTCACCTTCACTTTTTTTTTCTTTTCAATATATTCAACTAATTTTTTAGTAATTTGGTTTAAAATATATTCAACATGTTTTCCTCCTTTAGATGTATAAATCCCATTTACAAATGATACTTGGATAAATTCATGTGTTGGAGATAAACCAACAACATATTCCCAACGTTCGCCGTTCTCTTCGTAAATTCTTTTGGATTCTTCTTTAGTTCCAATATATAAATCAACATATTGTTGAAAATTCTTTATTGGAATTAATTTAGAATTATATTTTACTTTTAAAGATTTATCTGTAATCGCAGCAACATCATATATTCTTTTTTGTAATAATGATATTATATCAGGTGTTAAACAATCAATTCCAAACCTTTTATAATCTGGTTTAAATGTTATTTTAGTATATGGTTTTTTACTCGTACATTTTGTAATTTCTGGTTTACAAATTTCATCTAAATTATTTTTAAATTCTTGTGTATATTTTAGTCCTCTAACATGATCTACTGTTTCAATTGATCCGTATATTGACCATACAAGCACAAGTTTAAAACCAAACCCATTTTTACCTCCAACTATTTTTTTTTCAGTTTTATCATAATTAGTTGATGTTCTAAGATGACCAAAAATTAATTCTGGTATCCATATTTTATATTCTGGATGTTCGGCGACATCAATTCCATTTCCATCATTAATCATTATAATTGTACCATCTTCTTTAATAGAAATATCAATAAATGTAACAGGAAGGGAATTTTCTGTATTATTTAAAATTATTTGTTTCATTCTTATTACATGATCACGACAGTTAACAATGCCTTCATCAAATAATTTAAATAACCCTGGATTATACGTAATATTTTTATCAATGATTTTTTGTGTGTCATCATTAAAAATCCATACATTAGAGTCAATATTTTCAACCGATCCAATGTAGGTATCAGGATTATCTAATATGTGTTGTTTATCTGTTTTTTGTTGATATTTATTGACAAGAAATGATTCTGAAACGTTCATGATTTATATGTATGTTATTTAATTATTACTAATTATGTTTCTAATTTGTTTTATTTCAATTTTATTTTTATATTTATTATATAATTATGTTAACTCAACAACCACCCTTTTGTAAAGATATATATTGTATGTGTAAAAAAAGACAAATAAACACTAGTACAACAATAGAAAAAAAAATGTTGAATACAAATAGATCCAATATTTCAAATAAATTAAGACAAGCACAGATAATTTCTTCAAGTTTAGGAGGAACACCAGTTATTTCAAATAATTAAATAGAAGAATAATATATTTTCTCTATTAAATCTATAAATGACAAAATTTACAAAAACTGCAGAAGGTAAATATACCGTTAATGGTAAAAATTACGATTTATTATGTGGAACACGCGCGCAAGTATGGCACGAAACCGCATATAAAACAAGTGGAGGACTTACAAAGAATCATCTTCTTCAGAATAAAAATGGTCGTATTGTTTCAAAGGCAAAACATTCAACCGCAAAAAAAGAAATGCGGTTATTAAAATTTGGTTACGGAACACAAAAAGGAAAATTTGGGTTTGTTAAACTTAAAGGGAAATCAATGAAAAATAAAAGAAAATAAACCCCTAAATATTTATAATATTCAAAGTTGTTCTGAAACATTTAATGCTGTAGTAAATAACCATTCATTACTAATAAAATTATCGTAAACAATAAAATCTATAATTATAACCGATAAATATTTTTCAAAATATATTTTACTAACTATTAATTTATTATTAGATCCTACAAATTTACAATAATAATTATAAGCATCCGAAAAAGATAACATTAATATGTGTTTATTTTTAAACGACATTTTAATGTATTCTAATGAATTATTAATGTCTTTAATTTTATCCCATAATTTACATTTTATATTTAATACATATTTGTCCTCAATGATTACAATATTTGAAAAAAAATGACTTAATATTTTTAATACATTTTCTTCATTAATAACACCAGAAGAGTATGCATCATCTTTATTTTTTACCCATATCTTAAACAATAAACATAATTCATATAATTCTAATTCTTCAATATTTGTGGATAAATTAGTGTATGGTGTGTCCGTTATAAAAATGGTTTCTTCCCAAAAATTAATAAAATCAAAAACTACCGGTAAATATTTACTTGTAATATTATAAAAAGTATCAGTTGTTTCTTCATATTCATATTTATCTTTTAATAATGTTTTTAATGTATTAGAATATATAATATTTGGAAGAGAACAATTAGATAAGAACTGTTTCCATATAAAATGTAGTTTTTTCCATTCTATTTTAAAAGCATTATTTTGTGATTTTTGTATGCATTGATTGCAAAAAATATTTACAATTTCATTTTGATTTGTATTTTTTAAATATAATATATGCGATTTTATATCTTCTTCAATAGCATCATATTCTAAAAACTGGTCTGAATTATCATATCTATTTGAATAATGGGTAGCAACGCACAGTAAATCAAGACCAATTTTTCTAATTAAATCCTTCCATAAATCAAACGAAAAATTTTCGTTTATTTTTATTAATCTACATGTTTCATACGTATAATTTTCGTGATATTTAGTCATAAAATTATTAATTATATTTGTATTGCTAATAGTAATATTTGATATATTATCAAGTTCAATTAATAATTGCTTTGTTTTTTGTGTAATTATAAAATTTAATTTTGTTTTCTTTTTTAATATATTATCTCCTAATATCGTTAAAAAATATTTCGCTTGAGATTTTTTCGTAAATATTGAGGGATATAATACATTCAAAATAGTTTGAATTGTTTCTGATTCTGGTATAGAACTAAATAAACTACGCTCTTTTATTTGTTTTAGAATATTTAATTTAGTACGTTGTTTCCATTTCATTAACAATTTATCTTTTGATTTTGAAATGTTTGATAATAAATTATAAACAATTTCATCACCTTTAACAATTGTATAGTTTTTACCGTTATACTCATAAAAAAAATTACTACTTGGTAAATAAAAATATTGATTTTTACTTAAAAAAATTTGAATAAATTGTTGTTGTTCGTTAATTAAATTATTCAACCTAATAACACGTTCTGAGTGTTGATTTATTTCAATTTCTAAAATATTTGGCAAATATTTTACAATATGATTATTAATTCTTTGTAACATATATGGGTTATTTATATATTTATTAAATAACTCATCAATCGTATTTGCACAATTATTTTTTATATCTATTAAATCTGTCATATTATAATAATTTAAAAATAAAGTTTTTAAATTATTTATTAATATTTAAAATTGTATTATATTAATAAATATTTAAAGGGTTTTATAAAATTAAACTAACAATGACTTTAAATTTTACAAAACAATCATCAACTGAAGGAAATATTTTAACTATAAAAACCGTTCAGATTGCTCCATTTAGAACATTAATGACCGCATTAAAAGATATTTTATTAGAAACTAATATAACTTTCCAACCAGATGGAATTCGTATAATTAATATGGATAAATCACACACAATTTTAGCACATTTATTTTTAGCATCCCCAAATTTTGAATTTTATGAATGTAAAAAAGATAAAATTATTATTGGCGTTAATATGTTTCATTTATTTAAATTAATTAATTCAATTGATAATGATGATACATTAACTATTTATATTGAAAACGCGGATTATGCTGATGGAATAGTATCGCACTTAGCATTAAAGTTTGAAAATGGTGAAATAAAACAATGTAAAACACAAAAACTTAGACTTATTGAACCTGAACCCGAAGAATTGGAATATCCCGATGTTAAATTTTCATCCATTATTAATTTACCATCCGCTGATTTTCAAAAAATTATTCGGGATATGTCATGCATATCTGATAAAATAGAAATTAAATCTGTAGGAAACGAATTGATATTTAAATGTTCGGGACAGTTCGCATCTGCCGAAATTCATAGGGCAGAATCGGACGGAAGTATGGGGTTTGTATTAAAACAAGATTCCTCAAAAGTAATCCAAGGGGAGTTTTCTTTAAAGAATTTAGGTTATTTTATTAAATGCACTAATTTATGTTCACAAATTGAAGTTTATTTGGAAAACGATTTACCGCTTGTTGTTAAATATAATGTTGCTAGTTTGGGAGAAATTAAATTATGTGTATCTTCTTTACCATCTTCATAAATAAAATAAATGTAATAAATAACTTAATTGTATGTTATTTTTTTCCAATAATTAACATATTACTTGTAATAAAAGAAGTATAGTTAGATTCATCTTTAATTTTACTTATAAAAGCATTAAATAATTCGTTATTATCGTACTTTGCAATTAACATAATTCCATTGCTATTTAACAGTTGCCAACTTAAATAAATATTTGTATAAATATCAAATAAATTTTTATTTACCAGTTCAATATAAATAAGATCATATTTATTATTTAATTTATTTAAAATTATAACGGGATTTCCCTTAATAGTTGTGGTTTTAGTGTCTTCAGATATATTATCATCTATATCAATAATATTTTCAGTGTCGTCAATTATTTTTGTTATATTTTGTATATTTTCGTAATTTAAATAATCTAATACATTATTTTTATGAAAATTTAATATTGATAATAATTGTATATTATACTTATTTTTTAATTTATAATTTATCAATATTTTAATATCATTATATTTTTGTTCATTAATTGCATTATTTGGGTTATTTTCATTAATTGCGTTATCACTGTTATTTTCATTAATTGCGTTATCACTGTTATTTTCATTAATTGCGTTATCACTGTTATTTTCATTAATTGTATTATTTGGGTTATTTTCATTATTAATAAATTTATCTAATAATAGGTTTGCTTGTTTTTCCCAAGACAAATTTTTTGCCCATAAATAATTAGTTTTCAATAGATCATTTTTTAATTGAACGTTTTGTATAACATTAAATAAAATCCCAATTGCTTCATCTTGCCATATTTCAGATGTTGGGTTTCCATCAATTAATACACCCCTATCACTTACAGTATTTTGTAATGATGCTAAATTAGAACATACCGCTAGTGTTTTTGTTAATGCCGCCTCAAGTGCAGTTAAACAAAATGTTTCCATAAACGTACAAGGATAAAACCAAATGTCTGAAGATAACCAAGCAACCGATAATTCTTGTTTACTAACCCAACCATAATAATATATATTCATTCCTTTTAAATTATCAATAAGATCCTTAATTAGTGTCATTTGTGCTGGTTCAACTTTATTAACCCATTCCCCGTTTATATCACTATAAATATGAAGGGTTGCTCTAGGTTCTCTTTTATAAATTTTGGGCCACATTTGCAATAATTGTAAAAGACCACGATTTGGAAAAGATGAATAAATAAATTTGTATGGTATTTTTGTAATTTTTGAACCAATACTATTAAATTTATTAAAATCAATACCATAATAAAATGGAACTAATAAATGTTTTAAAGAAGGAAATTGTTCTGACATATAATCCACATGCCATTCAGTCAAACAAAATATTTTTTTTAACTTTGGATCAATCGGAATTACTTGACCGGAAGGAGTTAAATCGTGTAAAACCATATATACGTTTTCAACATTTCCTTTAAAAGATACTGGTAAATATTCAGAATAACGACTAACAATACATGAATGAATATGATTATCACAAACAAACTCAAAATACTTATTAATCGGATAATATATAACCCCTTCAAACACATCAATATTTTCACAATTGCAAAATACAAGCACTTGAAATTGTTCGTTTTGTTGTATATATCTTGACATTTCAATTATATAAGTTTCTGAACCACCAATGCCTTTTGTAAGAATATCTCTTCCAGACCACTGTGTAAATCCACCATCGGCAACAAAACAAAAATACGGTTTATGATATTTAAATGGGTTATCCACAAGTTTTTTCATTTTATTTAAATTTATAAATATGTTATGCCATGATGCAATAATACTATACCCATCTGCATCTGGATTATTCTTTTGTAAAAATAAAGTTGTTACTTGTTCTCCGAGAATAAAATTGTTATTTAAATAACAATAACTTACTAGCAATTTTGGAAGAAAATGATAACTTAACGTTGGTTTTAAAGAATATTGTGCATGGACCGGATACCCTAATTCAAACGCTTTTTTAAAATTTTCATACGCTTTTGTTTGGTTATTTTGAAAATGATAATGAATGCCAATAAAATATAAACTTTCCGGACGTGTTTGATCCATATTATACGATTTTAAATATAATTCTTCACAATGTTCCCAAGGCATGTTTAACTCAAAATTTGCTTTTCTCGCTGCTTCAAAACACGCATCTATTTTTTCTTGAAGATACCCCTCATCAGGATGATTTACTCTTTTTAAATAATATTCGTATGCTAATTCATTATTCCCAAGCAAGTTATATGTTTGGGCAATATAATAAAGTTGTCTTGGAGTATTATTATTGTCATATAATTCTTCAAATAATAATTTTAAATCTTCTTCTTTTCGTGCATTGGTTCGTTTTTCCATATAATCACATCTAAAATCAAATATTCTTGATTTAGTTATAGGAATAATAACATTTTTATTATTTTCAAATGTAATTGATTCATGAATTTTATAAAGATATCTTAATTTTCTATCAGTTTTTACCACACGATTAGAAACATATTCATTATCGTTACTTTTAATAAATAAACTAAAAGAATCTGCAAATTGATCGCCTCTAACAATATTTAAAAAATCTCTGAGTTCGTCTTCTACATAGTATGTATCATCTAACATACACGTAAATTTACATACTTGACCTGCTAAATCCAAACAACGATTTCTACTATCTCCAAAATTTATAAAAGGTTCTTGATATAATTCTCCTTTTTTTTTACCAATTAAAACTTTCTTAATAATATCAATTGTATTATCTGTACTTCCGGTGTCTAATATAGTCCATCTATCAATAATAGGTAAATTATTTATTAACATTCGTTCAAATTGGTCCCCGCCGTTTTTAACCATTATACATAAATGAATTAAGTTGTCATAATCTAATTTATCTTTTTTAATAAAATAAACAAAGTTAGATTTAAATTTTGTTAAATATTTATCTGGAATATATAAATATAAATTAGTATTTGTTAAATTGTAAACATGTGAGTAAATTTTAGAATTAAGTATTTCATCATTTAACGGAGCCAATAAAATAGGTGTTGATTTTAAAAACTGGTTTAAACCAATCGTAATGTTTTCTGAAAATAATAAAAAATCAGTTTTATTTTCATATGAATCACACATAATAACGTTTGATATATCGTGATTTTGTAAATTAAAGTAAATGTTTAGTGCGTGAGTATTATCCGTAAGATACATAAATACATTTTTAAAAAATTTAGAACATTCAATAGGTAAAAAACCACCATGAGTTGCAGAAATAACTGATAAATTTTGGGTTGTTGTATCAGATAATAATCTTAACTCATTTAATAATGAAGCAATTCTTTCATAATATCCACAATTTTCATGGATACTTAAATTATTGTATTCTTTGTGAGGAATAATATTAAATTCATTTTCACATACATTATATTTCTTTTTATTAAGTTCAATTAACATAAAGTTAAACAAAAAAATGTATTTAATATATTTTTTTATTAAATAATATATATATTAAGATTTTTAATAATTTAATAAATAAATCGTAAATTTATTTAATATTCTGGGGTATGTTTTTTAAATAAACACCCTTGAGATATAAACCCTTTAATATCAGATGTTACAATTGCCGGGTTTTGATTTAAACAATTAGATAACCAAATTTTTATTATACAAAAATTTTTTTTTGGTGAAATAGTAATTCCGGTCACGGCAGATACAAAATCAGATTTATTGCTTATTGTATTACCAACCAGGACATAACATAATTCTTTCCATATATTATATACAAATTTATTTGAAATTTTATATGAAAAACATCCACCATTTCTATTTTTAATGTCTTCCCATATAGGTTTAATTCCGTCACGCATTAAGAATAACATGCAATTTTTTACTAAAATATCTGGAATTGTTTCAACAATAGCAATTGTTTCTTCAACAGTTGTTGTTGTATATATTTGTTTATAACTATTTACACTCCAGTCAGTATCGTGAGGCAAATGCTCCCAAAACGTCCATTTATCATTTAATAGATGAAAATTGTTTAATGTTGTCATATTGTTTATGTGACCTATCATCTATTATATATAATTTCAATTTTTTTATATTGTTTTATTTATTCTAAATTATTTTATTCATATATTTTATTTTTATTATTATCTAAATCATATATGATTTAAAAATATTTTTATGCTATTATTTATTTATAGGTAGTTTAATATAATCGTCCAGTTTAAATATAATATTTTCGTTATTTGATACATATATTTCATTAATATTATGATCCATAATATATAATTTATAATCAGTTAAACTTTCTATCTTATAATTTTCAATATTATTTAAATAATATAATAAAAAGTTTTCATTTATTTTATTATTGACAACATAATAATTAAATTTATCGTTACATAAATTTATTTTAATTATCTTGTTATTTTTAATTTCAAATAAATTAACTGTTATAAATTTAAAGTTTGTTATTGTATAATTAAAATTTATTGGAATTGAATAATATATTATTTTATTTATACAAGTATTATCATTTAATTTATTATCTGAATAAATACAAAAATCAAATTTTGGGATTTCATTTTCTAATAATTTTAAATTATTTTTATACGTTTTATAAACAATCCGTCCATTTTGTATAAATTCAATGTCATATGGTTTATTAATAAAATATACTAATAATTTATTTAAAGTATAATTAATTTTACGAATAAAATTAATATATATCAATTCAATCCTACTGTAATAATATATACAATTATATGAAAATACAATAAATTCTTCTTCAATATAATTTGGAAACAACAAATATATAGAGTTTATAATAGATACTATAATAATTAAAATATTTAAATAACCTTGCATATATTGGGATATATTATATGATATTTTTAAATTGTTTAACTTTAATTTATTGTTATTAAATTCGTTCAATTTAAAATAATTAATGTATTTAATTATTTTAATGAGTAATAACTCAACAATTCAAGAAACTACAGATATTAATGAAAAGATCCAATTAATTTCAAGACAAACAGATTTAACTGAAGCAGAAATAATAGACCTATTAGAAAAACATGACAACGACCCGATATTAGTAATTAAATCATATTTTGGAATTAAAGACCCAATAAAATCACCTATAAAATCTATAAATCAAGAAATATATAAACAATTAAGACATGTATTAAAAAGCACAAATTACACATACCAACAATAAATTTGTTGTTATTTGTTTAATTAACAATATTGCATTATTTATAATATGGATATTTTTTTTAATTTGTTTATTTAATTACATATTTACATCTTGAAATGATGAATATGGTTGTTGAACCATACCAAACGTTTGACTAACAATATTAGTTTTATTTTGAATATTTGGTTTAAGTTTTCTTTTAATTTGATATGTATTTGATGGAATAATTTTATTATTAATAATAAAGTCATCATTATCTTCATGTAGTTCAGGTAAAATGCGTGTGAGAGGTTTATCTACAACAAAAAATAATCTATCATTACTAAATAATGATCTGTAATCTTGTATAGTTAGATTTCCCTGATACTTATCTAACATATAAAACGGATTTGGAGCTGGTTTAATGTTTTTGGTGTAATCATATATTTTTAAATAAATATGATTAATTAAATAATATCTTTCAAATTTTGTTGAACTATCTATATTTTCATTCATTAAAAAAGCAACCGCACATTCTGGACTACAAAAACATCCATAAACGTGATATGTATCTTTAATATTATGTTTTGGAATATAAATAGGCGGATTTTCAAAATCATACGTACACCAAAAGCAAGCAGACTTTTTATCACAAATATTATTTAGGTGTAAGTTATGTTCTAATTGTTTTAACTTTTTCCAAATGTCTTTTATATTTGACGAATCCGTATTGATATTTAATTTATTGTTTTCTTCTTCATAATTATATGTAATATCGCTATTCTCAATTATTTCATATGATAAATCATTGTTATTATTAGTAGAAAATGTATAAGGTTCTATATTAGTATTTAATGAATTAATTTCAAGATCTTTTAACGAACATTTTAAATGTAATATTACATTAGTAACTGTTTCGTTATTACTTACAGATATAAACTGTTGCTGAATAATTTTACCTCCCTTTGGTTTTCTACCTCTTTTTTTACAACCGTTTGGTATATTTTCATATTCATTTTCTAAAGGAATATTTTCAATTACCTTATTTTGTGGTTTTCTACCTCTTTTTTGTTTTACAACTACAACCGGTTCATTATCATTATTTGTTAACATAAATTAATAATAATAATATACATTAATTTAAATTGTTTTTATATATTATTTTTGATTGTTGAATTATTAATTATATTTAATAAGTATTAAATATAATTAAATAACATTTATTAAATGAATGCAAATAGTTATATTCCTTGGATGGAAAAATATAGACCAAATAAATTTAATGATATAGTATTAGACCCATTAAATAAACAAATTTTAACTAATATAATAGAAACAAATTATTTCCCAAATTTACTTTTTTATGGTCCTCCAGGAACAGGTAAAACTACAACTATTATAAATTTAGTTAACTCTTACCAAGAAAAATTAAATATCAAAAATAAAGGTTTAATGATTCATTTAAACGCATCTGATGAACGGGGTATTGATATTATTCGTAATCAAATAAATTTATTTGTAAATACAAACTCGTTATTTAAACCTGGAATGAAATTTGTAATTTTAGATGAGGTTGATTATATGACTAAAAACGCACAACAAGCATTAAGATATCTTCTTCAACAATATTCAGAGTCAGTTAGGTTTTGTCTTATTTGTAATTATATAAGTCGCATTGATGAAGGACTACAGAATGAATTTATACGTATAAGATTTAATCAGTTACCAACATTAGATATTATTAGATTTCTAAGAAATATATCAATTGTTGAAAAATTAAATATGAGCGATAAACATTTAGAATGCATACAAACCATATATAAATCAGATATAAGAAGCATGATTAATTGCATGCAATACAATCAAACTATGTTAAATTCTGAATTTAACATAATAGATAATTTTGTATGGGAAGAACTTAC
>Ga0209355_1000924_pt1 | contig 17112 bp, 5 predicted proteins | sample LauGreSBDMM110SN_3_FD_187563 | JGI IMG/M metagenome (GOLD analysis project Ga0209355, IMG submission 187563) | Freshwater lake microbial communities from Lake Michigan, USA - Sp13.BD.MM110.SN (SPAdes) (version 2) | ecosystem: Environmental > Aquatic > Freshwater > Lake | place: Lake Michigan, USA...
GTATAAATAATGGCGGTAATGGTGTAGGAGAAAGAACAGGGGCAGCCCCGTACGAAGTAGGAGGATTTGGTGCTCCAAATACAGGATCTGGTGGCGGAGGAGGAGGATATTTTAATCTTGCATCAGGTGGCGCAGGTGGTTCAGGTATTGTAATAATCAAGTTTAGAACTATTGTCGGTGCTGGTATTCCAGAAGGAAACCCTATAACACATAAAAGGCTGAACTTTGTTTACAATAGTGATAATTTAGTTGCTTGGTATAGATTTAACGGCGATTATCTTGATAGTAGCGGGAATGGACATAATTTAACTAATGTTGGAACTGTTATTCAATCAACACATATAATTGAAGGACAGGCAGTAGAGTTTGATAGTACCGATTATTTAGAGTTTCCCTCTACAATAAACCCATATACTATATGGAATGGTAAAGGAATAACATTTAGTTGCTGGGTTAGATTTACAGCACATGGTCTTTGGGCAAGATTAATTGATTTTCAGACAGCAGCAAATACAGGTAATGGTCTTCTTTTTTCTGTTAAATCAGCTCCAGCCACTGGAGCGTCGGCTTTATATGCGGATATAGGGAATGGCACAACAAAATTTACATATTCTAATTGGTCTAATAGTATAATAACAACATTAGGAGTATGGCATCATTTCGTGTGGAGTATAGATGTAGCAGGAAAATGGAATATATATTTAAACAATGTAAGAATTAATGGTACTGAAACTGCTAATATCCCAAATATATCTTATAATCTAAGATATATAAATAAGTCTGCGTATCCTGATTCAACATGGGGAGGACAGATGGACGATTTCCGTATATATGACAGAGCTTTATCGGCGACTGATGTAGCAAGTCTATATAATAAGACTTATCCTATACCCAATTTATACACATTAAACTTCCCAGTTCCTACAATAGCCGACATTAACAATAATAGTAATATTGTATTACGAGGAGCCTACGATTTAGCTTTGAGTACATCAAATGCTTTAATAATCCCTAAAGCCGGTCAGTATATTCCTAAGCCTACTACATTTACTAATTACAGTGTAGAAAGAATGTACCCGCCTGTTAGAAACTTTTCGGCGGCAACAACAACACTATCGGGACAAACATACGGTAATGGAACTTATATAGTTTCCTATTCTTCTACATTTGGAGGCGGATTAGACCCTTGGACTTGTTTTAATACAGGTGCTACTTCGGGTGGTCATTGGACTGCTGGCTATACAGCAGGTAATTATAATGGTTCAGCATTTGTAGTAGCAGGATATTTAGGAGATTGGCTTAAAATACAATTGCCGGTTGCTATTAAACTTACTAGGTTTGAATTTTTAATGAGAACAGATACGCAAGGAATAAGAGAAAGATCACCAAAAGATTTCAAAATATATGGTTCAAATGATAATATTACATGGGTTGAACTTGTAAATAAAACAGATGCCGTATATGATACTTCTTTTAGATATATACAACTAACGCAAGATATAACAACAGCATATACTTATTACGGTCTTGTAGTTAATAAATTACTTGGTAGTACAGCAGATACATTAAACTTTGACGAATGGTATATATACGGACAAGAAGTTTTAACCAGTTCCCTATCTCTCAGCTATCATCTTTTAAACCCTACACTAGACCCAATAGGCGCTCAATGGACTTATAGTTCAAATAATACTAATGTGTATCATATGGGAAGTGTTGGGATAGGTACTACGAGCCCTGAGTATCATCTTGATGTCCGCGGAAACATCTTTTCATCTACAGGCGGATTCACGCAATCAGGTTTAACAACTTGGTCTATAGCTTCAGACCGCAGAATAAAAGAAAATATAGTAAAGGCATCTTATGAGAAATGTTTGGAGAATGTCAAAAATATTGAGCTATACAATTTTAACTTTAAGGATAACTATGTAATCACGAATGACAGACATCAGTTAGGATTTATAGCTCAAGAGGTACAACAGGTGTATCCTAAGGCAGTTGAAGTAGGTAAGATGATGAAGAATAATGGCGGGACAGAAGATATTTTAACATTAAATACAACGCAAATAAAATATACATTATATGGTGCTGTAAAAAAACTAATAGAAAAGGTTGATAATATTGAATCAAAAATAAATAATTTATATGATAAGGTTTTTATAACACCAATTATTGAAACATCTAATATTTATACCAATAATTCTTAATTTTACTAAGGATTATAAAGACATTATAATAATAGTGTATAAAAGTTGTTTGAATATACATAAACTATGAATGTATGTAAATAATGTTTATAATATGACCTTACTCCCATCTAGAAGGCTTGACGATTATCGCTCTATGTCCTCTACACCCTCCCTCGGCAACCACTACGATAATGACTTCCTCTTTATTAAAGACTCTTTCACTAAAAATAAAAAAATATATCTATACCTATACCTACAGAAATTAAGCACCTTTTACCTTCCTCCGGATTCATTCTAGGTAAAGAATACTCCATATCCGCTTTAAGTCTTAAATTCTTCAATATTATGATGAAGGTTTATGGAAAAAAAATAGGCGCTCCAGACCTTCGCAGAATGTATCTGACAACTATCAATATCTCAGGCGCATCCTTCAGAGAAAGAAAGTTAATCGCAGATTCCGTCGGGCATTCAGTAGAAGAAAGTCTTAAATACTCTTTGAAAATTATCTCGTAATTATCTTCTAATACCCTCGTAATACCCTCGTAATACCGCGTTGGCCAAGGTCTCCCTTCATAGCCACTCCCTTTATAACCGCGTTGGGGGCGGTCTCCCCCACCTAGATAACCGCGTTGGGGGCGGTCTCCCCGCCCGCATTCTATCCATACCATATCTCGCTTGCAGTCCAGCTTGATGATGGAGCAGGTCTATATGCGTCTCCGTGATTTTCTGCCCTATTTAGATAAATAGTATTAATAGCACTCGGATTGTCTCCTATTTTATTATTCCAATATGCTGTATAATAAACAGTTGATGTTGTATTTGGCGAATCTAAATAAGTTCCTGTAACATTTGTTACTTTATATGTATAATCAAGATCTCCTGCATACATAGTATTTGATATCCAGACTGGTGTTCCAGCTGTAGCCGCTGCCGAACCTGTTTCTGTTCCATTAGGACCTGTTACTTCAGTCCAACCATCAGTTCCTATTTTTCTATAAAGTTTAATACCCCACCATATACTATAACTTGAAACAGCAAGACCTATATGTACAATTATATTAAGCAATATTTTACTTAAATTGCTTTTAGGAGTTATGGCTATTACAAATCCAGTTGTTAAATTATCATTAATAGCATCCCAACCAGTATTATTTTTCACATCCATTTGAGTATAAGTCAAATGCCTGACTTGCGCTATCATTCCTTCAGATAATCCTAATTCACTAAGAGGTTCATTAATTTGTCTTCCGTTTAAATAATAAGATTTGGCATTTACAGAACCACTTACATCAAGTTGATACTCTGGACTTGTAGTACCTATTCCAACACTTCCCATATGATACACGTTAGTATTATTTGAACTATAAGTCAATTGAGCGCCTATTGGGTCTAATATAGGGCTTAATATTTGATAACTTATAGAGATATTAGAAATATTAGAAGTAAGAGGATAAGGCTTTATAAGTTTAAATGGATTGTTTGATGATGGTAGCATAGAACACGAATTATTCGTATATATATTAATATCATAGGAGCCTTCTAATATAATATCCGCACCGCTATTTACATTTACAACTGTTTTAGTAGGAAAATTAATATTATAAAGCGCATCCTTTGGATTTGAATAAGTAATAATTATAATTCTAGAAAAATTACTTTCTTTTTCAAGTATTTTTAAAACATCATTTTCATTATAATTCAAAAGTATAAACTCTCTCACTTGTCCTGCTGGACAAGTCTGATTTAAAACATCATTTATATATAATTCTACAAATGACGCGCCTGCTGTGTAATTTACTTTTAAATTTTTATAGTTTTTATGTAATTTTAAACTAATAAATCCATTTCCATATATACCAGCAGCTTTAGCACCACCTGGAAAAGTCCAGACAAGATTATCCAGAAAAACATTTATTTGCGTTTTAGCACCTATACTATAAGCATATTCTCTCCAAGTTTCTAATGTAGTATAAGGTGTAAAATCATATACTAATGTAGTAGGAAAAGGGGCAAATGTTATTTTTCTAATTATATTATTTAATATTTCTAATTTTTTTTGCCTAATAATTACAATTCCATTACCTCCATTTCCACCTACAGTAGTTGTATATGTTGGTCCACACCCCCCTCCGCCACCACCAGTACCATTAACACCATTATCGGGTCCCATAGTTGGGTGGTTTGTAGGTATTAAATCTGTTGTTGTACCATTTCCTCCGCCGTGTGTACCTAAACCTGTTTTATCAGAATCAGGGGCGCTTCTATCACCACCACCTCCACCACCACCAAATTGTCTTAATATTCCTGTAATACTAGATTCATAACCAATTCCTCCGTCTCCCGCTAAACCACCTGCTGTTTTATTTGGTGCATCAGCACCTGTTCCTTTTGATAACACATCCCCGCATCCTCCGCCACCACCACCAGCTGTATTATCATTTAAATTGGACGCTCCATTACCCGAAACATTATTTCCTGAAGCAGAAACATTATCCTTTGTATTTCCACCACCACCACCCGACGAGACTGTGGATAAACCTGTATTAGGATTTGTATAATTAGCTATAGTTCCAGAATTTGCTGAAGAAGATAATCCTCCTCCTCCTCCTCCTCCGCCGGCAATAATATTTATATTACCACCTATAATACTTGAATTATTACCATTAAATCCTCCTCCTTGTGTTGAATGATCTCTGTTTCTTCCTTGTCCGCCTCTTCCAACGTATATATTATATAATGTGTTTGCTAAAAAATTTACATTTTCAAAATATAAAACATCACCACCACCGCCACCGCCACCACCTGTATTACCTCCGCTACCACCGCCAGCAACTACTAATACATCACATAAAGTGTTTTGAGAAACTATAAAAATATTAGAAGTCTGATTTTCATTCAATCCACTATGATTATATATAGAAGTATCATATAAATTACATACAGGTTCTGTACTCAAAAGATTATTAGAAGGTATAGTACCTAATAAATATCTTATGATTACTATGCCTGAACCTCCATTGCCTCCAAGATTACCTGCTGTGTCGTTGCCTTGTCCTCCTCCTCCTCCACCTGTTCCATCTAAACCATTTTGTGCTGTACCTGTGTCACTACCAAATCCTCCTCCGCCTCTTGATTGAATTGTAGAATATGCTGGGTCAAAAACTTGCGTTAATACTGTTCCATTAAAATCAGCGCCATTGCCACCACCTGCATATACTACCGATGTACCTGTAATATCTATTGCTAAACCTAAACCACCATAACCATCATTAACTGTAGTTTCTTCTGCGTGGTTCATACCAACACCGCCAGCACCACCACCACCACCGCCTTTATAATTGTTAATTTGTGTTCCTCCAATGCGTCCTCTACACCCTTCGGGCGATGTTAATGTATTTACATATTCTTTATTTGATACTGCTACAGCAACGCTATTAAAAATATTACCAGAAGATAATGTAAGATTAGCATCATATAAATACCCTTGTCCGCCGTTAGTATTAGCATAAAAATTACCACCGGTTGTACCTCTTCCACCACCTACTGCATAATAATTTTGTGTTCCATCGCTTTTAACAAATTGACTAAAATTTCCATCTAATGCAGTAGATGTTGCTGTTGATGTAGTTGAAGGATGTCCTGTACCTCCTTTACCTACCTTAATATTATATGTACCATTCAATATTATATTTTTATGATACATCAAGGTACCAGCACCCCCTCCAGCACCGTGTCTTTTTCCACCACCACCACCTCCTCCAACTATCAAGATATCGCAAGTAGTGTTCTTAGGAAATACGCGAGTAAAATCTGCTGTATTTGCAGACCCAGAGTATGTATAGGATTCTACAGCATATACATTATTTGTACCATTTTCAATATACATACTAGGAGTTACAGGTGCCGTTTGGAGATTATCCCTTACGATAGTATCAATTAATTCATTTCTACGATATAAATCACTCTTGACAGTCTCTATGATATAATTGCTGCCTGTGCTGTATTGGACACCTATATTACTGTGATTAAAAGTAATAGGCATAGATATTCAATATATGCTTTTAGATGCTCTATAATAATAATTATAAATAATTATAACGATAAAAAACAAAGGAAAAGCAAGAGATATAATACTCTATTATAAATTGTTAATAGCTGTTTTATTTTTGTTAATATAGATATTTATAAAGATATTATCATATTTTTTTGAAATAAATGTATTTCGTAGCATTACTCTTAATATCAAATGCTGTCGTTCTGCTACTTGGAGTTAATTTGTCTTCTGATGGCGCCGAAGGAAATTCGTAAGATATATATTCTTCTATATCTGTTGCAACAGGGTCTAATATTGAACCAAAAGTATTAGTATTTATAATAGGGGTCATAGTACCACCGCTTGATTCGTTATAATTATGTATGTTGTTATATGTTGTCTTTAAATTATCTAAAGAGTTTTCATCGGCGACGCTAATAGTACTACTATTTTTTTTAATGCTCAACGGCGATTGTATCCCTGGCGTGGTATCAATATTATAGGTAATTTTTTTTCCTACAGCGGTTGCTAATAGCGCATTAGCCGTTGAAATATCAAACATATTATTTAAGCTTGTTAATGTAGCTGACCCACTTGCTGTTAATTTATTAACATTATTTGAAAACGCTGTCTCCGTTAGATTATTAAATGTTGTTCTATTTGTTTCATATGTAAATCGTTTTATAAACTCTTATTTTAAGGTCTTCTACAAGGATGAAATTACTAATAAAGAGTTTAAAAAGCAATTATTCAAAGATTTATATGTTGTTAAAAATGATATACTAAATGGTACTTTGAACGCGAATGTTAAGTTCCATAACTGGATAAATGAATATCGTTTCAAGATAGTTCCAGAAGAATTTGAAATCAATTATTATTATGATGTTAAAGCGACACCTCAAAAGTATCTTAAATACATGATTTTTATGAATATTGCATTAGAAAAAATAGAGGGTAAAATGTATCAATTCTTTCCCTTACAATCTTCTATAATTCCTAATCATATTCAAATTGATACTAAATCAGTAATAGAATTATTAGTAGATAAAGGAAAAAAGGAGTATTTAGACAATATAGAAGTTAATAAAGAGTTCTTATGGGATAAATATTTTAATATAACACAAAGAATAAAAGATTATAATTTTGATAATACTATTATTACAGATGGTTATGCAACTTCTTTAAGATTTATTCATAATGATTATATTGAAGGTGAAAAGATTAAAAAGGAAAAGATGAAGAAAGGACGAAAAGATGCTAAAGAAATGACTGAAGAAGAGAAGGAAAAAAAGAAATTGGATAAAAAAATATTACAAGATGAAAAGAAAGAGTTAAATAAATTAAAACAAAAGGATAAACCTAAAAAGATTGAAAAAACACAAGAATTTCCCTATATTGATGATGTTGAAAAAGTAGATTTAGAAGGAAAACATATTTTTATTGATCCTGGTAAAAGAAGTTTATTTACTATGATGAATGATGATGGTAGGTTTTATTCTTATACTAATAAACAAAGAGTAAATGAAACCAAAAGACTAAAATATCAAAACATTCTTAAAAAATATAGAGATGAATTAGAAATTACATCAAAAGAGAATGAATTATCATTATATAATTCTAAAAGTTGTAATATAAATAAATATAGAGAATTTATAACTAAAAAGATAAACACTAATGAAGTATTATATAAGTTATATCAAAATAATAAGTTTAGACAATATAAATGGTATGCTTTTATAAATAAAAAAAGAAAAGAAGATAATATGCTTAATAAGATTGAAAAGACATATACAAAAGATAGTATTATTATAATTGGTGATTGGAGTATAGGTAAGCAAATGAAAAACTTTATTTCTACACCCAATCTATCATTAAAAAGAAAATTACAAGAGCGTTTTAAGGTTTATAACATAGATGAATATAGAACTTCGTGTCTAAATTACAAGACAGAAGAATTAAGTAAAAACCTTTATCTACCAGATAAAAGAAATAAAGAGCGAAAGATGCATTCTATCCTAACATATAAAATGGAAAATAAACGGAATGGTTGTATCAATCGTGATAAAAATGGTTGTAAAAATATTCAAAAAGTGTTTAACTATTATATAGAATATGATGAACGACCAGAAAGGTATAAGAGAGGAGTTGATTTACAAAAACTACAAACCACTATAGTGCCGTCAAATTGTAGTTAGTCGCTTAAATGCGATCATTTACACCGATAGAAAAGATGAATAAAAGAATTATTATATTTTTTATAATAGTTTTGTCTCATTTTTCTTTTCGGTCGGTGTAATAAGCTATAAAATATCTCTGTATTCCATAAACCATAGTTCATTTAATAATAGGATTATCCAATATAACAACATTGGAAATATGTTTACACCCTTGAAGATTTAAAATATATGTATTTTGTTGCTGTATCTTTTATATTAAACCCCGATACATTTTTTATTCCTGTTTTTTCTGTAGGAGATTCATATGATATTAATTCATTAATATTTGTCGTATATACATTATTACTGTCCATCAAAACATTTGTAATAACAGCATCAGTAATTAATCTAGGTTCATTACTTTCTGGCGGATTGTAGTTAGATAAAATTGTTTTTATCTTTTTCAATTTATTAATATTACAAATAGTAATATTTTGTAAATTATTACATTTTGATTCAAGATTATCATTATTAATTTTTTTACTTTCTTCACTTGTTATATCTATATTTTTAGATATAATACTCCAACCATTATTTTTTGATTTTAAAGATTTTTCCCAAACTGTAGCATCGTCTCCGATAGAGTTAAAATTGCTAATACCTGGTCCTCCCAAAAATGTAAATATATTATTGTTGTTATATTGAGTATATATATGTATATATCCTTGTTGTTGTAAAGGTTTTATAGTTAATATTATATCTATAGGAATAATTACGCTGTTTTCACTAACACTGGTAGAAGGATAAATATATTTAATACTGTAATCAGTATTAAATACGAGATTTGTTGGTGAATCATTTCTATTAAATATTAAATTAATATCAAAGGATATTTTTTCTGATTCTATTTTATATATTTTATTTATATTTGTACTTATTTTATATATATTATATTTATTTTTATTATTATCATCAATAATAATACCTATATTAGGTTGATAATCATATATATTTAAATCTTGGCTATCATTTGAAAATGTTATATCTTTATTATTAATATTTACTAATGTATCATAAATATTATATTTTATAGTATAATATAAAAATTCTTCGTGTAAATTAATACCATTTCTTATTATACTTGTGACTTTATTATCAATTGAAATATTAAACTTATAATCATCTAAAGCTGCTGATTCTGAAGAATCAACATATGTAGATGTAATATACAATGACGCATTAATTTCTTCGCTTCTAATGATTTGTGTATCTTCATTATCTATGCTACTAATGGAATCCTTTGTATTTTTTAATTTATATTCAACCGTTCTAAAATACATTTCATATAATGATAAAATTTCTTCTTTTGTAAGCGCATCTTCATATATTCGTAAATCAGATATATATTCATTGTGCTTACTAATAGTAATACCGGCGGAACCATTAAACGCAGCTGTATTACGATCAGAACTTATTACTTTACCATTTCTGTATATTATTCTGTTATTATTTTGTTTAACAACATATGACATAAAAACCCAATATGTACACTCTTTACCATAAGGCCAAGAACTCCCTTCGCCTGGTGCTTCTAATTCATTTCCGTAAAATGCTAAACAATAACTATTATTTTTACGAGTACCAATCTGTAAATATGTGTTAGTTACACCAGTAAAACCACTACTACCTTGTGTAATCCAAAAAGCGCCTGTGGTATCATTTGCTCTAATCCAAAAAGTCATAGTATATGCTCTTGAACTTAAATTAATTTGTTCTGTGTATAAATTACCTGTTGACATATCTGCATAGTGTTTCTTTAACATATAATTATATCCGTATTTAAATGAAAAAGCATTTGATGTCATATGTCTATTATTTCCACTACTATCATTTGAATTTCCATCAAATTTATACCACGCATACAACGACTTAAGTGGAAGTACGGGATAATTATTATAGTCTATATTATAATATAATGTTAAAATTTTAATATTATGGTTGGTAGAGTCTGTGATACCAGATTTCTTATATTTAATAATAACTATGCCTGAACCGCCATTACCACCCATAAATGAATTTACTCCTCCTCCTCCTCCTCCTCCTCCTGTATGTGGTGCACCATTTTTGCCATTACTATTATAACCACCATTGCCGCCTCCTCCTCTACCTCCATTTGTAGGCGTTGATAAATAACCACCACCACCTCCGCCACCATAAAAAATATCTCTCCCTGTTATATCAAACATTTTTCCATCGCCACCATTACCAGGCTCAGTGTCACTACTTGGATTTATATTGGGAGCGGCAGAACCTGCGCCACCTCCTCCAGTCGCATTAGTCGTGCCGGTGGTTCTCTTATGTGTATTGTCTCCGCCCTTATTACCATATATTGTACCAGTAAATCCCCCTAATGAACTCTCATTACCCTTTAATCCTCCTTTAAGTAGTTGTGTTTGACTTGGACCAGCAGCCCCTCCGCCTGAACCACCTGGATTACCATTACCTAATTTATTATCATTATATCCTCCAGATACCCCTCCTCCTCCTTCCGCCAATATATTTATAGAGTTGCCTATTATGCTTCTAATAGACGAAAAGCCTCCTTTACCTGAAGCATTTGTTTGCGTATTACCATTACCACCAACACCAACTGTTATATTATATACACCAATTGGAATATCAGCGGCAGGTATATGAACTACCGCACCCGCACCACCACCACCACCTAAACCCCCGACACTGCCTCCGCCACCGCCGACTATTAATATTTCACATGTTGTTTTTTTATCAAATGTAATAGTTTTATCACTTGTATCAATTTTATATATTTTAATATCATACGCATCTACTTCTCTTGTAGTCGTAGGACTTGTCCTTATTAATAACTGTGCTGTTATTTCATTCCTTCTAACAAAATTATCTTGCATGGAATAGTTAACATATTTAAATTTAGCTTTCCCTTTTATTATATTATAATTTTCGGAATCTAACAGAGTCGTATATATTAGAGTATTATTAGCACAGGCATTTTCTATAAATTTTGACCTTGTATTGTTTTCATCGTAAAATTTTTCAAAATCATCAGATATTTTTTGTAACTCTTTTTTTAAACCAGCTATTTTTGTCTCAATAGGTCTATTATATTCATCAATATTACTATATATTAATTTTTGAATATTTTCTAACAATGTTTCTTTTTTCCCTCCTACTTTTATAGCATTGAAGAGATCATGACCTTTAGGACCTTTATTTAATGAAGATTCTAAAGGTCCTGATCTTGGAATACTTAAATCATTATTATTAATAGGTATTTCTAATAAATTATTGATATTTATTATTTTATTTTCATACGAATATGACAGTATATTATTTGTTGTATTATCACATAATAATTCTCTATTAAATTTATATAGTAGTACATTAATTTTTCTATCTAATTGACTACTACTACTACTTGTACTACTTGTATTATAATATTCAAATAACTTTGTTGAATTATTATATCTATAACCTGTAGAACTATTTGATATTAATATAGGCAAATTTGTATTACTATTAATATCAAATTTATGATTGTTAGTTCTATTGATAGTAATAGATTTTATATCTGTTATTTTGTTAGCATTATCCAATTTTAACCTATATAATACTTCACCGCTCAAACTTGTGCCACTCAATATTTTGGAATATTGTAACGAACATATAGAGTCTAACACTTTTTCTTGAAAATCGTCATTATTATTATTATAATTAAAGTTCATTTCCATATATTTTTTTGATTTATCATTGTTTAAATATACAAAATCAGTATTATTGTATTCAACAATTGTATTATGATTGTATTTAAATCCATTATTACCAGTATTATTTAGTTTATAACATTTTGAAACTTCGCTAAAATTAAGATTACTAATTGTAAATTCATCATTATTTATTGAATTATCTTTTCCAAATATTTTAGAAGGAACTTTTTTACCATCAATAGTTTCTATTTCTTGCCATTCATCTTTGTATTGATATTTACTACTTTTTTCATTATTAAAATGTACTGTACAAGGTCTTAAAGTTATAGTACTTGTTTTAGTTGGAAAATGCGCAACATTTAATGTTGCACTATTAATTCCATAATTAGTATCAGAAATACCAGTATCAATAATATCTGTATTTGTATATTTCTCAATCAATTCATCGTGTTTTAAGCTACTATTCTTGAGATAATATATGATTACTATGATTAATATTAATATTAAAATTATTAATGTTATATTTTGAATATTATAACTCATATTACCAATAGAACATTTTTCTATCATATTGAAAACCCTCCTCTAATCTATTATAATTAAGAATTATAATTCTTTAATTTTTAGCTTATTACGAAACTTTATAACCAACCTAAAAAGTATCTTGTCGCTTTGTATATCCGGCATTTTCCTTGTTTGCCTTGTTTTTTATAGCTATAATTATTTATAATTATTATTATAGAGCATCTAAAAGCATATATTGAATATCTATGCCTATTACTTTTAATCACAGTAATATAGGTGTCCAATACAGCACAGGCAGCAATTATATCATAGAGACTGTAAAGAGTGATTTATATCGTAGAAATGAAATAGTAGATACTATAACCAGAGATAATCTCCAAACGGCTCAAGTAACTCCTATCATAAGTATTCAAGATGGTAGCAATGTATACGCAGTTGAATCCTATACATACTCTGGGTCTGCTAATACTTCTGATTTTACTCGTGTATTTACAAAGAGCACTACTTGCGATATCTTGATTGTTGGCGGTGGAGGTGGCGGAGGATATCATACTGGTGGCGGTGGTGGTGCCGGCGGATATTATTATCAAAAAAATGTTTCAATTCCGGTAGGAAATTATACTATAAGTGTTGGAAATGGCGGTATTGCTGGCCCCGATAATAATACAAGAGGGGGTAATGGTAGTGATACAACATTTTATGGAATAACGGCAAAAGGGGGAGGTGGTGGAGCAAGTGATAATGCACCATCCGGGAATAGTGGTGGTAGTGGTGGTGGTGCAGATTGGAATGGTACAGCAGGTCTTGATACTGATACTAACACAGAAGGCAATAATGGCGGAACTCCTATTAATATTACAGGTCAATATTATGGTTCTGGCGGAGGAGGGGCAGGTAGTACAGGTTTTACAAATGGTAATGGTGGTGAGGGAAAATCTAATAGTATTACTGGTGCAAACACATTTTATGCCGCTGGAGGTGGTGGTGGTAGAAACGAAGGGGCAAATTGGAGTGGCATAGGAGGTTCAAGTATAGGAGGAAATGGCGGAAATGGAACAATTGCTGGTACAAGTGGATTAAATGGAACTGGTTCTGGTGGTGGTGGAGGAGGTTTTTACACAGGAGGTTCAGCCGGTAAAGGCGGTTCAGGCATAGTAATCATAAGATATTTATTAGGTACTATACCTGCTAATAATCTTTTGACGAATGCGAATGAACCTACATTTACATCAAGTATAACACCTCCAATAACACCTACTTTATTTACTTTTAAACATAAAAGAGGTACAAATACACAAGAAATATATCCTATAACATTTGATACTGATACTTTGTGTGATATTTTAATAGTAGGTGGCGGTGGTTCTTCCGGCACAACAGGAGCAGCACACGAACCTGGCGCTGGTGGCGGTGGAGGTATAGTGTATATGGTAAATAAAACATTAATAGGAACATATATTATAAGGGTTGGAAAAGGAGGTATAGACAGTAATGGTTATGATAGTGAAATTAGAGATATCAATAATAATCTTGTTAATTTTGATAGTATAAATTTAGTTGGAAAAGGTGGTGGGAAAGGTGGGAATTCTTATGTTATAGGTTCTGTTGGTGGTTCAAGTGGTGGAAATGCTGGATATGTTGGTAACACCCCTGCTGTGGCAACACAAGGTAATACATTTTGGGACGGAACGCAATACGTACAAGGTGGATTTAATGGCGGTATAGGTTCTGGTGGTATAGGTGGCGGTGGCGGTGGTGCTTCTTCAAATGCATCTACAAGTGCTGGAGGTAATGGAAGATTAGTAACTATAACAGGATTTAATCAATATTATGGCGGAGGAGGAGGAGGGGCAAATGGAGGTTATGGTGGTTTAGGCGGGGGAGGTAGTGGAAGAATAAGTGGATACGGAGATGGTGTAAAAGGTACAAATGATTTAGGTGGAGGAGGTGGAGCACCATTCTATTCATCTCCCGGATATAGGCACCCGGGAGGTTCTGGTATTGTAATAATAAGAGCATATAAAAACATTATTGATAAAAATATATTAACATTTAGACATAGTGAAAATTATAGTGAACTTCAAACAAGATATAATTTTACTTTTACAAAAAATACTGTATGTGATTTACTTGTTGTTGGTGGAGGAGGAGGCGGAGGTGGTGCAGGAGGGTCTGGTGGTGGCGGCGGAGTAGTTACATATAACAATGTAAACTTTACAGTAGGGATATATACTATTCTTGTAGGATACGGAGGATTGTGCAGTGTTAATAATAATGGTATATCAGGTTTTAATGGAAATAATAGTTCAATAAATGGTAATAATATTAATATTGAGGCAGCAGGAGGTGGTGGTGGTGGACAATATAATAGTAATCAGGCGCCAACCCCGCAAGTTATTACTTATATTAATCCATTAACAAATATATCTACTAAATCACAAGGAGGAGGCGGAGGTGTTCGTTTTAATTCAATACCTTATGTTTTTGATAGTTCTTTATCTGGAATAGGCGGTATTAATACTGATAATAATGCAGAAACAGGGGGGGCGGGCGGAGGAGCTGCACCTAATATTTTGGGAGGAAACGGAGGAAATTCATTTAAAACAGATAGTGTTAATAGTACTTTAGGAAATGGAGGTGCAGGTATAATCTCTACAATTACAGGGATTCCAATAGAATATGGCGCTGGAGGTTCAGGCTCGCGATGGAATGCGGGTTTTGAAACTACAATATTCGGAATGTCTACAGGAGGAGGAGGATATGCGGAATTTAAAGATATAAATAATAAAAACTATATATATAATTATTTTAATGGTTCGCCAGGTACTGGTGGAGGTGGATATGCTATTACATACGGAGGTTCTGGAATAGTAATTCTAAAAATAAAATCTGTCAGTGAAACATTTTATTATACACCTTTAATTAAAAATTTGAATTATTTAATTAATTATTCATCATATCCTTATATTCCCGCAGATACAACGAATTTGATAGCTTGGTATAAGTTTAATGGAAATTCTAACGATAGTAATCCAACCTCAGTAAAACATAATTTTACGACATTGAGTGGAACAATAACATATGGTAGCGATTCAATAATAAATAAGCCTTATTTAAATCTATTTAATGGTACTTTATCAAACAGTACTTTAAAATTAAATAATAGGGCATTTACAATTTCATATTTATTTAGATTATATACTTACGATACTGTATATTATATATTTACAACGGGTGCTACGACAACTAATAATACTTTATGTTTTGGTTCGCGGGGAAGCAATGTGTATATGATGGGATTTATGAATAATGATATTGACTCCCCAATACAATATCGCGAAGATGTTAATAATTGGGTATTATTTACCGCAATTGTTGAGAGCAATAACAATAGAAAGTTGTATAAGAATGGTGTATTAATTAATTCGGATACTAATACATCGGCTTATATTGGAATTGGAAATTTAGAATTAAGACAAAGCAAAGTAGATATATGTGATTTTAGAGTGTATAATAGGGCATTGACGCAAAATGAAATTATAGAATTATATAATGGTTATATAGCAAATAAATTTACAGCCAATTTCCCCACAAGAACAATAGCAACTATAAATAATGGCGATGATGAACTATTTAATGGGTCTTATATATTAAATATAGGTCCTACATTATCTACTATAGTATCAACACAAAATCAAAACATTAAAGATATAGATAGATATTATTCAAAATCTGATATTTTACTCCGTTATAATATCTTAAATCCCGTATTAGACCCAATAGGCGCCCAATGGACTTATAATACTTCTAATACTAATGTGTATCATATGGGAAGTGTTGGAATTGGTACTACGAGCCCCGAGTATCAGCTTGATGTAAGAGGCACATTAAATGCCAAAGCATATTATTTTAATGGCGTACAGATTGGAAGATTGTCAGAAGGAATGGTAGCTAACGTACAACATTTGACTTATACTCATATGGAAATAAAAAATAATACAGGTTGGGATGCTATAAATGATGATTTAACGACTGGATTTGTAATATCTATAACTCCTAAAAGTAATTTAAGTAAAATATTGATTAATTTAGTAGCGCATATAGGATTAACTTCGGCAAATGACGGACGCTGGTGGGGTATTAAACTTTATAGAAAAATAGGAACGGCAGCTTGGGCTGAAGTAACAGGACCCAATGGAACCGAAACAGGTTCTGCTGCGACTACAGCGGGAACACCCGTATGGATATCGCATAATATGGGAACAACAACCGCGACTTATTCTTATCAAATAATAAATCTAACTGGAACTTATTTAGATTCTCCGAATACAACATCAATTGTTTATTATACAGCATATTGGAACCAGAGAATGGGAGACAATCCAAGTATTACAGGTAATCTGTGGCTAAATAGGGCAGCAAATCAAAATGATGCTTATAGACCCGCGCCCTCTTCAAGTTGGACT
>Ga0209355_1000925_pt1 | contig 17071 bp, 14 predicted proteins | sample LauGreSBDMM110SN_3_FD_187563 | JGI IMG/M metagenome (GOLD analysis project Ga0209355, IMG submission 187563) | Freshwater lake microbial communities from Lake Michigan, USA - Sp13.BD.MM110.SN (SPAdes) (version 2) | ecosystem: Environmental > Aquatic > Freshwater > Lake | place: Lake Michigan...
GAATCGCCCACTTTCTCGCCAACCTTCTCCTTTATGGCACCCGAGATCGAGCCGGAGCTTGATCCCGAATTGGCCATCATTCCTATGAAAGCATTCAGGTTCTTTGATTGAACAATCAAGCGTCCGCTCCCTACAAACTTCATACCAAGAGACTCTCCGCCAAACACAAAGGCAAGTGGACCTCGTCCAAGCGACGTGAGTGTGTACGAAAGCGATGAAGGACATGCCAAGAACGTTCCGTTGTCGAGTATGATTTCTTCGTTGACTAGATTGATCTCTTTGAATGTCCCGTACGCACATAGCCACACGGAACCAGCGGTCTCCTTCGCACGAATCACCGGAAGGACGAAGCCTTCTTCTTGGCCCACGGATAGAATACCACGAATGCGAGTGGTCGCCGAGATCTCTAGATTGTCCGTGCAACACAAGAAACTTCCTCGCGATATGATGTACTCTTCGCCGGCCTTGAGGTCCACGCGGATAATATCACCAGGTATGTCGGATCCAAAGGCAATTTCGCCACCTTTTGCCCCACCTTTGTAAGTAGTAATAAAGAAGCTCTCCCCACCCAAGCCACGAGCAAATGCTTTTGCGAAGCCACCGAGCTCAACCTCGCCTTTCAAAATATCGCCCTTCATGTAAACGAGGCTTCCGGGCGACGTCATGATCTTCTCACCATCGGCGAGGTTCACAACGAGATAATTGGACCCAGGAACGCCCTCGATCTTTGCTTTGAACCCACCGCCAGAGACGACTTTCTTAGTCTTAGGCACCGGCATTGTTTCTACTTTATTGCCTTCATAAAAATTGACGCGGTATGACATTTGAAACAGATGAACGCGCCATGTCTCTCAAAAACACTATCAATAACGCCGAGCGCGAATGGGGTTTGAACAAAGTGACGGAGAATGCGAATTATCTGGATTGGTTTAAGCTAAGCAAAAACAAGTGTATCACATGGGATATTATTCAAGCAAATCCTGATAAACCGTGGGATTGGTATTGGTTGTACATGTACAAGTGTATCACAAATGAAACCATTCTAGCATATTCAGATAAGCCATGGGTTTGGGAGGTGTTAAGCAACAACAAAACTATAACATGGGACGTTGTAAAAGCAAACCTTGATAAGCCATGGGATTGGGGCAGCTTAAGCAACAACAAAACTATAACATGGGACGTTGTAAAAGCAAACCTTGATAAGCCATGGGATTGGGACAGCTTAAGCTACAACAAAACTATAACATGGGACATTGTTAACACAAACCCGGATAAAGCATGGGATTGGAAATTCATTAGTCAAAATCCCACTATAACATGGGATATTGTAGACTCAAACCCGGATAAACCGTGGGATTGGTTTTCATTGAGTATGAATCCAAATATTACATGGGATATCATTCAAGAACATATAGATAAGCCATGGAGTTGGTATTTGTTGAGTGATAACCGAACTATCAGATGGGAAGTTGTAAAAGCGAACCCAAATAAACCATGGAATTGGTCTTTGTTAAGTAAAAACACGAACTCAGTGACATGGGACGTAGTAGACACAAACCCGGATAAACCGTGGGATTGGGACTATTTGAGCGAAAACCCGAATATAACATGGGATATTGTTCAAGCAAACCTAGAGAAGCCATGGAGTTGGAGTGGGTTAAGCAGAAACCAAAACATCACATGGGGCATCGTAGACGCAAATCTTGATAAGCCATGGGATTGGAATAATTTGAGTGGAAACCCGAATATTACTTGGAATTTTATCCAAGACCACTCGGATAAGCCATGGGATTGGACGTTATTAGGCCACAACCCGGCAATAACATGGAAAATTATTCAAGCCAACCCGGAAAGCGCATGGGATTGGGATATGTTAAGCATGAATCAAAATATTACATGGGACATTGTACAAGCGAATCGGAATAAACCATGGAATTGGTATAAGTTGACAGATCATCCGAATATGAGTTGGGATATTATTCAAGCAAACCCTGATAATCCATGGGTTTGGCCACTTTTGAGTAAGAATCCATCTATAACATGGGACATTGTTCAAGCCAACTTAGATATGCCATGGGATTTTTACTCCCTAAGCATGAATCAAAATATAACGATAGATATAATTCAAGCAAACCCGAATCATATGTGGAATTGGAGAAAAATAAGCTCAAATGATAATTTGCTTCGCTTTCCAAATGCCGAAATCATAACCCTCGTACGTCACTTCATGGCTGTGCGAAAGATACAAAATGCATATTGCAAGGCATACTATAATCCAAATCATAAAATATGTCGCAATCGGCTCTTGCATGAGTTTAGCGAAATGACCGAGGATCTGTAAACTTTTACACATGTTTTGGGGCCCCAAAAACGCGTGTGATACCTAGATCTCTTTTATCATCTCGGAAAACTCGCCGAGTAACCGATTTTGGCAAAATTTACATGCGGGGTTATCCCTTACCTCTCGGTATGCCCTTTGTATAATTCGCGCGGCACTAAAGCGTTGTGCGCACTGCTCGATATCATGGTCGCTAAAGTGAAATATGTGCTTATTTTTACTTAATTTATGCCAGCACCACGGCACTTGAGGGTGTGCTTGCACAATGTCCCATGTTATACACTTTTTTTGACTAAGTACAAACGAACAATCGGCTAGATCGGTGATTTCATTTTTCATTATGCTCTCTCGCAGATTCTCCCATGAGATATTCGGATTTAAACATAGACCTAACCAATCCCACGGCATCTTCGGGTTGGCTTTCACGATGTCCCATGTTATGTTTGGATGCGAACTAAAGGATCTCCAACACAATTTCTTCTTTGGGATTTCCTTTATGATATCCCATGTTGTGTTTGGGTTTTCACTTAGAAAACCAGGACACCATCGCTTCTTAGGATTTGCCTTTACGATTTCCCATGTTATGCTTGGATTTTTGCTTAATTCCTCGAATTCCCATGGTATTTTAGGGTTAGCTTGAATGATATCCCACGTGATGTTTGGATTTTCACTTAGACCGCACCAATCCCATTTTTCGTTAGGGTTTGCTTGTACAATATCCCATGTTATACACTTATTTTTACTTAACGGATACCAACCCCATTGTTGGCCTTGGTTTTCTTTCACAATGTCCCATGTAATAAACTCGCGGCTACTAAGAACAAACCAATCCCAACGTTTGTCGAGGTTTGCTTGTATGATGTCCCATGACACTTGTGGATTCGCACTCAAACCTTTATAATTCCATGGTTTCGCCGGGTTTGCTTGAACGATATCCCATGTAATGTTAGCATTGCTACTTAAAGAGTACCAACTCCACGGCTTATCCGGGAATGCTTGAACGATGTCCCATGTAATATTAGAATTTCCACTTAAAGAGCACCAGTCCCATTTAGCATTAGGATCTTGTAATATCTTTAATCTCCATTCGCGCTTGGCTGTTTTAATGGCCTCCGTGAGTGACATTGCGTCTTTTATGATTTGACGAGCCGGTTTATCGAGTATGACATATCGCGTCAATTTTTATAAAGGCAAAAAAGGTGGTGCGAGTTGAGCCCGAGTATTTTTGGGGCCCCAAAACATATCACATGCGCACCATTACATCACCTATCGACCAAAGCCCAATGCTTCGATTTCGCAAACATGACACCAATAATGGCATCACGCATGTGATCGTGTGGATGTAGACATGTAAAAGCGGTGCGTCGTACTTGATAAAAAGTGACGCGATCAACGTTCGCACCTGCTTTCAACAAGCTAAGCACAATCGCACGCCCATTCTCGCCACCATGAATACATGCACACATAAGGGCAGTAAGCCCTCGAATGTCGCAAATGTTCACATCGGCTCCACGGCGGATCAAAAACTCAACAACTTCACTGTGCCCTCGAATGCACGCATCCATCAAAGGCGACTCGCCATACTCATCGACATCGTTGACATCAGCACCTTGCTCGTCAATCAAGAAGCGCAAGACACCGAGTGGCGCATTGCACCTCACTGCATTAAAGAGCGCGGCCTTGACGTCGAGCATCATTTCGGTAATTTATTTGTTCAAATCATCGGGTCCTGTCAATTTTTAATGGTGATTGGTGGCTCAATCGCACATAACGGATTCTCGTGATAAACCACCGGTCGCGACTTAAAGAAAAGTGCACGAGATGATGGCGGGCGCCCAAATACTTTTATGTGCCATTTGCTCGCATACTTAAAAGCAATGATACGCGAACGGTCTGCATCGAACACACGTTGTGGTGAAAATGTCAAGAGAACTGATCGACGTAGAGAAGGCATCAGTGTGGCTAATGTCCCAAACTGTCCTATTATTTTGGCCATTATTGCAAGTAGCTGGGCTATGAGCAACATTTTATCAATTATGGGAAGAATGTGCGGAATCTTTAACGGCTCAACACGACGCATCAACACAAGAATAAATGCCGCAAGATAAGTTCCAAGCTCTCCAAATGTGCTCAAAACTTCAACAACCACGGCCCGAGTACTCGACAACGGTTTTATAAGCTTGAGAGTGACTACATGCATGATCGTGATTAAGAGTAATAGTGACACTTGTACAAGATTGCCATTCAATGTTGTCGATGGATCGGTTTGTCCCGAGAATACACCCAAAAGTAGTATTACCACTACGTTTCTGCCATACTCATATGGGATGTAAAACATGGACAATGGATGTTGCTTGATTGCGACAGGCTTAGGAAAGGAAGCAACAAATTTACCCAACAATGGGTTCCATTCTGCCCCCGAGTCAACCCATTCATATGTTGCACCACATACATCTTTCAAGAATGAACTATACTTTGTCCTTGTTTGCAAAGATCCGATCCACTGATGCGAAGCTCCTTTAATTTGAAATATTGTACGCGTGGATTCATTATAAGCGTGACGATAAATTAGTACAGAGGCAACTGCTATCATTGGAATTGGTAGGATCAATAGAAATACGATGCCCACACCAAATGCCTCTCCATTGGTGCTTGTTAACGCAAGGACTTTCGCAGCTGCAGATGTAAAGGGGTTAACCAGCAAAAGGGAAATAGTGATAGGAAACTGAGGAAAGTCAAGCATAGGAATAGGGCGTTTGTTGAACAATACAACAATCACAAAGTGCGCAATAAGAATTGGCACTATAATTATGCCCGTCCAAGAAGCGAGACGTATAGCATGCTGAAATGCAGCATTGCCCATTGTATTGAACAAAAGGGACCGCTTTCTTGTCGAATCAGATTCCCATGGCGTTGCAAGATCACCATTTGCCCAAGACATGGAGTTTGCAGCCCCATCGAACATTGGTGGACGGTCGGCTCCCATTTGAAGCGTCGATTTTGATGCAAATGTCTGTACAGGGGCTAGAACTGCTACTATTCCACTGCCGCCTCCGCCACTAGCGCCTCCGCCTGCTCCTCCGACGACTGCACTTCCTATTGCTCCTGCAACACCTCCGGCAATCGCAGTCGAAACAACAACATTTGTGACAGCTATAGAAGGATCTGCAGGACTTGATGGCGGTGGAGGAGCTCGGCTGCGAAACTCTGAAGGCACTGGACTTGGAGGTGGAGGCAATAAAGGCATTGGACTTGGGGGTGAAGGCAATGAAGGCCGTGGACTTGGAGGTGGATCGGAAGGTGGAGGAGGTTCGTAAGTGGGAGGAGGCAATAAAGGCATTGGACTTGGAGGTGGATCAGAGGGTGGAGGAGGCGAAATGTTTAATGGGTCACTAACATAAAATGTGCTTGAACATGACTCAATGCACGTTTCGGAGTTACATGCATACACTTTCCAATACATTGGCGACTCTTGAGGCTGCACATTACATGTTGTTTTGGTAACCACGACGTTATTCTGTGAGCACACAATTTGAGAAAATGATGAATCGGAAGCTACAAGTGTATTATAGTAATAAGCCGCAGCAGATTCAATCCACTCCATTTGTATGGGTGTTATGACTTGCTGGTTAGCTTCGGGAACAGATAAGGTCACCGGAGAAGGCGAGTTGCGATCAAGAAGTTGCACCATTGCTTCTTTCGTTATGTTCAAAAGCGATTGTACATAGGTGCATGTTGCACTATCTGGTGCATATTGAATTCGTAGCCCTTCGTATAAAATGGCACTTTGATAAGAGGTCATCAATCCCATCGTGTAATTATTCTGTATTCCTATGGTTGCACTGCTCCCAAATGACGTGGCAGACCCCATAAGTGTTATGTAGTCCATGTTTATTGTGCCGTTGGCAAACAAAGCAGCTTGAAACGTCCCTAAAGGAACGTTGGTTCCGTAAAATCCCATATTGGTCCATTGGATGATAAACGTGTCATTTGATGCATACGTGTAGATTCCTTTGTCATTCATTACCAGATCCGTCCAAAAAGGGGCGATGAAGGGCCTTGAAATAATTGTTGTAGGAATCGCCTCGTTACTATAAGATGTTGAGGGCTCTCCGAATGTAACAATACCATTTGTAGATATGCCCACCGAAGTTTGTTCTCGGCAATGAAAAGGAAAATTAAAGGACAATTGTGCCATTTGCGCAACATCATCGCCTTGTAAATCGAGAAGCGTACCATATAGGTATTGAGTTGCGCATCTTTCAGCAGCATATGCCACCGGTGCAATGAATGGAAACCAAGCAAATGCAATGGTAAAATAGTAAGCACCTCGTATTAACCTCGTCTTCCATTTTGTCTTAAGCATGTCACTTCTTCTTACATGAATGTTAAGAAGTTAGAGTGCCAAAAAGTTGACAAGGAAGTGAACCATGACGAACAAGCAAGATGAGCACAATCACCATAAACGGACCTTCCGCGAATGAGCTATTCTTTATATCGCAATTAAACGGATGGAGAAGAGTGTTTTTCAACCAAGGATCGATTGCAGTATTGGAAGCTATGACGGAAGAAGAACTTCTATCTAACTTCAAAATCGATTTTGAAGACGTAGATCGAATAGTTTATGAAGGCACATTGTTACACATAGCGTTGATCGCAGGTAAACAAGATGTCATAACATTCTTATTAACACATTGTGGTTCAATTATAAAGCAATACGATCATTTGCGTAATAGACCAATTGAATATATTCACGGAGATGCCAAACGAACAGAAAATGAGCTCAACTTTAAAATAAAGCTGTTATTTGGTGATCAAATAAGGTATAAATCAAAGGCTTACTTTAAGGAAATTTATGCATTATTTGCTAACGACGAACAAGTTCTTTGCCATTTCTTCTATAATTATTTAATCGTACCCGACTCACGACTTGATCATAGCACTATAGAAGCATTTGATCCACAGCTTTACATTCAATTTGTTATGAGAACATTTTACGGAGGTGAACGCGTTGGAAATTATTATGACATGTTTTCAAACTGCATCACTGTAAGATTCCCATTTGAATCTGAACCGAAAAACATCGCAATCGAACTTTCCTTACATGAAGTATTACCACTTTTTTTACATTGCTTCGCCATAGCGTCCGATGAAAAGTTAAATGGACTTTGCGAGCTATTTTTGTTTGTATTATCATCCTATTCTGGGCTAACATACGAAGAGAGGCAAGTAACACTTCAAGTGATAAGCAAGTTAAGTATCGAACGTCAACTTTGTTTTGTAGATGAACTCATTGCCGAGGATCTTTTCTCGGTTGTTGAAGGCTCGTATGATAAAAATGAGCTTCAAAAAATAATATTAATGCTTAGCATTTTTACAAACTTGGGAGCACCGATTCCAATTCAATCCCTTCATTGGATTATAGAAAAGTTATATGGGATTATTGTCCTTTGCGTATGGTCACAATATGACGAAGGCATTAAGGAAGAAATGCGATATGAAACATCTACTATGTTTGCTAGTGTGTGTCATTGCATAGAAAATACCGAGACTGTTCTCGTATGGCCAAATAAATATTGGGATTCGATATTTGAAAGCATTCTATACGAGATTAAATCCAATAAAACCGTACGCTTCTTGTTCTGGCCCCTTGTTTTCAAAGTTGGATGGAAGATTACATTGATTGATACTCTAAAGGGCACGCAATTATACGACCAAGTCATCGAGAAATACGTCATACGTATTCAACGATGGTGGATCCGTGTGTGCCATGACCCTTACCGTGTACGAAAGGCAACAGGGACCACTGTGGTCGAGTCATTCGCAGAAGACTTCGCAAAATTAATCGAGGGGCACTAAATGTGCCTTTTGGGGGCCCCAAAAGAAGCAGGCGAGCGCAGATATTAGATCTTAGATCTTAAAAACGCAAGCCTCGTCTGACGTAGGTACCTCAAACCTCTTTCGAAATGTGTAAAAGGACACTGCGGGCAGTATGCGATTCGAGCTCTTGTTATACTCCATTGCGACGTCAATGGGCACATCGCGCCATGCGATCGAGATAGACAGATTGTAGTCGGTTGCCCACTTTATGTAAGCCGCGCGAGATGAAACTGATGCATGACAAGCATCGAAGATAAACTTCCGCCGACCTTGTGCATAAAGTGCTTCGGCAATTTTGAGCCGTCTATCTGAGCTTGGGATGCATTCATGATCAACTGCGATCGTCTTCGCCCATGTTGTCTTTCCGGACGATGGATAACCTACCATGATTATGACATCCGTTAGATTCTCTTGCATTTTAAATTCATCAACATCACTAGCCAACGGAAACATGTCTTCGGGCGTAATAAACTGCACGCCAATGTTCAAAGCAAAATCTCGATCCTTGCCACTCCAATCCTTTGGGCGTCCGGCAGCATCACCGCAAAAAAACGATAGCGGATCGAGCTTACCAGGGAACTCTTGCTTAAAGAGCTTCGGGTTTGGCTTGCGATCATCGCTCTCTGTTGCTACAATAAGCTTAATAGGCACATTGAGAGCCTTCATGATATTCGTCACATTCGTAATCATTTCGAACTTCCATGGCTTTTGCTTAGTTTGATCGGACACTATGACTACTTTATAGCCTTCTTCATGATACCTCGCAACTACACTTGGAACACAATCACGAAGCCATTGCCAATCATCGGCACTCTTCGGAAACTGCCGGCCATCATTGGGCTTTATCAGCGTATGATCAAGGTCAAAGATAGCAAGTAGTTCCATAGTATTATGTTACTCAAGCTTCTTCTTTTTAAATGGTTCTTCAATTTTTGATATTTTTCAATTTTTATGCCTTCAAACTACATAGCAACTCTTAGCCCTTGTAGCTATATTAAGCGGGCACTTATGCCTTGGCCGCCAAAAAGTCCAAGGGCTCTAAGATCATAGGGCCTCAACATCCCAAGTTGCCGCCTTAATATAGCTACACGCAGTTGCGAACCCAGGCTATGGCCTATTTGGATTTCTAGCTATATTAGGGCCTTTTTGGCGGCTTGAAACGCCGTGGAGTAGTCCCCATTACACGCCTCGATTAGGAGCAGTAAAAATAATAAAACAAGTAAAAAATGTAACCACCCATATTTGAACCCGCGACCTGAGTCTCAACGTCGTCCGCTTATCGACGGATCATCAAGTCTGGTTCAACTTCACCCCTTACACCACCGAAAACCGGCGGAGGTAACCTCGTCGAACAAGTGCCCTGATCTACGTAAAACTGATATATATACACGTCGCGGCTCATAGTAGGTTCTCGGGCTGCGGCAACCCGTCCTCCTGCCGTGATCTCCCCGCCGTCCCACCGGCTCTCGATGCTATTGCTTAAGACACTTCATAAGTCACTGTTTCCCCACGGCGCGGACGGCTTTACGGTCCACGGCGCGCTACTTTCAAGTTACTGGCCTCCGCGCGTTTTTTTCCGGAGACCGGCCGTCCTCCACAGCGCTCCCACCCGGTGGCGCTCAACACTAGTGCTTTAGACACTTCATAAGTCACTGTTTCCCCACGGCGCGGACGGCTTTACGGTCCACGGCGCGCTACTTTCACGTTTCTGGCCTCCGCGCGTTTTTTTCCGGAGACCGGCCGTCCTCCTTCGCGCCCCCACTCGCCGGCTATCGATGCTAGTGCTTTAGACACTTCATAAGTTACTCTTTCCCCCGGCGCGGGCCAGCATTTTTGGTTCTACAGCCAACTCGCTGCTGCGCCTGTCCACTAACTGCCTGCACTTGCCCACTGCCCACCCCAACCGTGCGCAGGTGCCAAGATGGAGGAGCAGCTGTTTATTGCCGGGAGGCAGGGCAAACTGCGGCTGTTGCAGGACATGGTGCGGGCCTTGGGCGGCCCCGGCGCTCCCGCCGTGCTACGCGCACTCTCTCGGCTTCATCCAACTTTTCTCGTGCATGACATGCTTTTTAGCGCCTGCAGCAATGGGCTCGGCGCCGGCTTTAACATGGTGTCGGAGCTGATTTACTCGTACGGCCCAGTGGGCTCTCCTGCTGTACTGGCTGGCATTCAGTCTGGCCCGCCGGAGCACTGCCTCATTAATCGCGTCGTTCGTACCGCAGAAACGCCCATTTTGAAGCTCCTGCTGCGGGCTTGCGGTGCGCCCGGGTGCCCGCAGGTGCTCCATGTGCTTCAGGCAAGTGACCACGCGCTCATCCGAACTGCATCTGTTTACCGCCGCGATGACTCTTTGTCTGCTCTTGCAATTGCCTACGGCGCAGAGGGCTGTTCGTCACTCCTTACCCGCCTGCATGTGTGGGATGATGGGCTATCCGGGGATGTGCGGGAAGCTCTGCGCGCCAGCTTGTTCTTTGCTAATTTTTTGCTCCCACTCCCACAAGCCTGGAGCATGGGCACGGCGTTCGTGATATCAATCACATCTCGGCAGCGCCGCCAAGAGCTGGCACTGCCGATTTTGCTCAAAGTGCATCAATTTCCGCCCATCATAAAAGAGATGATGCATGACTTTTTCAGGCGGCGCCCATGGCAGCTGTTTACCGAAGTTTATGTGTAATATTTTACAACACTTAGTCACTTGCCCGCCTGCCACTATCCACTCACACTGTTCTTGAGCCAACCTTGCGGATCCTCTAAGACTTTTCGCACCATAATGGTCTGAATCATTGTTTTGTTGCACTCTATTTCCAAAAGAAAAAACCAAGAACCTCAGAGTCCAAGGGCCCTAAGACCTCTTGTCCTCTCCAAAACTATTCTGAAAATCTGTGCAACAAAAGAGTGATTCACACTGTTCTCGAGCCATGTCTAAGGATCCTCTAAGCTTTTCTCGCACCATTTACGTGTGAATCATTGTTTTGTTGCACTCTATTTCCAAAAGAAAAAACCAAGAACCTCAGAGTCCAAGGGCCCTAAGACCTCCCATCCCCTCCAAAACTATTCTGAAAATCACTGCAACAAAAGAGTGATTCACACTACTATCGAGCCAACCTTGCGGATCCTCTAAGACTTTTCGCACCATAATGGTCTGAATCATTGTTTTGTTGCACTCTATTTCCAAAAGGAAAAACCAAGAACCTCAGAGTCCGAGGGCCCTAAGACCTCTTGTCCTCTCCAAAACTATTCTGAAAATCTGTGCAACAAAAGAGTGATTCACACTGTTATCGAGCCACTATCAGGGATCATACAAGCTTTATCGCTCTATTTACGTCTGAATCATTGTTTTGTTGCACTCTATTTCTAAAAGGAAAATCCAGGAACTAAGAAGTCCAAAGGTCCCAAGACCTCCCATCCCCTCCAAAACTATTCTGAAAATCACTGCAACAAAAGAGTGATTCACACTGTTCTCGAGCCACTGTCAGGGATCATACAAGCTTTATCGCACTATTTACGTCTGAATCATTGTTTTGTTGCACTCTATTTCCAAATGGAAAAACCAAGAACCTCAGAGTCCAAGGGCCGAAGACCTCTTGCCCCCTCCAAAACTATTCTGAAAATCTGTGCAACAAAAGAGTGATTCACACTGTTCTCGAGCCACTGTCAGGGATCATGCAAGCTTTCTCGCACTATTTACGTCTGAATCATTGTTTTGTTGCACTCTATTTCCAAATGGAAAAACCAAGAAGTAAGAAGTCCAAGGGCCCTAAGACCTCTTGTCCTCTCCAAAACTATTCTGAAAATCACTGCAACAAAAGAGTGATTCACACTGCTCTCGAGCCACGTCTAAGGATCCTCTGAGATTTTCCGCACCATAATGGTCTGAATCATTGTTTTGTTGCACTCTATTTCTAAAAGGAAATTCCAAGAAGTAAGAAGTCCAAGGGCCCTAAGACCTCTTGTCCTCTCCAAAACTATTCTGAAAATCGGTGCAACAAAAGAGTGATTTACGGAGTCCCTCACACTGCTCTCGAGCCATTGATAGGGATCCTCTAAGCTTTCTCGCACCATTTACGTTTGAATCATTGTCCTTCCCGTTAATCATTGTTTTTTCTAAAGGAATGTCTAAGATCCATGGTTTAAAGGATAAGTCGGCTATAATGACTAGCGAGGCATGGGTCCGAAAAATTGAACCCTCGTGGAAAATTTGGAATAAGTAACCCTTCAAATGGCGCTTCTTCTCACCGAGAACTCGCCCCGAGTCCCTCAGCCCGTAAAGATCAATACGCCACTATGGCTTCACCAGAAGGCAGCGATACATCTTGGGAACGCTATCGAAGCATCGGTTATTACAGGCACCTTCGTTGAACGCGAGGGCATATCCATCCGTTCTACCACTGGGATCCTCGCTGACTCCCCGGGCCTCGGCAAGACAAATATCATGCTCGGTATCATCGCCAGCTCAACGCTCATCAATAACATCGCCATGTTTAAGAAGACCACTGTTGAGTGCAACAAATTCGGATATTTCTATGAAGAACTCAATGCAAACGTCGAGGGCCCGACTCCCATGAAGACTACGCTGATCATCGTTCCTCAAGGCCCCGTCTTCGAGCAGTGGAAGGCAGCAATCGCAAAGACAAGCCTCACGTGCTTGACGATCAATAACGCAAATGAACTATCCGCCGTTCCTATCGCCAATCCAAACCCGACTTTCGAAAAGTACGATATTGTTCTTACAAAGGCCTCGATCATGCCGAAGTTCTTTAAGTACTTCAAGGAAGTGATCTCCGAGCTTCACTGGGCACGCATTGTGCTCGATGAGGCCCACACGCTCGCAAAATCCATTGGCTACATGAAGTTCATTTTCCTATGGGGCATCTCTGCCACTATGGTGACCCATTATACGAATAACAAGAACCCGAAGATGTCCTCGGCGATCTACTTTCGGAACATGCTTATGGTTAAGAGTAGCCCTGCATTCTCTGAGCTCTCTATCTCATTGCCTCTAGTCCAAGAGCATTCCTATAAGATTCGGACCCCTAACAACATGCAAGTGCTACAAGGAATGGTATCAAACCATATAATGGATCTTTTGAGTACCGGCGACGTTGTCGGAGCTGCCCGCATGCTTTCCAAGAAGGATGTTTATGAAACCGATATTGTCAAGCTCGTATGCGAAAACATGGACTATGATCTCTTGCAAGTCACTAGGAAGCTCCGAGACCTTAAGACTGATATGGATTCTAACTTTATCAGCGAGGCCGCTTACGATGCTCGCTTGAAGACCTTGACGACGAAGAAGGAGCAGCTTGAGTCAAAGATCGCCATGATTACTGAGCGCGTTTCGAATGTGCAGAACAAAGACTGCGAGATCTGCTATGGCAATGTAATCCATCCTATCTATTTGTCGTGCACACACATCTACTGCACAGAGTGCCTTGCGCCGTGGATGAAGAAAAAGATGGAATGCCCAACCTGCCGTACTCCTATCGACTCTTCAAAGATCCTTCGCATTGTTCCCGAGGATCAAGCGAGCACTTCGCGCGGCGAGCCGGCTGCTAAGGTAGTGCCACCTCCCCCAACGGACATCAAGGATAAGCTCCATGATACAAAGCTTGCATGTGTTCTGGCTATCTTGAATGTACAAGACCCGAGTCGCCAAACGCTCATCTTCTCTGACAACGATGCAATTTTCAAAGATCTTGTCAAGGCCGTGAATGCGGATGGGATTAAGTGCAAGAGCCTTCCGGGCAATAGCATTGAGAGTACGCGCTTTGTGGAGAACTTTCGTAAAAAGAAGATTCGCGTATTGGTCATCGACACTGCTAAGTTCGCAGCAGGCATTGATCTTTCGTGCGCTTCGGATATCATTCTAATGAACAAGATGACTACGGACATCTCGACTCAATGTATCGGCCGGGCTCAACGAGTGGGCCGCACGGGCCAACTGCAAGTGCACAACGTATACTACACGATTGAGTAGCCGGGCCGAGGCCCTAATGGGCCAAGGAGGCCAAAAAATTGACAGATTCTACATTTTGGGAGTCATGTCTCCGCCATGTCTCGGCTATTCTCATTCTCCGATCTCTTTAAGATTTCAGGTTACCGTGGCAATGGCGACAAGGTTGAGGTCACAGTCAAACGGGAACTAAGTTTCTCTAATTGGCTACCTGCTCCTATCGCTTCCGCTGCTTCCGCTGCTTCGTCTGCTCACGCGCCTGCATTTGTCGATCTTTCGAACAAAAGCACAGCGAAGGAGCTCGCGTGCCCGACTGGCATCAAGAAGTCCAAAAGCGGGCGCGACGTTCGTCGCCGTGGCAAGAGAGGCAAGGGCGCTTAGGCGCATGCTTTCGGGGCGCGGGGTTGTTTTGGGGGCAAAAAATTGACATTTGTATACGTTGACATTGTTAACATTATTCAAGATGGCGCAATTCAGAGCCGATGCTATTTGCCTTCTCAACGAGCTTGAGCATGTAAGCGAATTACTCGCCGATCTTCAACAAATGCAAGATCAAACCGACTCAATCATTAATAGCTATATTGTGATATATTCCTTGGAAATAGTGCTCGAGAAGTATGTTGTACTTCTCTTACAATATAGGGAGATATGCCGCATGAATAATGTGAACGAGGGCCTCGAAGAACAAGATCATGCTCTCATGGAGCATATGATCAAGTACTACAATGTGTCCTCGTTCTTTGGATTTATAGGTCCAGATAATTTGAGTATTCGGATGTTGAAGACTCTTCTATAGTATTTTTGGGGATATTGTATAGAATGAAACTCACGACTAATTACCTAGCAGCTATAGGATACTATTTGCTTCTCGCATTCTCGGTGTATAAGCTATCGGACACTGTGAAGCGACCGGTTGATCTTCTAGCTAATGTATTGCTGATTATTGGTCTCTTCTCGCTCATTGCGTACCACGTTCGATACATCAAGACCGATAAAGACGAGGCCACCGACAAGACCCAAAGGACCCTGCGCCTCACAGCACATAGCACCATTACAACATTTCTATTACTAACCCTCACCTCGCTTTCATCTGCAAAGTTCCAATTCTATGATTGGTTCGCTCTTGTTGGCCATAGCACTCTCCTAGTCTCCGTGGCAAAACAAATGTCCCAATTCATTGGCATCGGTGCCCTTGCCATGTACTTCATCTTTGCAACTGCCCAAAAGATCGGCACTAGCGGCTTGGAGCTGCTAAACCTTGTTGGCCGGGCCATGCTCATGGTCTTCTTCTCTCTCGCTCTCATTCGTCACTTCTAGGATATTGTATCGTTTTATCCAAAAAATTGACGCTTTTTAAGAGAGAGAAGTACTACTACCGTACTCCACAATGGATATCGCAAAGTTCATCAAGTACGTCAACGAAGGAGACTGGAGCGATGGCTATGCCATTGCCACGATGGAGTTCGATATCGAAGGCGGTTTTCACGCCGCCGTGGACACTCTGCGCCCGAGGCTTACGCCGACCGGCTACGACATTCTTGTCAACGGAGAGCACCACCATACTTTCACCGATATCTATGATGTCGTGAAAGTCTTTACGGGGCACTCTATCCCATATGCAGCCGTCTTTCGTGTTTGCATATGTGTCAAGGACCCCAATGACATTGTCAAGGCGCAACGTTTGTTGCGAAAGGCAAAAGAACTTTGCTTTCTCAAGAAGGTCCTGATCGAGGGTGACATATGGAGCCTCGAGGATGGCATTGTGAATGACATTGACACGAGCTTCAAGCCGCGGCCTATTCGGCCTATTCGGTCGAAACTGCGGGCCTTGATGTGCATGGCCGCATAGATCGGAAGACTTGGCGAACGCATGGGGAACGCAAAGGGGAAGTGACGGGGCTTTTGGGGCTTAATAATTGACAAAAATAGAGAATATGCCTTCAAAAAGAGCCGTGGCAATGGATCTCGCAAACTTTATCACAAAGGTCAATACCCTTAAATGGGGTAGCGGATATGCAACCATGGAGATCCATCGAGGGCGTTTTAACGTCGCCGTTCACAATCTTCGCATAAGGCTCAAGAAAAAGAAGCATCATTTTACCATCTGCTTTAACCACAAGCCGTGTGATAAATTGAAAAACATAGCTGATGTAATAAGTGCATTGTGCATAAGCACAAAAACGCATTATAAGTCCTATTTTTTAATGAATATATGCGTGGAATCGCACGACGACATCGTAAAGGCACAATGCCTCATAAGCGAGGCTTCTGATATTTGTAAGCGCCTTAGTATTATATTTGATGGCCGATACACTAGCCTTGTTGATATAGCTACGTCGGACCTATGGATTCCAACCGAGTTTTCCCAAAAAATTGACAACATTTATTAATAGTAGTACAGAGATACGTTGTTGATACGTTGTACGCTTCTATACGCAAAAGAATGGCTTCGTTTTCGATGTCTTCCTACGTTACGCCGATGAGCTCGCCTATGGGCTCGCCTCGTCAACGCGTTGCGCCCGGGGCGCCAATGCGGCTCTCCAACCAGGACAAGTACTTCAGGTGCGTCAATGCGATTGACAATGAGATCACTCGCGAACAGTCGGATGCCCTATGGGTCTTGCTGACTCCTGCCCACAGAATCATGTGGCTTGAGCATTTCAAGAACAACTAGGACGCGAAGGTCGAAACTACGGGTTTTGGGGGTGCACCGTCTTCATTGCGCGATTGAAAGTAATTGCGGATTAAATTGACCATTCGCTGTCCCTCCACGGTCAGCCCGATAGTCCCATAGTTTTTGTCAAAGGTTATGTCTTTTATTGGGCTATAACCTTGCTTCACAAGGATCTCCCACCGCGTTTGATACTGCCTATCAGCAAGACTCCCGTGCCAATGATGCA
>Ga0209355_1000931_pt1 | contig 17017 bp, 12 predicted proteins | sample LauGreSBDMM110SN_3_FD_187563 | JGI IMG/M metagenome (GOLD analysis project Ga0209355, IMG submission 187563) | Freshwater lake microbial communities from Lake Michigan, USA - Sp13.BD.MM110.SN (SPAdes) (version 2) | ecosystem: Environmental > Aquatic > Freshwater > Lake | place: Lake Michigan...
TTGATCTTCGATTCCATCAATCTCAGCAACATCAGTATTAATACGTTCGCTAGAGTATTCAATTCTGTCGCAACGGAGTTCGTATGTGTAGAGTTTACCTAATTGAAAGAAATTCTCAATGTTTTGAGTAAATTTAATTTCATACATGCTTGCAAACATAGGAATCCAAATCATGTCACCTTCTCTTGGCCTCACAATGGCATCGTAGTCATACTCTGATACATCATTTCTGTTACTTAATAATTCATCTCCATCTTCAGTTAACATGTTATATGAGTATTCTGTGATGATAGATGTTTTTAATGATTGTGTGAATCGTTTTTGTGAAATAACAAATGTGACTGATTCGTCAATTTGCAGACCAAACTTTGAAAGAAAGTCTTCTTGCCCCGCAAAACCATCAAAACTTTTTACATACAATTCCATTTCAAGTGCATCATCAAAAAGCATAGACGCATCTTCACCATAAATCTTATCTAAATTTACGTGCGTTCTTGGTAAGTAATAACCATCTATACCATAAATCTTGATAGATTCTATAATTAAATCTTCAACAAGACTTTGTTCCTGTTTGACAGGAGTGTATTGATTAAAATGACGATTACGTGCCATGGGTTAGCCTAGCATATCAGTAACAGGTAATGAGTACGAACTAATCATTTCTGATTCGATAGCTTGAATTTCATCCGTAGCTTCATCCCAGATTTTTTGTCCGTTGAATGTAATGCCACCCGGCATAGAAAGTCCTTCAAACTTTTTCAAGTTTTCGCCCCATTGTTTTTTAATGAGTGCTGTGCAATATCTCTGAAGCCATCTGTCATTATAGATATCTGTATATGTGTCAGGATCAATTTTTTGATACGCTTCGACAATAATGTATTCACCGAGAACAACTTTCTCACCCCAAGCAATATCTACATAAAGTTTGTTTGAGTGGCGTTGAAAACGAATAGCTTGTTTACCAACAAATAGTTCTTCAGCTAAAGCAACGTTTTGAAGTGCCATGTAGTATGGTGCAAATGGTCCTGTATTGAATGCGAATAAGTCGTTAAGGGCAATCTGATATCTTAAATTGAACAAGTTGTTTGTAGAATAACTATTACCAATCGGAAGAATATTGGTGACACCAATAACGGAATCATCAATGGAAAGATATTTATTGGTGATATCGGTTTGTGTGACTTGATGTGCTAGATACACTTTCTCTGTTGCATCGTAGTGATAATCGTAGTAGTATGAAAATGCCATTTCAATGCAATCTTCAGTTTGTTCGTCCGCTACGTTAATTTCCAACAGAGGCGCACCCAATCGTCTGAGACAAAATTCTCTAAACTCATCTCTGGATGCTGGTTTGCTTGTACTCATTTAATGTGCCCCTTAAAATGTCTTTACTCTATTTATAATACTGGGCATTCATAAAAAAACCCCCAATAAAGGGGGTTTTGATTTTGTTTGATATCGAATTATCGATTCATACCTTCAATGAAAAGGTCATCAATCTGTAGTTCAGTAAGTCCAAGAACATTAGAGATTAAAGATGTAATTGGTGAGTTATTTCTTTGAACATATTCACCATATTGCCATTCAATTTGTGCGACACTTCTAGCGTTTTCTTCTGCAATACTATTAATAGCAGATTCTAATGTCGTTAGAATTCCCGCACTTAAGAATGTTAATCTGGCTTGACGCATAGTAATTGAATTTGGAACAATTGATTTTCTGTATGATGCATTTGCAGTATCCAATTGACTCTGCGTAATGCCTGATGCAAGTGCCTCGGATTGAGTTAAAAATGCATGATCCGGATAATCTGCCCAAGTCATATCTCTTCTATGCGTATCGTCTAATACATCCACACCAGAAATAGTTCCCCAAGTAGATGGTAAAGGACCAGAAGATAGAACTTCTTTTTGTGATTTGTTTATACAGTAAAATGTTGTCATTTGTATTCCAGTTTAAATGTTTTTTTCTGATGAAATAGTCTTCTATACGCTGACCTATGTAATGTCGGATATGAGAATGTGTGTCTGTCTTTATCGTTCTCAGTACCTTTCATGCAAACTCCCTGCACAGTTTCTCTTTTAAAGGGGATTAATTGCAATAATGGTGTTCCAGCCGGTATCGTGATTTCACATTCATGTAGTGCAGTAAATACAAAATTGATTGTATGAAATGTATCAAAATCTATAATTCCAGGATACATAAACAAGTCTTTCAAAAATGGACTATGATAATATGCAGGAATTAAATATCCAGACCAACCCGATTTACCAAAAACCGCCCATGGACAAGGAACCTTAATAACAAGACCTCGCACACTACTATTTATAGGAACCATAGGTTCAACCATCTTAAAATTCAAATTACTTTCCTGAATATTATAATTATTGTTATATTTTATTACTGTACCGCCCCTATTGGCCTTTATTGTCATGTCCGACCATGCAGGAATAATATATCCAGCTTTTGCATAATCTGACATACCTGGACAATTTAAAAACTTATCTGTATTACTGTTTTCTTTTTGATCTTTTATCCATTCGGGCATCACACTTCGTGCTAACTCAATTCTAGTTAGAGGAGACACATTCGGCGCTCCTCTAGTACATGCAAATCTTATTTCAGGATCATTATCGAATAGGTTGCCAACAAACTGTTTTAATTTATCTATAATCATTATTTTTTCACCCTTAACTCATCAGTATACACACTCTCCCTTGACAGTTGTTTCTTGGTGAGTGTGGCAATTAAATTAAATTCATCGTTATTCATTTTTCTAACAGTATAGTCTTTAGTTAAATTATCACGTTTTATAGGAATTGCAGTCATCATTGGAGTTCCTGCACGAATGTAACCATCATATAATGGTTTTATCCATTTTCCAGGAAAATTAACTTGTTTAGGATATTTATCGGTATCGACTAATCCACCCAATAGTTGAAATCTATCTTCCATGGTGTTTATGGATTGAATAAACAGAGTGGACCAACCTGGTGCAGTTTTAACTACCCAAGGATTTATAAATTTTATTGGTCTGGATTGTTTAAATGGTCCATCAGCATTATCTTTACTTCTAACCTGTTGCAATTCATGGAATTCTAAACCGGGACCAAAATCGTGTAAAGCTGGTCCGTGGTCAATATGAAATCCTCTAGTGTCAGTTTTTATGTATTGATCCATCATAAATGGTATCACATATCCTAAAGACATAGCATCTATCATAGGCATACATTTTTTTGCTGTCATCATGGGACCGCCATTAGGTCCTCTCAATTCTTGTGAGCAAAATGGTGGAATTTTTTTATACCATTCCGGAAAATTTTTATAAGCAGGTTCTGGTTCTGGAATTGCATTATAATATTTTTCTTCACACAAAAACTCAATAATTGGAGTTTTAAATAGCGAAAATAATTTCATCTAAATTTCGGTCCAGTAGCCCAAACAACAAGACTAACTCTCTCACCTTTAGTTATTGGTTTCACTATATGGGGCACCCAAGATGGTATTACTATAACACTACCTGCTTCAAGTTTTAATTTTAATGGATCATCGGCATTACCATTTGTATTAATCAATAATTCTCCACCTTCGTATTCTTCCGGAGGAGTTAATGCAACCATTAATGATAGTTTTCTATGTACCGTAAGATTTGGTCCAGCATCTATATGCCAATTATAAAATTGGCCTTCTTTATATTTGCCATATTGAAAAACTTCAAATTTTTCTAAATCAAACTGAAATTTGTCTAAATTTACTCTTGCACATAAATTTTGCATTCTATAATAGAGCCATTCGCTTTGTTCGCTAGGAAGAATCCAAGAAACATCACTATTTCTAACTTCAGGCACATGTCGAAATGGCGATTCGCCATTGTCTATATCTTCTTTGTTTGATCCAATAACACCTTGTTGAAACTCAGCCATTTCGCCTAGGCTAATAATATCTAAAATTTCTTCAGAATTAAATGCTTTTTCCCAAGTGATTACTTGTTCCAACGGCTGTAATATGTTTGGAATGGCTAATGCTTGTTGACCTTTTATTCCAAAATTTTGATTGTTCACGTTCATTTGTTTTTTCCTATAAAATAAAATATAAAATTATATATGCATCAAAAATTATGCATTAATAACGCTGACGTAGCCTCCAGGAACTACGCTAATTGATATTCCGGCAGTTGTGTAGTCTATACTAACTGGAGTTGCACCTACAACAGGAGCCGCAGAGTCACTACCACCACCAGGAAAATATACACCTAATAGATTTCCTGCTGTTCCGGTATTTCCAGGAACTGTTGGGTTGTATGTTGTTGGATTGTAATTTGTTGGGTTTGAATATGCAGGGTTTGATGTGGTAGGATTCGTTCCAGCTGGATAGTATGGATTGTATACTGGTGTCTGAACAAATGATGACCCATACGGACCATCATATCCCATATACCAATAACCAACATCTTGAAACCAAGGTGCCATGGTAATACCACCGAAACCTTGGAAGGGGTTAAAGCCATAAGTATTAAAGTGGCCACGACCTGGATATGTTCCACCCCAATAATCGTGATATAGATACAAGGTTTGACCCGTGTAAAACGCAACGGTTCCACCATAAGCGGCATAAAAATTGCCGGGTACGGAGTTGCCGGCTACAAAGTTACCGGGAACTGGATTTCCTGGTACCGTATTTCCTGGAGATGTTGGATTTCCAGGACCTGCACGACCAGTTAAAGTAAAGTCAGTTTTTCCGTATGGGGGATAATAAGTCCCTGGCGCATTAAACGTAACTGTCTCTTTGACAATTGCTCTTGTTCGTTCTCTTCTTAATAGTCCAGATATTTTCATATTCTTATTATATCATTAATAGTTGACGATTGCAAGTGATCCTACGTATGTAGTACCACCATCTCTAGTAAAGAAAGTGTATGCGTCTTGTTTTGCTGATGTTGTTGTTCTTGTTGGAGTCGCACCACCCGACCAAGTTACTGAACCTGGCCATGAAATTGCATATCCACCAGCAGAGTTAACTGTGATAATAGTAAATGATGTAATATCAGTTCCCGATGGAGGATTGATAAAGGATAATGTCGCTGTTCCATTCATTGTCACTACGAATGCGTTACCTAAAGACAAATCAATGTTAGTTGCGCCGCTTGCAGAAACTGCTGTAACAGAGTCACGTTGAATTTTTGCTTTGATGCTACCTGTCCAAAATCCAGACGAATCAACATAAGCAACAACTGTTCCCGCATGATTGATTGTCAATGGAGTTACTGTAGTAGGACCGGATGCAGTCTTAATGTAAATACCATAAGATGTTGCACCATATGCTGAAGTATTTTCAAATACACCAGCGGCTGTAGTATTTGTGTTTGTCGAACCAGTTGAAATTACTTTACTGTATATACCAATTGGCATACTTGTACCAGAAAGTAAATTTCCTGTGTATGATGGCAATGCACCTGTTGCACTAGATGCACCAGTTGCTTCAGCATAAACACCAATAGAACCAGCACCATTTGTATTTGCTGTTGCACGACCATATAGTGCAAATGAATTCAATCCACCAGACGATGCGGCTACAGAGTATACGCCATATACAGAGTTTGAACTTGCAAACGATTGACCTGCATCAATGTATGCGCCATATGTTGGTGATGAATCTCCGCCTGCACTATTAGGAGTCTGTATGTGTAGACCAGATGATGTATTTGCACTATCACTAGTCATTAAAATATGTAACTTTGATTTAACCGTATCAGCATTTGTGCCAATCACCATATTACCATTACTTGATAGTATGGCACGTTCACTATAAGATTCAGAACCAACTGTGCCAGTATATGTACTCAACGCTAAACCGCCACCCGAAAGTGCAGAAACTCTACCACCGCCACTTGTTCCATAAGCCCATTGTGAACCACCGCCAGATGCATTTAAAACAACAAATTTAACACCGGTTCCTCCTGGCGTTAACGTTGTTCCAATAGAGATATTATTATTTGCAACAATTGTATTTGCAGTTTCTGTTGTTATGTATGATGCGCTTCCAAAAAATGTGGCCGCTTGAAAATCCGAAAGTTGAAACGATGCATTAGCTGTATCAATCGGATGTATTGGTTCTGGAGTATAACCCTTAAATACTTTCCAACGATCTTCAGAAGCATCTCTAAAAATACCAGTATGTTTGTATGTACCATCATTGTAGTTTGCGGCAAGCCCGATATCTGGATTTGTTACTGTATTGTTTGCATTTAAATATATAATGCTATCTTCAACGTCAAATGATTGTGTATTTAATGTGACGGTGTTACCTTGAATAATAAGGTCACCTGCAATATTCGCACTACCACCAACATATATGTCAGAACCAACCCAAAGTTTTTTACCGATTGAGGCGCCACCATACGTGCGTAAACTTCCACTATTTGCTGTTTCCGAGTCTTCTCCAGTAGTCAATACCATTCTAACATATGCTAAATTTGCATTCTGATTTGATGAAAATGCTACGGTATTTGCTGACACAGCGGTAGTAATTGGTGATGATCCACTAGCCTGAAACGTCAATGTTTCTGAACCAACCGAAATAGAATCACTTCCAGTATCGCCAGCAATACTCAAACCGGAATTAATAGTATTACTAATATCGTTAACGGTTGATCTAAACTCGTTAAACGTATTTCCTAATTGTACTTGATTTATTAATGGCATTTTTATCTACTCTCATTCGTTATTTGTAACAACATGCGCTTGATATCGCTTAATTCCGTTTTCATAAGATGAACCTCGTTTCGGATTTGACTTAACTCTTCTGCACCCTTATTTATATCTGTAAATTTTCTCTTTTGAATTTTATACTTCAAAAGCGAATCCATATCAGTATTTAATATAGCTTTAGAGTGTATGTCTCTTTCTGTAAAACCTCGTACCGGTTCAATAATAGGAACTTTATTTTTTGATGATATCATGCCAATGCAATTCCTCTTAAGTTTTTAATTTTCGGAGCATAATTTGGATTGCTTGAAAGAAATACAACTTTTATTGCAAAGTATTTATATCCTTGGAATGTTCTTCCGTCGGGGGTCGTATATGCAATTGAGTTATTTAGCACTTTGAATATATCTTGTCCAGATGAAACTGTTGAGAATGCACTATCTACAGTCAACGAAATGTTATTTGCAATCGTAGTGACAACTCTATTTACTCTAGTAACACCAACAGCAATTGTATCACCAATCTTCAAATCTTCCGTGAATCTAGTTGATGTTCCAGTAACTGTTGTTGATACGTTAGATATTGCAACATTACCAGTAAGCATTGTTGAACCGCCAGTTTTGATGCTTGTTGGAATAGCATATTTTTCTTCTTTAAAATCTGTTTGATCCAATGTAAATGTTTCTGTACCAGACAATTCTAAAGGTGTATAGAATTTATCATCAAAGCTATCCGAGTCATTTTCGTTTAAAACTTTGGTGTAAATTTTAATTGATGTTCCTGGCGGTCTGTTTACATCTAAGTAAACTACCATATCGGATGCTTCAAATCCATCATTCAAGGTAACAACTTTTGTAATGTATCTAGATTGTGATGAATAAGGTCCAGTTGGATGCTCTTCATTTCTAGTTGACATTGTTTGAGCCACAGCATTGGATGTTGTGAATGCGCTAGTCACAGTTAGATATGTAGCATTCGTAACACTTGCAACTCTTCGGTATTCAGTACCAAAGTCTGCATACTCACCAGCAAATACTGTGTTAGAGAAATCAGTACCAACACCAACAACCGCTGTATCTGTAGTATATGTTATTGTGCCAGTAATTGGTGTGTAGTAATCATTGTTAATAATGTTCTTTGAGAAATTGAACAAAATGTTTTCATTGTCAATGTATGGACTAATATACTTATCATTAGTTGACAATGTTGCTCTTAACTGTAAAGACTTAAATGAATTTGTATCTTCAGCAGTATTTGCAGAAATTTGTTTTCTAGAACGATTTATCAACTTCTCATAGTTTTTAATTGTTGTATATGAGCCATCAACTGCATATGCGCTATCGGCAGTTTTAATATCGTATGTGATATTAGTTCCTGGTAGCACTTGATCTCCGATGATTGGTGTCAATACATCATACTGGAATGCATTTGAAATTGGAATGTTTGCCCAATATGCAACTTTACTAGATGTTGTGAATTCAGCAACTCTCATTGTGAATTTAACGTCTAAGTTTTGTCTAGCAGTATGTGTTCTGTCATTAGATGATGAGAATAATACTCCGCTATTATATGCGGATTCAATTCTTGTATTCTTATCAGGATTAGTAACGTCAATTGAACCCAACTCTGCAACCCAAACTGCATAGTCTGCGTCATTGTTTTCTGGACGCATAGTGAACGCATAGTCATTACCCGAAGCAAGAAAGATAGGATTCTTGAATGTGAATTTTGTTGCCGTGGTTGCGTCAGTACTAATATTAATGTTCCTATTATTCACAACAGCTTCATCACCTATACCAACAAATTTTGGAGATGGATATCCGTTATCAACTTCTCTAATTTCAACTCTAACATTTCTGTTATCATCTTTAGATTTAGTTCTGAAGTATAAGTCTATAGATGTTGCATAGAAACCTTTTGGATAGGTTTGTGGATCAACATAGAAACTCTGTGACAATGGATCAACTCCAGGCCATTGATTTGCTGGAGGAGGAACAACTGCACGTCCAATTTCAACACGTTCTTGGGAGATTGTTCTTCTGCCCAATAGCGTAATGTTTGTCTGGTCATTAAATGTCACATTATATGGGCGAGAATTAATTGTAACAGAACCTGTAGACTGTTGAATACCTTGTGCAAAAATTGTGTTTCTGGCAGCCGTTAATGTTGTTCCGGAAGAGTTTGTTGGGCTGTCTGTAACTAAAAACTCTCTCTGACCAACATAGAATGTTCTATATGGAACTTCAAACACCAAATGAATTTGATTATTTTTAACGATTAATGGTTGAGTTGCACCATCAGCAATTGCACTCCAACTTGTGCCTTCTTCGGTTAAATATCCATTGTTATCATATTTTGAATTCAATTGTTGAAATGTAGTAGTACCTAACAATTGAATTTGATAACAATTTGCTGTTACGTCTACACCATCAAAGAATGCATAAAGTCTTGCATTATTTTTCAAACCTGTTGCATGAATTGCAAATTCTCTTCTACGCATCCATAGTGCAGTCTCAACCTTAACAACTCTATCGAATGCAACATCTTGTTTAGATGATGTTGCAGATGAACCAGATGCTAATTGATTATATGCAATTTGTGTTGTATTTTGAATTGCTGTAGTAACATTAAAGTTTCCCTGTTGTGCAGTTTGTGCAGTTGAACGATCAATATTTGTTTGTAAACTATTACCAATCCAGTGAACGTTTAACGGGGCAACTTCAGAATTCCATGCTTGAGTTAATGCTTTCCAATTGTCCGCATCACCAGTGTCATTGTAAACAATCGCTTTGCTTGTGTCATTTGTAGTTTCAAAGAAATTGTCTACGAATGGAACAGCAGTTAATTCGCCTTTCCAGACGAAGTTTAATTCTTCAGCTAAACGAAGTTGTGCTGATGCATATGGTTGTTTTAATCCTGGCGCTTCAACTTCCGTATATGGAAGCATAATTTTATTACCAGTAGTGTTTGCAGTTTCTGATAGAGTTCCATTGTATCTCATACCGGAAGTATTTGCATTGTCCTGCAATGCAGTAGCAAATCTATTTGTTCTATCAATAGCCGAAGCCCAATCAGTACTTACTGGATTGCTGACTGCAAATCCAGAGAATGGATCTACAATAATACCATTTTTGAATCTATCAAATCCATTGTCATCTAATTGCGTGGTGTCTGTTGCTTGCTTCTCTAAAAAGTTTAATGCAGTAAAATATTCTAACTTTTCAACTCTGTCATTAAGTTTAGCAACGTCACGCATAGTGAAACGTTTATTCTTCAGCAATTTGATTTTAACATCAATTGGATTTGAAGGATACGGAGGAATTGTCAACTCAGCAATTTCTAACGTATCTGGTTTTGTTGGAGGCGATTCTGCTTTTTGATTTCCTGCGCTAGGTGGAACACCATCATTGATACCAAACACACCACGGTTGTTGATATAAACTTTAGAAATTCTACCTTTGTAGTAAACCAAATCAGCATCAAAATCTGAACCAGATTGTGGAATACGAAGTCCATATGTTGGAACTTGATATGTACCATCATCAATTGCATTTAGTGATGTATTAGCAGTTTTGATTGATCTAAAGTCAATACAGTCACGCAAATTATATGCAGTCTTTGTCGTAGGACTTGTAAAGATTGGAATTTGTGCTGTTGTGATTGTGGTATTAGATGTTGTTGTGTCATTAACTGGATATGAATCTACCGATAGATATCCAACACCTTGTGATGTATCATGTGTAAAATTATCAAAGACTGCTAACAATCTTCCGGTAGGAGTAAATCCAGTAACTGGAGTGATAGTTCCATGCTCATATGCATAATCACGTTGACCGGTGTCTAATGTGAAATGTGCAGTAACATTTGTATTGGATGTTGTTGCGGCAGTTGCAAATGATGAGGACTGATAAACTGATCTTAACTGATAGACATCACCGTATCCAAGTCCAAATGGACCTGCTAGTCCAGATATGTGAGTATTAGGATTGATATTTGCTTGAGTTGCATAGTTGAGAGTTTTAATCTTTTCTTTTGCATTAGCACGATCCATCGAAACAATAATGTCTGCGGTGAAAGTTGCGTTTTCTTGCAAATCAATTGATGCAGTACCCGGAGAAGAAACAGTAACAGTACGTGTGCTTCCTTTGCCACCATTTGTGCCTAATGCTAATACAGTTCCTGTTGGAAGAACTTTTGTGAATGTATTAGCTGTCGCACCAGTTGCATGTGTGCTAGTGAGAGTTAATGATGTTGCATTTGTAATAGATGCAATCTGTTTCGTTAAACTATTAATCTTAATGAAATCGCCAATGCTAACTTGCGTTGTGAAAGACGTTCCGCTACCTGTTACAGTATTAGATGCCGCACCCACAGTAACAGTACCAGTCAACGCAGAAGTTTCTACGTTAGCACCAGCATTGTTAACTACAACCATGTAGTAGTCATTTTTCTGTGTGGAGTTTAATGTTCCAGTACCAACGAAAGTTTCTGTCACTACGTCTGTTGCAATAGTCGATACACCAGATGTGAATGAAACAGTAAATTTCTTTTTGAATCTAAATGCAGTTTCAACGTTACCAGCATCAGAACGAATAGTTTTAATTGCCTGATATGGCAATTTAAATAGCATTGAGTTAAAACCAGTTTCTTGCAACACGGCTCCATATGGAGTCACATCTGCAATGTCAGCAAAACGTTTTGGTGTTGCAGAATCATATACTGAACGAACATCTTTAAAATTCTGGCCAGAATTCATTGTAATTTCATACAGATACAAATAATATCTTGCGTCAGGTTGACCTTTTGAACCACTAACGTATTCTACAGAACGTACTCTAGCGGTACCAATCTTATTTCCAGATACTGTTGCGGTAGAATGAGTTGCATTTGTAACTACTTGCTGTGCCGCATCATATAGGTCAACTTGAGTTGTTTCCATAACATCCCAAGCACCAACTAATTCATTGACAAGAATATATTGTCCGTAGTTAATTTGAGTTTTAGTTTGGTCAACATAGTTTGTTGCTAAACCCTTTTGAACATCAATTGGAGTTTTTGCAATAATTTCATTTCGGTATCCAGAAGTATATGACGTAAAAGGATCAACTTCAACTAATAAAATATTATTGTTTCCGCCTTGACCAGAAGTGTATCTACCACCATTGCTACCATTTGATAGATGCTCACGAACAGTAACAATAGGATCAGAAATCGTATAGTTTCCAGATTCTTCATTTGTTCTCTTTGCCATTACATCTTCAAGATTACTATCTACAGTAGTGACTTTGCGCCTTCTTGTAATGCCGTCTTCAATTTCTGTTACTGTGATGAATTCGTTTTCATCTGTAGTTGCACCTAATGCAACTTTTGTTAGAACAGAATCAATTTTAAATCTATCCGCACCAGGTGCTTGATAATTTGGTGTTCCTTGTGCATTATCAACTAATGAGTTGTCTGCAATGTAATCGACAAAAGATTTTGTAGGAACTAAACCAATTTTATATGATGGAACATTAGAATATTTGTCAAGAAGAATTGTTTGATTTGTATGATTGACAAAATGATCTGCCATCCAAATGATACCATTAGAAACAGTTATTTTTGAACCATAGTAATAAATGGTTTCTGTTTCTAAGCCTTCATCTACAACATTACGAATAGCATTTGTAGAGGCCGCATTAGCATATGCTCTAGTTGAAGTGTTTGCAGTAAAGATTGTCTCCGAATTTGCAAACGCAGTATTAGACGTATAGTTTGTGATGTTCGTAACATTAACCACAAGAGTTGAACTAGTGCTTGTTACTGTATTTGCAGTTGTTGTAGTCAATGTTCCTGATACGTTAGAAACAAATATTTTATTTGTTCCCGTAATTGGATCAATATAAGCCGCTTCAATTGTTGCAGTATTTCCAGTAGAAAATGTAATTTTATTTCCCGGAACTAAAGTTGTAGGAGCATTATTTACAGTAAGAACTTGAGTTCCGTTTGTTGCGTAATTGATAAAAAGAGTTTTTGGATCAGTACCTTCTAAGTCGGTTACTATTCCGCAATACGCTTTGATACCGCTATTTGCGCCGTAAACAATGCTACCGTTAAATGCGGCAACATTTGCTTCACTACCATTATATGTATTTTGTAATTTTACAAAATTTAAACCTAAATCTAAATTTTGTTCACAACCTTCAACAATAGCGCCTTGCTTGAAAAAGAATTCCGCAAAACGCTTTGTCTGAGTTTGCTGAATAGTTTGTGCTTGTGTTAATTCTCTAGCCTGAACAGCACGTCCAGGTCTGTAGAGAACTCTTACAAACTTTTTATCTTCATCAAAATCATCATAATACGGACTCGTATTAAAGTCTACACCACCTGGATTAGCCATTTATATTTCTTTGTTTGTTTAGAACTGGATGATAAGTTTTACGTCTTCGATCTGGTCTGCCGCTCTAGAGATGGGCACTCTATTTTCAACATAAAGAATGTCACCTGTATATGGTTGCAAACCTGGAGTTGTGATTACGGCAATCGTACCTGTTGCGGTAGATGTTGAACCCGTAATAGATGTGGCATTTGCAAAGTTTTGATTTACTGGTTTAGTTAAGTACAAGTTTGGTGTGTCCCATTCAACAACAGTAGCAGTATTTGATCCAGATACAGCAATTTCGTCCAATGAGAATGTTCCAGAAATTCCGGACAATTGATATTTGAATGTTTGTCTGTAAGAAGATGCACTTGCTCTTGTTGTCGTGCCAAACAAATATGGATCACGAATAATACCAACTTGACGGAATTCGTTAGCTGTAGAAATTGTATTGGATTCGCTACCATCTAAACGAACGTTAATCATAATATATTTTGCGCCCAACTCTTCAATAGGATCAGCGCCATGACCATAACGTGGAGAGATAATTGCTGTAGCCGCTGCCGCACCAGAAGCAAAAGACACACTTGCTTTAGTGTATCCAGTACCGGCCGCTGTGATTGTAACTGCTGTAACTACGTTAGCGGTAATTGTTGCATTTGCAGTAGCGCCTGTACCATCACCTGTAATAGTAACGGCTGGTGCAGTAGCATATCCAGAACCACCAGAAGTAACCTTGATGACTTCAATTCCACCATCAACTGCGGCACCCTGAACACTCCATTGAGTTGTTCCATCATCAGATGCTAATGTCTGAATTGGCATGTAGTCGCTAGTCAAAAATTTAAGTGCTTTAGCAGTAGAAACTGTATACATGAATTTCCAAATGTATCCGTCTGCTGTTGTAAATCTAGCAGAACTTGTTCCTGTCGGCTTTGTTGTTGATGCCGCACTGGCATTATTGAATAAACACTTGTAAACGTTATAATCTTCTGTCATAACGTAGAATGTGTCTGTTAAAAGACTTGTACTTGTATCATCATATGCAACATAGACTGTACCACTTGTCCAATCATAACGTGGAACTGCATGTGTTACGTCAGCACTTTGAATGCGTTTTACGCCATACATATCACGCCATGGAGTATATTCGATATTAGCTGTCGAATTTATTGGAGTTGGGGGAGAGTTGTCGTTTGCGAATGCAGTATTTTTACCGACAAACAAATACATAATCGTATTTGCCGCTTCTGAAAAAGATTCATAGAATTGCTGTGCATTATGAATTCTGAACTTACTTGTTACTATTGATGCCATGTGGGTTTCTCCTTGTGAATACTGTACTTAAGTTGTTTTTCATTTACTTATTTATACAAAGTTTTTTCGTTTTTTACGCTATCTCTAATGTTAATATGCTAAATAATTATATGAAAACCATTTATAAATTCTTAACATTGTCACCTTCAATCCTATTCTTTATAGGATTTATTTATAGTCTCTCTATGCCCAGTGCAATTTGCGGACACGATTGGCAAATGCCTGCAATGTGGTTCGTTATGATGTTGGCACACTTAACACCTTGGTTAATTTGGTGGCAACAGCGTAACTTTACCAGGAATTGAAAAACAGCAATGATACGCTCCTTGTAGCACCGCCCACGATTCCCAATAATATATTTCCAACAAATCCATTCTGTCCTTCGGCACCCAAACCAAATCTTTTATCAGTATTACACCGCACGGTCCCTGTATTGTCACAGTCGAATTGTATTCTCCTGTGGTTGTAAGTAAAGTCAACATTAATTGTCATGTTGTCAGATAGCAGATATGTCTTTAATGCTAATCACACCTATCATGCCTCCGTGATTAGAACAAAGATAGCCATAACTACCATTTATGTTTGCTGGAACTTTCCAATACAATGTACCTGAAGTTTTACCTTGAGCCGCCGATCCCGTTGTGACTACTCCTGCACTAGTTACGTGTGTTAATCCCGTGTCATAGTTTGCGCCAGAATATCTAATCAAAAATGGATGACTACTCAAAGCACCAGTGCCCAGATCAAATGCTATAGTAGTGCCGCTGATAGCGTATATAGTTGGATTATTTCCGCTGTATTGGTCAAACAAATATGCTGCCGATCCACTTGCAGTAACTGCTAATCTTGTAATAGCAGGCAGATAAAATTTATCTACTGTAAGACTAGCATTATCAGTAAGTGCGGCAAATGTTGTAGCGCCAGCGGCTCCCGCTGATCCAGTTGCACCTGTAGCGCCAGTAGGACCAGTATTTCCTGTGGCTCCTTGTATTCCTTGTATTCCTTGTATTCCTTGTATTCCTTGTGATCCAGTTGCACCTGTAGCGCCAGTGGCTCCAGTGGCTCCAGTGGCTCCTGTATTTCCTGTCGGTCCTGCTGGTCCAGAAGTTATATCAGTATATTTGGCAAGTTGAACCCATGCACTTGAATCTGCAAAATACATATAACCAGTAGTATTACTGTAAGCAATTGCACCCTGATAAGTTGCGGCACTCGGAAATACGGATGTATTTGCCCAATTAAATGAAATAATACTACTTGCAAGTGGCGCTGTAATTGCACCATTATCAGCAATTGTCACTAAACTTTTTTGTATAGTAGTGCCAGAAGTTCCATCGTATCTTACGATAGAATTATCAACATATGCGCCGCCAGCACTAACTACGTCACCACTTCCGGCACCAGCAGGACCAGTATTTCCTGTGGGTCCTTGTGGACCGGTATTTCCTGTAGCGCCTGTGGCGCCAGTTGTACCCACAACCGTGCCAACATTAATTGTTGCAGTATTACTTAATGTGATAATTAAATTATTACTAACTATGTTTGCGGTAGAAATACCCACACCCGTATTTCCTGTGGCACCTGTGGCACCAGTGGCTCCTGTTGGTCCTGTGGCACCAGTTGGCCCTGTATTGCCTTGACCGCCACTATAACTAAATCCAAATTTTCCTGTAGCAGAACTATATTGCAATACTTGACTATCAAGAGGGAGCGTTGTATAGTTAACCGCAAACAACAATGATGAATTATTACCTAAGTTTGTGTAAATTTCACTAAAATTAGAATTAATTTTTATAGCACCATCTCTGAGAGGATCGCCTGTACCATCATTGATGGTTGTTCCTGTATCAATAATTAGTTTAGACATTTTTTATCCTTGATCGAAAGTAAAAGTTTGATTGTCAAATGTTATATTTGTACTATCAAATGGTTGTAGTTGTGATATTGAAATCTGTTTATATCCAAAGACATTCGAATACTGATTCATTGGCTGTCTATCAACAACCATGTGTGTGGTATTTGCTATTGCTTCTACCTTGAAATACTCATCGTTTGCCACGAACACATCGTATACGTCATAGTCTGTTTCAAAGTTTGTTCCTGTTCCAACAACAACTGGTGCAGATGCGCTAAACACCACTTCATCTACATCTTCAATAGAAATTTCTGAATAATCATCTATTGTAAACAACGAATAATTTTGTGTGGCAGAAGAAACTGTTCCTGCAATCTTTGCATATTTTATATATGTTGTTGAAGTTTGTGGTGCTTGTGGATATACTGAATCAAGTGTTTGTTGACCGATAATATCTGTAGTTCCAGGAACAACATCATCAAATGTAAATGTCTGGAATGCAGAAATTCTAACGTCTTCATACAATGTATCATACGCTGAAGGTTCGCTCTGAGTTTTAACTAAAATTTCACCTCTGAATATATCAGTCGGATTTGGTTTTGCAGATTGTCCGCTAGTATATGGTGATGTTGTCGCTTTGATAGTAACATCGGATGTTGTTGTGCCAAGATTTGTATCAAATGTGATATCGGCTAATGCAGATATTGGTGTTGATGCATAGTCGGATAACAAAGCATCATCATAAATCGTGTATCTAAATCCACCGCCTTCTATACGAACAAC
>Ga0209355_1000933_pt1 | contig 16999 bp, 18 predicted proteins | sample LauGreSBDMM110SN_3_FD_187563 | JGI IMG/M metagenome (GOLD analysis project Ga0209355, IMG submission 187563) | Freshwater lake microbial communities from Lake Michigan, USA - Sp13.BD.MM110.SN (SPAdes) (version 2) | ecosystem: Environmental > Aquatic > Freshwater > Lake | place: Lake Michigan...
TGGTTTTGCCCATGACGATGTAAACCGCGCAGCGTGGATCACCCGCACCTGACGACCACCACTTGCGACCGTTGATGACGTACTCATTGCCATCGCGCTTAATTTCGCATTGAATGTTGGTGGCATCTGAAGAAGCAACGTCAGGTTCGGTCATGAGGAAGGCTGAGCGAATTTCGCCTCTGAGCAATGGCTCTAGCCATTGGTCTTTGAGTTCTTCGCTGGCATAGCGTTCAAAGGTCTCCATGTTGCCTGTGTCAGGCGCTGAGCAGTTGAAAATTTCAGCAGCGAAAGGCACACGTCCCATGATTTCGCACAGCGGTGCATATTCCAAGTTTGACAAGCCTTGGGGTGCACGAGGTGACTTGGGCAAGAACAAATTCCAAAGACCAGCAGCCAGTGCTTTGGGTTTCAGTTCTTCTACAATTTTGGTAGGGATCCAAGCATTGCCTTTGGCGCGGTTATCGGCAATTTCTTGAAAGAAACGCGCCTCGTTGGGATAAATGTGTTCGTCCATGAATGCCAGCAAGCGGGCTTGCATGCTTTTGACTTTGTCTGAGTATTCGAATTGCATTGAAGTTCTCCTGTTAAATCTTAAAAATAGATGCGGTCTGTTAAGCGGGGGCTTAATGAACTTGGCTTGCAAACTGCCATGCCAGTTCGGCCATGGGTTTGGCGCCGTTTCCTGATGCTTTGGCTTGATCGCTAGAAGCAGTGCCGTCTACCACGCGTTTGGCAATGCCTTGCAAAATGGCTGCAATGCGGAACAGGTTGTAGGCCATGTAGAAATTCCAGTCGATTGCCAGTTTCTCGGGTGTGGTGAAACCAGTGCGCTGGCAATAACGTTGGATGTATTCAGCTTCTTCTGGAATGCCCAATGCTTTGTGATCTAGGCCGCCTATGCCGCGGAATGAACCTGGCTTGATATGCCAGGCCATGCAGTGATAACTGAAGTCAGCCAGTGGATGACCTAAAGTAGACAGCTCCCAATCAAGCACCGCCAATACTTTGGGCTCAGTGGGGTGAAACATCATGTTGTCCAAGCGAAAGTCGCCATGCACAATGCTGACCAAAGATTCGTCTTTGGCGCTACTGGGGGTGTTGCTTGGCAACCATGCTATCAAGCGGTCCATTTCTGGAATGGACTGTGTTTGGGAGGCCACATACTGTTTGCTCCAGCGGCCAATTTGACGTTCGATGTAACTGCCAGGCTTGCCATAATTGGCCAAGCCTTGATCTGCAAACTTCACGGTGTGCAGCGCTGCAATGACGCGGTTCATTTCGTCGTATATTTCGCCGCGTTGGCTGTTGGTCATGCCTGGCAAAGACTGATCCCACAAGACTCTGCCAGCTACAAATTCCATGACGTAAAAAGCACGGCCAATGATGGCCTCATCCTCGCAAAGCACATGCATTTTGGCGACGGGCACCGCTGTACCCGCAAGGCCTTTCATGACGGCAAACTCTCGTTCAATGGCATGTGCAGATGGTAATAATTTGGCCACAGGACCAGGCTTGGCGCGCATCACATAGGCGCAGTTGGGCGTGATGAGTTTGTAGGTCGGGTTCGATTGCCCGCCTTTGAACATTTCAACGTTTAGGGGGCCCTCAAAGCCAGGCATGTTGGCAACAAGCCATCGTTCAAGGACTGGCATATCAAAGGCATGGGTGCCGGTGACTGGGCGTGTGCCCACGAAATGATCAAACTGGCTCATGGGAATTACCGCAGTGAATGAACGAAGTGAGGGTCAGGCTGCTGGCGTTCAGTTGTCCGAATCCACGATTTTTAAAAGGGCCTCTCTGTCGAGCACGGTGAGACCACCAGGTTCGATTTTGATGACATGTTCGCGCTCCATTTGCTTGAGTTCTTGGTTCACACGCTGCCTGGAAGCACCCAATAACTGGGCAAGTTCTTCCTGAGCCAATTGCAAACCGATTCGAATGGCTTTGGCATCGGACAAACTGGGTACGCCGTAGCTGCGAAGCAAGTGATTCAATTGTTTGGCCAAGCGTGCTCTGAGAGGCAAAGTGTTCAAGTCTTCGACCAATCCGAAGAGCTGTCGAATGCGGCGTGCATGCAAGCGCAACATGGCGTCGTACAGTTCTACGTGCAAAGCCAAAATTTTCTTGAAATCGGCTTTGGCCACGTTGAGCGTCGTGGTTTCGCCGTGTGCGTAAGCATCGTGGGTGCGTCGGTCGCCGTCGAAGATGGAGACGTCGCCAAACCAAATGCCTGGCTCGACATAGGTGAGGGTGATCAATTTGCCTGAGACCGAGGTAGAGCTCACTCGCACGGCACCTTTGGCGCAGGCGATCCACTGCTCCGGCGGCTCTCCGCGGGCTGCAAGCAGTTCGCCGTCTTTGTGTCGTTTGACGTAAGCGCATCTCAGAATGTCGTGTCGAAGGGAAGGTGAAAGTGTAGAGAACCAACGACCTGCGTTGATGGCTTCTCTTTCCTCCATCGTAAGAATGGGTTCGTCCATAGTCTGTCTTTTGAGTGACTGGGTTGCAAAAATTTGTCGCCTGAGGGACCCTGTCTTACTCGTAGCGAGGTTTTTCTTTGTTTAAAAAAGCAGAAATACCAATGCCCGCATTGACATGGTGCAAATTTTTTACGAAATGGTCGCGTTCTAGCGCCAGTTGCCGATTCAAGGACGCGGCATCTGCTTCATTGATCAGTTCCTTGATGCTGGCAAGTGCATTGTGAGCCTTTTGGTTCAAAAGGCTGGCCATGGTGAGGGCTGTGCCCAGAGCTTGTCCGGGCTCACACAATTTGTTAACTACGCCCAACTGATGAAGTCTTTCTGCATGGATGCGATCTCCCAGCATCAAGAGTTCTGTGGCCATTTGGCGAGGAACACTTCGAGACAAGCTCCAAGTTCCGCCACCATCAGGAGACAGCGCAATGTTGCTGTACGCCATGACAAAAACACTGTTTCGAGCTGCCACAATCATGTCGCAGGCCAGAGCCAAAGAAAACCCAGCACCAGCTGCAGGACCTTCAACAGCCGCTATCACGGGCTTTGGAAATGTTCGAATGGCCTCAATCCAGTTGTGCAGGCCTTCGATGCTTTGAGCTTGGTGCTCCGGCGGTTGTTGGCGATTGCTGTTCAGTCTTTGTAAGTTGCCTCCTGCACTGAACAGTTCACCTTCGCCAGTAATGACCACGCTTTTAATTTCAGCGCTTGTTTCGGCCACGCTCAGTGCCTCAACGCCGGCTGCATACATTTCTGGGCCGAGTGCATTCCTGTGCTCAGGATTGCTCAAAGTGAGAATCAGGGTGGCGCCTTCGCTGGTGCTAAGCAGTTGAGCAGACATGATTTAGTCCTCGGTATGAAGTAAGGACAAGCCAATGGCTCCTCGGCGACGCAACCATGGGCTTGGGCGATACCTTGGATCACCGTAGACAGTTTGTAAATTGAACAGCACTTCCAAAACATTGGTAGGGCCTAATTTGTCGCCCATTGCAAGTGGGCCGAAGGGGTAACCGAGGCCCAAAGTGACAGCAACATCCAAATCTTGCGGTGTGCAAACACCTTGTTGGCACATGTCGGCCGCGATGTTCACAATGTTAGCCACGACGCGTTGAGTAATGAACCCCCCGCTGTCACGAACCACGCTGACAGCCTTGCCATCTTTGGCAAACAGAGCATGGGCCGCATCTCGCATGTCAGACCTTGTGGCTGGGTTTGTGGCTAATACGCGTCGCTTGGTGGCAGCATCGTCAAACAGCATGTCAATGCCAATGGTGCGCGCTGGGTCAAGGCGTTCAACCACGGCCACTGTTGTGACATCAAAGCCTAGAGGTGCCACGAGGGTTAAAGCATGTGGGGATGGAGAAGCTCCTGTTTCGAGGGTGGCACCCAAATCTTTAAGAAGCTGTAAAAGCTCAACTCGCCTTGAGGCACGCGGAGATACCCAAACAGGTGGAAACTCTTTCACCTCAGGCACTGCGGGTTCTTCGGCGACAACTGCTTTGCCATCAACGTAATTGTAAAAGCCTTGACCCACTTTCCTACCCACCATGCCACCTGCCAAGCGCTGGGCTGTGATGACACTGGGGCGGTAGCGAGGCTCTTGATAGTACTGGTTGTAAATCGACTCCATCACAGGATGTGATACATCCAAAGCCGTTAAATCGAAGAGCTCGAAGGGACCCAATTTGAAGCCAACTTGGTCTTTCAAAATCCGATCAATGGTGGCAAAATCTGCCACGCCTTCAGACACGATGCGCAAAGCTTCGGTGCCATAACCCCGGCCTGCGTGGTTCACTATGAAACCAGGGGTGTCGTGAGCTTGAACGGCAGTGTGCCCCATTTGTGTGGCAAACGCTGTCAGCCGCAGGCAGACGTCTGAATTGGTTTTTAGACCTGCAATAACTTCCACCACTTTCATCAATGGCACTGGATTGAAGAAGTGATAGCCCGCAAATTGTGCTGGTCGCTTGAGGGCTGCAGCTATGGCGGTGACGGAAAGCGAGGAGGTGTTGGTCACCAAGACCGTGGTTTCAGGAACCAAGTTTTCTAGTTCAGCAAACAAGCTTTTTTTAATGTCAAGTTGTTCAACAACGGCTTCGACGATCAACTCACAATGCTTTAAATCTTGCAGGCTGCTGGCCGTCTTCAAATTTGATTTGTAGTTGGCAACTGTGGCCGCGTCAAGCCGGCCTTTTACAACAAGTGAGTCCCAAACCAGATACACGGCATCTTTGGCTTTGAGCGAGGCATCTGCTTGGCTGTCGTAAAGGTAAACATGACTTCCTGCTTGAGCAGCAATTTGGGCAATGCCACGTCCCATGGCACCTGCCCCAATGACAGCGACTTGTTTGAATGCAATGTTCATGTTTTGATTGTGATGAATATAAATTTTTCAAACAGACAATATCTACTGGCAATCCCTTAGCGGCGAACTTGCAATGCGCCTGGATTGACAATGTTGGTAGGGGTGCCTTTGATGAAATTGACCACGTTGTCAAAAGCTGCGCCAAAGTACAACTCGTAGCTGTCCGTTTCAACATAACCAATGTGGGGTGTGCAAATGCAATTCTCCAAACGCAGCAGCGCATGGCCTTGCAAAATGGGTTCGTTTTCAAAAACATCGATGGCTGCCAAACCTGGGCGCCCCCGATTGAGAGCGCTGATGAGTGCATCGGGTTCAATGAGTTCAGCGCGTGATGTGTTCACAATCATGGCAGTGGTTTTCATGCGAGACAGATCTTCCAAGGTGACAATACCGCGCGTTACCTCGTTGAGCCGAAGATGCACTGACAGGATATCGCTTTGCTCAAAAAGTGCTTCACGCGTCATAGCAGGAATGTGCCCGTCATTCGCTGCTTTTTCGCGCGATGCTTCGCTGCCCCATACAACCACATGCATGCCGAAAGCTTTGGCGTAGCCAGCAACCAATTGGCCAATTTTTCCGTAACCCCAAATGCCAAATGTTTTACCACGCAGCACTGTGCCCAAACTAAAGTTGGTTGGCATGGATGCACTTTTTAAACCAGATTGCTGCCAAGCACCATGTTTGAGATGACCAATGTATTGTGGAATGCGACGAGCAGCGGCCATGACCAATGCCCATGTCAATTCGGCCGGAGCATAGGGCGAGCCAGTTCCTTGAGCAACAGCAATGCCACGTTCAGAGCAAGCCTCTAAATCGATGTGAGACCCTGCTGCGCCAGTTTGAGAAATGAGCTTGAGTCGTGGCAGCTTTTCTAGCAATTGCCTGTTGAGGTGGGTACGTTCTCGAATAAGGACCAAGATGTCAGCATCCTTAAGGCGAACAGACAATTGCCCCAAACCTTTGACGGTGTTGGTGTAGACCTTGGCGTGGTAGGCGTCGAGTTTGGCAGCACAGTCGAGTTTTCGGACGACATCTTGATAGTCGTCAAGGATCACAATATTCATAGCCACTATTGTGCCCTGCCCAGAGGCTTTCATTGGGGACGCGGACGAAATTTAGCCCCAAAGGGCCAGAAAAGTCAGTGGGTCAGCGTAGGCTTTTTCTGGGCTTCAAGTGCGACCAGTCTGTCGAGTTCTGCGCAGACATCTGACATGCGGCCGGAAATGACCATGCGACCCGCGCAATAGGGTGCTTCTCCGTGTTCCGATACACGATGAACACGCAAGCCACGCTGTTTGGCAAGCATGTTGGCTTTGGGCAAGTTGGCAATGGAGGATGTCTTAGTGTGAGCATAGGACACGTTAAGCTTGAGGTGAGTTGCTGAACTCATGAACTTTTGAATGCCGTTGTAAATGCTAGAAATACCGAAAAGAGCGATGGTCATGGGTAGCCTTCTAAATTGAGTGATTGGGATTTACATCAAGAGCGTGTTGCGAATGAGGCCGACCGCCAAGCCTTCGATGTCGAAGGGCTCGCCTGGATTGACCAAGATAATGGGGTAGTCGGGGTTTTCAGGAAGAAGTTCAATGTGGTCTGCGTGACGGCGTAAGCGTTTGACGGTGACTTCATCGCCAAGCCGGGCTACCACAATTTGACCGTTACGAACTTCTTTGGTGGCTTTAACCGCTAGCAGGTCACCATCCATGATGCCTGCGTCTCGCATGGACATGCCGCGAACACGAAGCAAGTAGTCGGGCTGTTCTTGGAACAGGTGGCTTTCAACATGGTATGTGCGATCGACGTGTTCTTGGGCCAAAATAGGGGAGCCGGCTGCGACGCGGCCAATGAGTGGCAATGCCAATTGGGCAAAACCAGGCAGCGGCAGGCTGAAAAGGTCGGTAGATTGGCGTACGCTGTTGCGGGACGAGCCTTTGAGTCGAATGCCTCTGGATGTGCCGCTGACCAAATCAATGGCGCCTTTTCGGGCCAGGGCTTGAAGGTGTTCTTCTGCAGCGTTGGCCGATTTGAAGCCTAATACTTTGGCAATTTCGGCTCGGGTGGGCGGTGCGCCCGTTTCAGCAATGGTTTTTTGGATGAGCTCCAAAATTTCTTGCTGTCTAGCTGTGAGCTTAGGTTGATCGTGCATGATGCAGTCCTTTGAAGGTGTCTGAAGCCAAATAACTGTGTTCTTATCCAGTTACTGTATTTTTAACCAGTCTTTTTATAAATGCAAGCAAATTATCAAAAAATTGTTGTTTTAGGCACAGGCGGCACCATTGCGGGTGAATCAGAATCAGCGAATGAAGGCCTGTCTTACAAACCTGCTCAGCGCGGCATCAATGAGTTGTTGAAGTCAGCAAGCGGCACCGACTTACCATGGCCTGAAGTCTTGACGGCCTACCATTTTGAGGCTGAACAAGTGGCTCAATTGGATAGCAGAGACATGGACTTTGAAACATGGACTCGCTTGGCACAGCGTTGCGATCATTGGTTAGCCCAAGACGACGTGATTGCGCTTGTGATAACGCATGGCACGGACACCTTAGAGGAGACGGCTTATTTTTTATCTCAGGTGTTGAAGCTTTCAAAACCCATTGTCTTGACGTGTGCCATGCGGCCGGCCAATTTCAAAGATGCAGACGGGCCGCAAAACTTAAGAGAGGCCCTGGTAGTTGCCGCGACCACAAAGGGGCCGGGTGTTTGGCTGGTTGCTGCCGGCGAAATTCATCACAGTCAGTTTGTTCAAAAAGTACATCCAACAAGATTGAATGCTTTTGATTCAGGAGAAACGGGTGCTGCTGGCAGTGTTCAAAATGACAAAATTCAGTGGTTTGAAAACTTTCCTAATCCCTTGCCAAACTTTAGATTGCATGTTTCACAACTGCCTTTGCCGGCGCAATGGCCATGGGTAGAGATCGTCATGAACCATGTCAATGCAAAACAACAACATGTGGATGCTTTGGTGAACGCAGGCGTTCAAGGTTTGGTAATTGCTGGAACGGGCAATGGCTCCGTCAGTTCGAAAATGAAGGAAAGTTTAGTTCGGGCCCAAATTGCAGGGGTTCAGATTCGATTGAGCAGTCGATGCAATCAGGGTGCTGTGATTCCTACCAGCAACCATGCGTTTGATGCTAAGGGTGCTTTAAGTCCTGCTAAAACCAGAGTGGCCTTGCTGCTGGAGATCATGTCCGAGCGGCAAAGCCACTAGCCGTAGTTCATGCCACAGCTAAAGCCCAAGTTGCTTGGACCTACTTAGTGGAGTGCGTTACTTTGTTGAGCCGAAAGCTTGCAGAGCACGCTGGGTAATTTCCTCGACAGAGCCCATGCCGCTGATGGCGCGGTATTGGGGTGCTGCTTGAGGTTCAACTTTAGCCCACTCAGAGTAGTACGCCACAAGCGGACGTGTTTGTTGGCTGTAGACATCCAAACGCTTCTTCACAGTTTCTTCTTTGTCGTCTTCACGTTGAACCAAGGGCTCACCGGTGACATCGTCTTTGCCTTCAGCTTTTGGCGGATTGAATTTGACGTGGTAAGTGCGGCCAGAAGCAGGGTGTGAGCGGCGTCCACTCATGCGCTCAATGATGGCCTCGAAGGGCACATCAATTTCAAGCACATAGTCCAACTTCACGCCAGCAGCCTTCATGGCATTAGCTTGGGGGAGGGTGCGCGGAAAGCCATCAAACAGGAAGCCGTTGGTGCAATCGGCTTGGGCAATACGTTCTTTCACGAGGTTGATGATGAGGTCGTCACTGACCAATCCACCCGATTCCATCACGGCCTTGGCTTGCAAACCAAGAGGTGTGCCGGCTTTGACTGCAGCGCGCAACATATCGCCAGTAGAAATTTGAGGAATGGCGTACTTACCGCATATGAATGCGGCCTGCGTTCCCTTGCCAGCACCTGGTGCACCTAAAAGAATGAGTCTCATGAATGTCCCGAATAGTTATTGAATCTTTCGCCATGGCGTGGATGGCTCTCCATGAAGAGTATCACGGGAAGCCTAGATTGTGCTGACGGCTAACTGGCGAAGCTTTCAGGTCTTTAAAAGCGCTCTGACTCTTTCCAAATCTTCTGGCGTATCGACACCCGGCCCTGGCGCTTCTGGAGTGATGTGAACAGCTATTTTGTAGCCGTGCCAAAGAGCCCGCAATTGCTCCAAGGCTTCACCCGTTTCAATGGGAGCTGGCGGCAAGCTTGGGAAATTTTGCAAAAACCTTACTCGGTAAGCGTAAATACCAATATGCCGAAGCGGCGCGGGTTGTGGCAAGCTTTGAATGCCTTTAGCAAAACCATCTCGCCACCAAGGTACGGGTGCGCGGCTGAAATAAAGCGCCAATTGAGCTTGGTCGATGATCACTTTGACCACATTGGGGCTGGTGAACTCTGCAAGCTCGTGAATTTCGTGGGCTGCCGTGCTCATGCTGGCGGTGGGGCGCTGATCGAGTAAGTGGGCCACTTGATTGATGAGTTCCGGATTGATCAGGGGCTCGTCGCCTTGAACGTTGACCACCAGGTCGTTAGGATCCAAACCCAACAGGGCGCTGGCTTCGGCGAGCCGATCACTGCCGCTTGGATGATCCATGTGGGTAAGTATTGCACGAACCCCATGGGCTTGGCATACATGGACAATTTCAAGGCTGTCGGCAGCGACCACCACTTCGGATGCGTTAGAAAGTGCAGCCCTTTGAGCAACTCGAACCACCATGGGCAAGCCGTGGATGTCTGCCAAGGGTTTTTGGGGCAGTCGCGTGGATGCTAAGCGTGCAGGAACAATGACTGTAAAAGCTTGCGACATGTGCCAATAAAAAAGATTAGACGAGAGGCGTTCGCGGTTTGAGTTGTTCTAACTCTTCATCGCTCAGTGTACGGGCTTCATTTTCTAGCAAAATGGGAATGCCATTGCGAATTGGGTAGGCCAGTCGAGCACTGCGCGACCAGAGTTCATGCTTTTCGCGTTCCAAATCTAAAGGGCCCTTGGTGACAGGGCAAACCAACAGTTCAAGTAATTTCGTGTCCATGTCTCAATGATACCTGTGACGGCTTTGAAAGAGTTGATCGAATGCTTTCCAAAATGATGACTCTGGTTCAAACATCAAAGGCATTGCAAGCGCTTGAGGAAACCTAGCCCACAATTTAACGGCATCTTTTTCAGTGCAAAGAAGCGGCAATTCAGGATGAGACGGTTTCCATGTCCGAAAATCATTGTGATCGGACAGGGCCGTTGAATGGCGAATTTGAAATTGCCCTTGTTCCAACATGGCCAAAAAGGCGTCTGGCTTGGCTATACCCGATACAACTTCGACAGGTTTTAATTTCAAGTCTGTTATGGGTACTTGTTTACCCTCAGATGTCAAAGCAAATGCGCTGAGTTCACGGCGAGATTCAAAACCTTCAGGCAATGTTCTCTGATGTGTGTGCAAAAGCAAATCGACTTGTCGGGGCCAGGGTTCTCGCAAAGGCCCCGCTGGCAGTAAATGACCATTGCCTAAACCTGTTGCATCCATGACGCAAATTTCGATGTCACGTTGCAGTGCAATGTGCTGGAGTCCGTCGTCACACACCAGAACATTGACCGAGGGGAACTGATTGAGCAGTTGCCTTGCAGCCGAAACGCGCTGCGCGCCTACCACCACAGGCACATTGCATTTTTGGAAAATCATCAGCGGTTCATCGCCAACATCACTGGCCAAGCTGTGCGCATTCACAATTTGCAGGGATGTTTGTGCTCTGCCGTAGCCGCGAGACACCACCCCAACCTGGAAGCCCTGAGTCACAAGACGCTGAACAAGGGCCATGGTGAGTGGTGTTTTGCCGCCTCCACCCACCACGACATTGCCCACGACAATGACTGTGGCATTGACGCGATGTTGCTGGATCCAACCCACGCGGATGGCCCCTTGCCTAAGGTACCATGCAATTTTGTAAATGACTTCTAAGGGCCAAAGCACATAGGTGAAGGCATTGCGGTTGCGCCAATACTTAGGAAGTTGTTGCAACCACTGGGACATGATGGGTTGTTTAAGGCTTGTTGGCTTGCGATGAATTTTGAGTTGCAAATGCTATTTTTACAACGCCATTCATCCGGGCAGCTTCCAACACATTGACCACCGATTGGTGGCTGGCCGTTGCGTCGGCTTTGATGATCAGTGCCGCATCAGTTTTGCGCAGTCCAGCCAAGGCCGTGCTGAGGTCTTGCAAAGTACGACCATCAATTTTGACGCCGTTGACGGCATATGTGCCTTGCGAATTAACCACCACCACCCAAGACGGTGTGTCGTTTGTTGAGTCCTGGGCATTGGCGGAAGGCAAGCTCACATTCATCTCATTGAACCGCGACCAAGTGGTGGTCAGCATTAAGAAGATGAGAACAACCAACAGCACATCAATGAAGGGGATCAAATTGATGTCAGGTTCAATGGCTGTGTTCTTTTTAAATTTCAAAATGAACTCATTCGAAGTTTGTTTTTAGTCACGCATGGCTGCCAAATGTCTGGCAAACCTTTCAGAAGCCCATTCCATTTGCAAAACCAAACGGTCCACTTTGGACTTGAAGAAACGCCACGCCATGAGGCATGGTATGGCAACCAACAGGCCGAGAGCTGTGTTGTAGAGCGCAACTGAAATGCCATGCGCCAGTTCTGCAGGCTGTTGTTGTCCAGGTGTTTGTAATCCAAACAACTCAATCATGCCAACCACGGTGCCCAACAAACCCAATAAGGGAGAGGCAGAAGCCAATGTGGCCAAGGCGGTCAGGTAGCGCTCTAAACCTTGCGCTGCCATGCGACCCTCCATTTCCATGCTTTCGCGAACATCTTCGTGGCTGGCATTCGGGTTGAGAGACAGTGTTTGTAAACCGCTTGCAAAAACAGGTCCAACAGCGCCCATTTTGGCAATTTCTTGGATGCTTGGGTCGTTAGGGAAACCCTGTTGAGTGCTGTCGATGGCGCGTTGCAAAGCATGCTTAGGCAAGACCTTGGTGGTTTGCAAGGCATAGAGGCGCTCCAAAATGATGGCGAGCGCAAAGATGGAGCAGGCAATGAGAGGCCATATGGGCCAACCTGCTGCTTGTATGATGCTGTACAAAATCAATCCTTCTACTTCTGGTTTCAGTTTTGATTATGGCCGATCGAATTGTTCCTCATTTCTGTGGATAACTTTGTGAAGAACATGGCACAAGCAGGCTCGCAAACCGCATGAATGCTGGGCTTTATTCTGGTGCTCTTTTTTTAGACAGTAAATTTTTCAATTAAATCAATGGCTTACACTTCATCATGCCTGCTTGACCTGTACAGCAGCGGCGCAATGCAAGTAGATTGAAAGCTGTGGATTGATTGACCTTGAAAAGACAAGCTCTTGCAACTGATATGGCCCTGGACACCGCGAAAAATAAGGTTTTTTCATGACGCGAATAGATTCTGAGCCACGTGTTTGGTCGGTTGGGGCACTTTGCCTTGCAATTGCTGACACCTTGAATGCGAAGTTCAATCCTGTGGCCGTCAAGGGGGAGATATCTGGCTTCTCTAGGGCGGCCAGTGGTCATTGTTATTTCAATCTAAAGGATGAGAGCGGGCAAATACGCTGTGCCATGTTCAAAAGGGCCGCCAGCGCTCTAGGTTTCATGCCGAAAGATGGCGAAATGGTGGAGCTTAGAGGCAAGCTGGGGGTGTATGAAGCGCGGGGAGATTTGCAGTTGGTTGTAGAAACCATGCAAAGAGCGGGTCAGGGTGATTTGTTTGCGCAGTTTTTAAAACTCAAAGCCAACTTGGAAGCCGAGGGGCTGTTTGATGTTTCGCGCAAACGAGATATTCCCGCTCAACCACGAGCCATTGGTGTCATTACCTCACTGGGCGCAGCAGCTTTGCATGACGTGGTCAGCGCTTTGCAAAGACGTGTGCCCCATATTCCTGTCATCGTGGCGCCGGCTTCCGTACAAGGCATCAACGCACCTTCAGACTTGCTGCAAAGCTTGAAAAAGCTGGTCAGTTGGCAGGGGCAATTGCCCCACGCATTGCCCAACTCATCGCCTAATTTTTCCGCGATGCCCCTGACGATCGATGTCATCTTGATGGTTCGCGGTGGTGGTTCGATGGAAGATTTGTGGGCCTTTAATGATGAAGCCTTGGTAAGGGCTGTGGCGTCTTGTCCCATTCCCATCATTTCAGGCGTTGGCCACGAAACCGATTTCACTTTGACAGACTTTGTAGCCGACTTGCGAGCGCCTACGCCAACAGCTGCAGCCGAATTGGTTGCGACCGAAGGCGCTCAGCTTCTGGCCGATTGCCAGCTTCTGCAAAACGCATTTTCTAATGCGCTGACCACCAGCCTAGACCGCACGAGTCAAAGGCTAGACTGGATTGCCAATCGGCTTGGGCGGCCATCCAGCCGTTTGAAGGACCAAACTGCTCAACTCATGCGGATGCACCAGTCGCTCAAATACGGATTCAACTCTCAGGTACAAGCTCAAAAGCAAATACTTTCTAGACATTCAGAACATTTGCCAAGGCTCCTCCAGCAAAACTTTCAGTTGCACCGTCAGCGCAACTTGAACATGGGCACCCGACTGGGGCTACTCGATCCGCACTTGGTTTTGGAGCGAGGTTATGCCTGGCTAACCGACGACACGGGCCGGGCCCTTACGCATGCCAGTGACTTTCAAGCGAACCAATCTGTGACGGCCAGCTTGGCCGATGGACAAGTGAATCTGCAAGTCAAATAGCGCTTTGACCGTACGGCCTCATGTCAACCCCAGACATGCTGTGCCTATTGAGCGGGATTCACAGACAAGCAAAGCCGATCGACCTACAATAGAAGATTAGATTTTTACTGCACTTTAACGAGGAACTCATGGAACACACCCTGCCAGCATTGCCCTATGCCATTGACGCATTGGCACCCAACTACAGCCAAGAAACTTTGGAATTTCACCACGGCAAGCACCACAATGCTTACGTTGTGAATTTGAACAATTTACAAAAAGGCACTGAGTTCGAATCAATGTCTTTGGAAGAAATCATCAAGAAATCCAGCGGCGGTATTTACAACAACTCTGCTCAAATCTGGAACCACACCTTTTTCTGGAATTGCATGAAGCCTCATGGCGGTGGCGAGCCCACCGGTGCTCTGGCTGCTGCCATCAACGCCAAATTTGGCTCTTATGCTGCTTTCAAAGAAGCTTTCGTGAAAAGCGCTGTGGGTAATTTTGGTTCTGGTTGGACTTGGTTGGTCAAGAAAGCTGACGGCAGCGTTGACATCGTCAACATGGGCGCCGCAGGCACACCTTTGACAACAGGCGACAAAGCCCTGTTGACTGTGGACGTTTGGGAGCACGCCTACTACATCGACTATCGCAACATGCGCCCCAAGTTTGTCGAGACTTACCTGGACAAATTGGTCAATTGGTCTTTTGCAGAAGCCAATTTTGCTTAATTGACTTCAGGGTGGAATCAGTCGTTTCTGATATCACCCCTGCTCAAAAAAGCCCAGGGCATTGGCCTGGGCTTTTTTGTTGAAAAAATCAGATCATCTAATCATCATGCCGCCATCGGCCACAATGGTTTGACCGGTGATGTACTTGCCAGCGGCGCTGGCCAAGAGAACCGCAATACCGCCAATGTCATCTGGCTCGCCAATTCGGCGCAGGGGCGTTTCATTTTCGACCATGCCCGCTTTCACGGGGTCGTCTGTCAAGGCCTTGGCAAAGGCTGTTCGAATGAGGCCTGGTGCGATGCAATTGACGCGGATGTTGTCGGGTCCCCATTCCACCGCCAAGTTGCGAGCCAATTGCATGTCGGCGGCTTTGGAAATGTTGTAAGCGCCAATGACCGCTGAACCATGCAGGCCGCCGACCGACGAGACCAGCACAATGGCGCCATCCCTTTGAGCTTTCATGTCCGGATAGACCATGGTGCAGAGCCACGAGCTTGACAGTACGTTGTTGTGCATGACCTTGTTAAAGATTTCATCGCTCATGCCCGTGGTGGGGCCGTAGTAGGGGTTGCTGGCGGCATTGCAAACCAAGATGTCAATGGGGCCCCAAGCATCGCGGGTTTTTTGCACCAAGTTCTGAAGCTGTTCTTTGATCGCAATGCTGGCGCTGATGGCCATGGCCGTGCCGCCTTCCGCTTCAATTTCTTTGACCACGGCCTCACAGGCTTCTTGCTTTCGGCTTGAAATCACGACCTTGGCGCCGGCCCGCGCCAACTGAAAGGCGATGGATCGGCCTATGCCTCGACTGGCGCCTGTGACAATGGCCACTTTGTTGTGTAAGTTGAACAGCTTCATGGGGCTCCTTGGTGGATTGGCTTGATTTTAAAAAAAGTAGTTTGCCTGCAAGAATCCATTTGAACTGTCGTGCGTGTGTCAGCGAGAATAGGGCATGGATCGAATTCAAACCGTTGTTTTAGGAGCCGGCGTGGTTGGCTTGGCCGTGGCACGTCAGTTGGCACTTGAAGGCCGTGAGGTGTTGCTTTTGGAGTCGGCAGATGCTTTTGGCACAGGCACCAGCTCGCGCAACAGCGAAGTCATTCACGCAGGCATTTACTACCCAGAGGGCTCCTTCAAAGCCAAACTTTGCGTACATGGCCGAAAATTGCTGTACAGCTATTGCCAAGAACGCCACATACCCCACAAACAGTGCGGTAAATTGATCGTGGCCACCTCTGCATCCCAAGTTGCCCAATTGGCTTCCATTCAAGCCAAGGCCGATGCCAATGGCGTTTTGGGCGCCGATCAATTGAGCTTGTTGTCTGCAACCCAAGCCCAGGCCATGGAGCCGGCCTTGCAATGTGAGGCCGCATTGTGGTCTCCTGGCACAGGCATTATTGACAGTCATGCCTTGATGCTGAGTTACTTGGGCGATTTTGAAAATGCAGGCGGCATGTTGGCCTTCAATTCTCAATTTTTGTCGGCTCAAGTTGTGCACGAGGCGGGACAAACGCAGTTCATTGTTCGCACTGCAGATGGCACAGAACTCTTAGCCGACCAAGTGATTAATTCAACCGGACTGATTGCCCCGCAGGTTGCGCGTCAGTTTGCGGGATCCAATTTGGCGCCACTGCCACTGGCTTATTACGCCAAGGGCAACTACTTCAGCCTCACGGGAAGATCGCCCTTTTCAAGATTGATTTACCCGGTTCCAGAGGCGGCAGGTTTGGGTGTGCACTTAACTTTGGACATGGCAGGCCAAGCCAAATTTGGACCCGACGTGGAGTGGGTCGAATCGCCCGATGATTTGAGTGTCAACCCCAGCCGAGGTGATGCTTTTTATGCCGAGGTTCGCAAATATTGGCCTGGCCTCAAAGATGGCGCTCTGATGCCTTCGTATGCAGGCATTCGGCCCAAAATCAATGCGCCCCATGAGAAGGCCGCCGACTTTTGCATCATGGGGCCAGCCGCCCATGGCGTATCAGGATTGGTGCATTTGCTCGGCATTGAATCTCCTGGTCTGACCAGTTCCTTGGCCATTGCCAACGAAGTTTCGCAGGCCCTGAAACACTGAGCTTGGTCAGCCCTTAACCCTGAGAGATCTGCTTCAGTGCCTTGGCCACTTCATGAACCAAGGCAGGTCCTTTGTAAATGAGGCCTGTGTAGATTTGCACGACATCGGCGCCCGCCTCAATTTTGCTGACGGCATCGTAGCCACTCAAAATACCGCCCACGCCAACGATGGGAAACTGTGGGCCGAGGTGCTGACGCAACAAGCGAATGACGCGGTTGCTTCCCGCCAAAACAGGCGAGCCCGACAAGCCACCGGCTTCATCACAGTGCGGCATGCCTTTCACTGCATCTCTAGACAAGGTGGTGTTGGTGGCAATCACGCCATCCATTTGGTGTTTAACAAGACTTTGGGCAATGACGGCGACCTGCGCATCGTCTAAATCGGGGGCTATTTTGAGAAAGACAGGCACGCGTTTTTGATGGGTGTCTGCCAATGCCTTTTTGCGCTCGTTCAAGGCAGACAAAAGTTGGTCGAGTGCCTCATCGGTTTGCAATGAGCGCAGGTTCTTGGTGTTGGGACTAGAGATGTTGACTGTCACATAGTCGGCATGCTCATACACACCACTCAAACCAATGAGGTAATCGTCGGTGGCCCGTTCAATGGGGGTGCTTGCGTTCTTGCCAATGTTCAAGCCCAGCAATCGGCCTTGACTTCTGAACTTTG